>Ga0316225_1003385_pt1 | contig 12222 bp, 9 predicted proteins | sample TBH18015metaG_FD_206010 | JGI IMG/M metagenome (GOLD analysis project Ga0316225, IMG submission 206010) | Freshwater microbial communities from Trout Bog Lake, Wisconsin, USA - TBH18015 | ecosystem: Environmental > Aquatic > Freshwater > Lake > Hypolimnion/Profundal zone | place: USA: Wisconsin... | reverse complement strand
CTCCGGATCCAGGGTATCCAGGCTCACCGTCAGGCGGTCCAGGCCCGCCTGCTTCAGCGGCATGGCCAGGCCGGCCAGCATGGACGCGTTGGTGGTGAGGGTGACCTCGCGCAGGCCCTCGACCTGTTTCAGGCCGGCCACCAGGCGCGGCAGGTCCTTGCGCAGCAGGGGTTCGCCTCCGGTGAGCCGGACCTTCTCCACCCCGAGGCCGACAAAGATCCCCACCAGACGCAGGATTTCCTCGAAGCTGAGAATTTCTTTACGGTCCAGGAACCGGAAACCCTCCCCGAAGTCCTCCCTTGGCATACAGTAGGGACAGCGAAAGTTGCACCGGTCGGTCACCGAGACGCGAAGGGCCTTCAATGGCCTTGAGAGGGAATCGAGTGGCCTCATGCCTTCAGATTACGGCAAACTTCAAGCCCAGTTGGGGCAAAATAACAGTTCACTCATTGGATCAGCCATGGCCTTTCTTTCCAGATTTTTCAGTTCACCTGAGCGCAAGGCGCTCCCAACCCTGGACGAGGTTCTCGCGGCCAGGAATATCCCATTGGATCTGCCCGGGTTGGAGCCGCTCAAGGACGAGTTCCAGCATCTGCGGGAAAGCGAGCAGGGTCCATGGGTTGATGCGCTGCAGGAGCTGATGGCGCACGGCTGGCCGCTGCCTCCGCTCTGGCAGGATGCCCAGTACGAGCTGTCCCCCAGGCTCGTGCCGTCCTGGGTGGCGGAGCGGGACGGCTTCTTCTACCGGCCCCACGTGGACGGGCTCGCCCTGCGCATGGTGGTGGCCGGCCAGACGATGCCGGCGGCCTGGCTCACCCTCTGGGGCGTCACCTGGGAGGACGTGCTGGACCGGAGCATGGACCAGCTGCGCGAGCGTTCCCTGAACGTCCCCTTCCAGCGCCAGCCCACGGGCATCTACCGGGGCGTGTTCGGCGACGGCCAGAGCGCCTCCCGGTTCCTGCTGCCTGAGCTCTGGAGCGGCCTGTTCCCGGGCCAGAACACCTTCCTGGCCATCCCCGCCGAGGACGAACTGCTGGTCGCGCCGCAGGTGCTGCTGCCCCAGCTGGTGGAGGCCATCAGCAAGTCCCTGGGCGGCCCCGGGGCCCGGCTCATGGGCACCATCTACCAGCAGGTGGGAGGCAACTTCCTCCCCGCCACCCTGCAGGACCCCCATCCGATCGCCCAGCCCCAGCGGGAACTGCGCCAGGCCGACCTGATGGAGGCCTACAAGGCCCAGGAGAGCTGCCTGGCGGGCGAACTCGGGGTTCCGGCCCCGGCCGGGGTGGTCAGAACCCAGCAGGGCCGCTCGATCAGCTACACCACCTGGCAGGAGGGCCAGCCGGTGCTGCTGCCGGAAACCGACCTGGTGGGTTTCGTCGCCGCCAACGGCCGGCCCCTGGGCATTTATTTCCGCCAGACCCTGCCGCGCATCGCCGAACTCCATGGCGTCGGCGTGGACATCTGGGGTCCCCGGCGCATCCGCTACGAGGGGTTCCCCACGGTCGCCCAGTTGGAGCGGCTGGAATGCTTCGCCACCGGCGAGCAGATGGCCGATCTGTTCAAGGGCTCCGGCCCCGCCCGGCCCAGGCCGGTGAACGCCCCCATGCAGGACCGGGCCAGTTCCGGCGCGCGCTCGGCCCAGGCCGCCAGCCCGGTGCCGGCCCACCTGCGCGGGCTCAGCCTCGGGGTGCAGAGCGACGATTAGACGCTGGCGTTCGCGGCGCGCTGGATTCGCAGCTAGACCGGCTTCAGTCCGATCTTGGCGCGGATCAGGGTCTCGATCTCGTCGGCCAGTTCGGGGTTGTCGCCCAGCAGCTTCTTCACGTTCTCGGCCCCCTGGCCCAGCCGTGAATCCTTGTAGCTGAACCAGGAGCCGCTCTTCTGGATGATCTCCAGCTGGACGCCAAGTTCCACCAGTTCGCCGGTGCGGCTGATGCCCTCGCCATACATGATGTCGAAGGTGGCGATCTTGAGGGGCGGCGCCACCTTGTTCTTCACCACCTTCACCTTGGTCTTCTTGCCCACCACCGAGGAATCCTCGTCCTTGGCGGACACCAGGGGATCGCCGGTGTTGCCCTTGATGCTCTGGATGCTGCGCACGTCCAGCCGGACCGAGGCGTAGAACTTGAGGGCGTTGCCGCCGCTGGTGGTTTCGGGATTGCCGAACATCACGCCGATCTTCATGCGGATCTGGTTGATGAACACCACGCAGGTGTTGGTCTTGCTGATGGAGGAGGTCATCTTGCGCAGGGCCTGGCTCATCAGCCGGGCCTGCAGCCCCATCTGCATCTCGCCCATCTCCCCGTCGATCTCCGCCTTGGGCACCAGGGCCGCCACGGAGTCGATGACGATGATGTCCAGGGCGCCGCTGCGCACCAGCTGGTCGCAGATCTCCAGGGCCTGTTCGCCGCTGTCCGGCTGGCTGATGAAGAGGTTGTCGATGTCCACCCCGAGCTTGCGGGCATACTCCGGATCCAGGGCGTGCTCGGCGTCGATGTAGGCGGCCAGGCCGCCCTTCTTCTGGGCCTGGGCCACCATGTGCAGGGCCAGGGTGGTCTTGCCGCTGGCTTCGGGACCGTAGACTTCCACCACCCGGCCCCTGGGCACGCCGCCCACGCCCAGGGCGGAATCCAGGGAGATGGAGCCGGTGGAGATCACATCGATCCCCTCCACGTTCAACTGCTCGCCCAACTTCATGATCGAACCCTTGCCGAACGCCCGTTCGATGTCCGCCAGGGCCCGGTTCAAGACCTTCAGACGATCATCCTGTTCATTCGTGGTAGCGGCCATGGGGACTCCGTGTAGGCGGGGGGAAGCGATGCAATGCCGGTGGGGGCATTACCAAGCATGAGGCAGAAAGCGAAAAAAACAAGAAATTTCTTTTCCCGCCGCCCACGTCCGTTACACCGTTCGGGGCGACCACCCGATAGTATGGAAGCAATCCATTCCTCCACGCAGGAAGCCTCCGAACCTATCATGGAATTCCACCCCTATCTCGATCGGCAGCTTGCTGTCCTGGCAGCCTCTGGCGGCGCTCTGCCCGAAGGGCCGGCCTGGGCCGCTTTCCTGGCCGCGGTCAACGAGCAGATCGCCGGCGCCCCGCGGGTCCCCGGGGGGCACGAACAGGAACTGACCCGCTACAAATCCCTGGTCGACCATCTCAAGGAAACCGTATTCCAGATCGACCGGGACGGCGCCTGGTCGTTCCTGAACCCGGCCTGGGAGGCCATGACCGGCTTCTCGATGGCGGAAAGCCTGGGTGCGCCTTTCCTGGACCACATGCACCCGGTGGACAAGGAGCGCTACCTCAGCATGCTCACCTACGCCATGGACGCCTCGGAGGACACGGTGCGGGGCGAGTTCCGCTTCCGGACCCGGTCCGGCCAGTACCTGTGGGTGGAGATGTACACCCGCATCACCCTGGGCGCCGATGGGCTGGTGACCGGCGTCTCCGGCACCATGAACGACATCACCGAGCGCCGGCGGGCCCAGGCCGCGCTCAGCGCGCTGACCTCAAGGCTGCGGGCCCTGATCGAGAACATGCAGGGCGCCATCCTGGTGGAGACCGCCGACCGGCGCATCTCCCTCATCAACGAGGCGTTCTGCCAGATGTTCGCGGTGCCGGTGGCGCCGCAGCTGCTGGCCGAAAGCGAGGCGCTGGAGCTGCTGGAAATGGTCCTGCCCCAGTTCCAGGAGCCGGAGGCCCTGCTCGAGCTGCAGACCGCGCTGCTGGCCCGCCGGGAGGTGCTGATCGGCGCGGAGCTGGCGCTGGGCGACGGCCGGGTGCTGTCCATGGACTTCGTGCCGATCGAGGCGGGGGAGGAGTTCAACGGGCATTTCTGGCAGTTCCACGACATCACCGAGCGCCGGCAGTCCGAAGAAAAGCTGGCCCGGGCCGCGCTGGACCTGGAGATGAAGAACTGGGAGCTGTCCCACGCCAGGGACGAGGCGGTGCGCATGGGCGGGCTGAAGTCCGAGTTCCTGGCCAACATGAGCCACGAGATCCGCACGCCCATGAACGGGATCATCGGCATGTCCGAGCTGCTGGTCAACACCAGCCTCACCGACGAACAGCGCGACTACGCCTCCACCATCCGGGCCAGCGCCGCGACCCTGCTCAGGCTGATCAACGACATCCTGGACTTCTCCAAGATCGAGGCGGGCAAGCTGGAGCTGGAGCGCATCCAGTTCGATCTGCACGGGCTGCTGGACGACCTGCTGGCGATCCTGGGGGTCAAGGCGCACGACCGCGGGGTGGAACTGGCCACCTGGGTGTCCCGGGAGGCCCCCACCCTGCTCATGGGCGATCCCATCCGGCTGCGCCAGGTGCTGTCCAACCTCACCGACAACGCCATCAAGTTCACCAAGGCGGGGACGGTGACCATCCGGGTGTTCCTGGATCGGCGCGAGGACAGCGCCGTCACGCTGCGCTTCGAGGTGGAGGACACCGGCGCCGGCATGCGCGAGGAGGTCGCGGCCAAGCTGTTCCAGTCCTTCTACCAGGGGGATTCCTCCACCACCCGCAAATACGGCGGAACCGGCCTGGGCCTGGCCATCTGCAAGCGCATCGCCGAGCTCATGGACGGCGCGATCGGCGTGCGCAGCACCCTGGGGCAGGGCAGCGTGTTCTGGTTCACCGCGCGCTTCCAGATCCAGGAGCAGCGGTCGTTCTGGCTGCCGGAGACCCGGCCGCGCTTCTTCCTGGCCGGACTGCCCGCCACCACCGCGGCCTTCCTGGGCGCGCAGCTGCGCGAATGGGGCTTCGAAGCGGAATTGCTCGAGCCCGATGCCGAGGCCTTGGCCCGGCTGCGCTCGGCCGGCCCGGCCGGCCACAGCGTCTTCCTGATCTTCCCCGGCCAGGGCAACCTGCCGGCGGACCTGCTCCGGCTGCTCCAGGACCTGCGCCGGGATCCGGCCCTGGCCACGGTGCGACTGGTGCGGACCCATTCCCTCTACGAGAAGGAGGGGACCGCGCAGATCACCGGCCTGCCCGTCACCGAGTTCCTGCCCCTGCCCATGCGCCGGACCCACCTGAAGACGCTGCTGGAGGGGCACCTCGGCACGCTGCCCGCGCTCGCCGCCCCGGAACTCCCGGCCGCCCCGCCGGCCCTGGCCGGGCTGCGCATTCTCCTGGTTGAGGACAACCTGGTGAACCAGCGGGTGGCGCTGGCGGTGCTCAGGAAGCTGGGCCTGACGCCGGAACTGGCCATCAATGGCCTGGAGGCCTGCGCGGCAGCCCAGGACCGCACCTTCGACCTCATCCTCATGGATTGCCAGATGCCGGAGATGGACGGCTTCGAGGCCACCCGCCGGATCCGCGAGCGGGAGGGCGGCGCCGGGCACGTGCCGATCCTGGCCATGACCGCCAACGCCATGTCCGGGGACCGGGAACGCTGCCTGGAGGCCGGCATGGACGACTACCTGGCCAAGCCCATCGCCATTCTCGACCTGAAAGAGGCCCTCATGCGCTGGCTCCCGCCGGCCGTGCCAGCACCCTAGCCATAGGAATATATGACAGACCCCCGCACCCTCGACGACGACCTCAGCATCCGGATCATCCTCCAGCGCCTTTGCCTGGCGGGGATGAAGGTCACCCTGTCCGCCCGGGAGCTCCGCTCCCCGCTCCAGATCCTGGCCCAGGAGGCCGACCGCATCCTGGTCGCCATGTCCGCCCAGGAATTGGCGGAATGGGACCTGCCGTCCGGGGAGAAGGTGGGCCTGGGCTTCCAGGACCGGGGCTTCAGCTATGAATCCGTGGTGACCTTCAAGGGCGCCGCGGAATGGGAGGCGATCCGCTGCGCCACCTTCTCCGTGCCGCGGGTGCTGCGCCGGGCCGAGGACAACCGGCTGGCCCATTTCGCCCCGGACACCGCGCCGAAAGTGACCTTCACCAACAACCGCAACGCCCTCCTGGACGGGCAGATCAAGGGTCTGGGCCGGGACGGCTTCGAGATGGTCATGCAGGATCCCTCCCGGAAGATCCATGAGGTCCTGCGGATGGGCGAGGAGTCCACCCTGGACCTGGCCCTGGAGGACGATTTCCGGATCACCGCCCACGCCCGGGTCGCCTATTTCGGCGAAGACTACGTGGGCATGCGCTTCACCGAGCGGGTCGACCATACCGTGCTGGACCAGTACCGCAACTGGCTGGACGGCCAGCAGCGGCTCCAGGCCCAGCGGGACCGGGAGAGCTTCGAATCCGGCGCCGGACGCCCGGTCCAGAAGGAACACCAGGGCGCCGTGCTGCCCAAGGTGCGCCTCTGGGTGGACCGGGAACCGGCGATCCTGATCCTCACCGAGCGCGAAGACTTCGCCCGGCGCATGGCCGAAGCCCTGGGCCGCAAGTTCGGGGTGCTGAGCCTCGACTACATCAAGGGCCACCTGAAGCCCTTGCTGCGCTCCCCGGAAGCGCCCGGCAGCGACTGGGGTCCGGCCCGGCTCATCGTCATCCACAACCACCTGCGCCTGGTGAGCCCGCTGGAGCTGTCCCGGCAGGTGGTGGAGCAGGAGAAGTGCCCGCTGCCGGTCCTGCTCGCCGGCACCGACGAGGACGTCGAGCTCAAGCGCAACCGCGCCATGGCCGCCGGAGCCGTGGACTACGTGCCGGTGGAGCCGTTCAAGATCCTCTCTGTGCTGCGCAAGCTGGACGAGACGCTCAAGCTGTTCGAAGGCTGCTAAAGCCTTACTTCCCGTCCGCGCCAGCGGTTGACCCCGCGCAGCCGGTCGGCGAAGGCCAGGCCGATGGCGGTGGTCACCAGCACTCCGCCCAGGGGCCAGAACGCCCACAGCAGGTCCGCGCCGCGTCCGGTGTAGCGATGGTTCACCTCGGCCATGAGCGGCGGCACCAGCAGCCAGAGCAGGATGCCCAGGCCGGGGTGGCCGGCCAGCGCGGTCAGGACGCAGCCCAGGGTCGCCAGCAGCACCAGCGCCACCAGCAGCGGAGCCAGGGGAAAGAAATAGGGCAGGGAGAGCAGGCTCTTGCGCAGACCCTGGATGATCTCCCCCCAGCCGTGGTACATGCGCAGGCGCAGCTCGGGTCCGCCGAGCGCCACGCGGTTGGTGTAGCCCGCCGCCTTGATCCGGTGCGCCAGCACCATGTCGTCCACGGCCGCCAGGGGCGCGCCGGCGTGGCCGCCCACGGCGTCGTAGACGGCGCGCCGCACCAGCATGAAGCAGCCCACGCCGCAACAGAACCGGCTGCGGGGATCCGCGACCCGGAGCGGCGGCACGAGCCACAGGAAGAACATGTTCGCCACCGGCATGAACAGGCGCTCGATCCAGCTCGCGGTGTCGATGGCCGGAAGCAGGGTAAAGAGGTCGGCGGGCCGCTCCTCGAGGAAGGCGAATGCGCGCCGCAGCAGGTCCGGCGTGGCCTGGGCGTCGGCGTCGACGAACAGCAGCCAATCCGCCGCCAGGGCTTCCGGCTGGCGGGAGGCCAGGTCCAGGGCGTGGTTCTTGCCGAGCCAGCCGGGCGGGAGCTGGTCGTTGCGCAGCACCCGCAGGGCGCCGGGATGGCATGCGGCCCGCTCCGCCAGGATGGCCGGAGTGCGGTCCGTGGACCCGTCGTCCACCACCACCACGCGCAGGCCCGGGTAGTCCTGGGCCAGCCAGGAATCCAGGGCCGGGCCCAGTTCCCGCTCCTCGTCCCGGGCCGGAATGCAGAGCGTCACCGTCGGCAGCGGCGCCTGGGCGGCCGCGGGCAATCCCGGGAGATCCCGCAACCGGACCCGGGTGAGCCAGGCTTCCAGCCCCCAGAGCGCGAACAGCAGGGCGGGCAGCAATGGGGAGCCGGAAGACGGGGACATGCAGGTATTCTGAAGGGGCGTGGGCTCCTTGGAATAGATTGATTTTCAATGCGAGGTTGTGACCTTGTGGTGCGCCGTCTTCAGTTCCGAGCCGATCGGCGCCACCCTGGCGCTGTTGGCCCTGCTCTGGCTGGTGGCCAAGCTGGGAGGTGAGCTGGCGCTCCGGCTGCATTTCCCGGCGGTGGCCGGCGAACTGGCGGCAGGACTTGCCCTGGGCGCCCTGGCCCGCAGCCATCCCGGATTCCCTTCGGTGGCCGCCGATCCGGCGCTGGAACTGCTGGGCAATCTGGGCATCATCGTGCTGATGTTCGCGGTGGGACTGGAATCCACCGTGCCGCAGATGGTGCGGGTGGGCATGGCCGCCCTGCGGGTGGCCAGCCTGGGCGTGGTCGCGCCCATGTCCGCCGGGTTCCTGGCGGCCTTCCTGATGCTGCCCAAGGGCACGCCCTTGCTGGTGGACCTGTTCGTCGGCGCCTGCCTGTCCGCGACTTCCATCGGCATCTCCGCCCAGGTGCTGCGCCAGTTCGGCGCGGGCAAGTCCAGGGAGGGCCGGGTCATCGTCGGCGCCGCGGTGATCGATGACGTTCTGGGCCTGCTGGTACTAGGCGGCATCTCCGGCGCCGTCACCGCGACGGCGGGCGGCGCCATGGCCTGGGGCCGGCTGGCGGGCAGCCTGGCGCTGGCCCTGGGCTTCCTGGCGGCGGCCCTCACCCTGGGCCGGCTGGTCACGCCGCACCTGTTCCGCCTGGCCAACCGCTTCCGCAGCCAGCAGATCCTCCTTCCCGCGGCCATGGGCTTCGCCTTCCTCCTGGCCTGGCTGGGCAGCCTGGCCGGGCTCGCGGCCATCGTCGGCGCCTATGCCGCCGGGCTCATCCTGGAGCCCGCCCACATCCAGATCCTGGAGGAGCGCGAACTCTGCCGCCTGGACCAGCTGGTCCAGCCCCTGGTGGTGGTGCTCTCCCCGCTGTTCTTCGTGCTCATGGGCGCCCGGATCGACCCCGCCGCCCTGCTCGAGCCGCGCATCCTGGGCTTCTCCCTGGCGCTCACCGTGCTGGGCATCGCCGGCAAACTGGCCGCCGGGCTCCTGGCCGGACGCGGGCTCAGGTGGGACCTGGTGGGCTGGGGCATGGTCCCCCGGGGCGAGGTGGGCCTCATCTTCGTGGCCACGGGCAGCCAGCTGAGCCTGGGCGGGCAGCCGCTGCTCTCGGTCGAGATCCAGGCGGCCGTCGTCGGCGCCCTGCTGCTCACCACCGTGGCCGGGCCGCTGGGGCTGGGCTGGACCCTGCGCCGGAGCGGCGCGAAGGTCATTTGACCCTGGGCTCCAGCTGGACCACCACGCCCTTCTGCCAGGTGTCCGCGCCGGTCTCCACCGGCCCGGCGGGGATCTCCGCCCGTCGCGCCTTCTTGTCCGCGGTGGCGACGCCGGCTTCCCGGTCGCGCTGCGCCACCATCCTGGGATCGGCCTGGCCGTCGGCGGTGAAGCCCATCAACAGCTGGGGGATGCCCATGGGAACCTGGTCGTTCCGATCCACCTGCCAGGTCTGCCAGATCTTGCCGTAGGTCAGCACCAGATCCTTCATCAGGGCCTGCTCCGCCGCCTCGGCGAGTCCGGGAGCCACCAGCTGGCCCGATTTCACTTCGAACCGATGGCTGTGCCAGAGCCTTTTCTCCGCTTCGGGGAAGCTCCTGAACAGCCTGGCGCTGACGATGTATTCGATCCCCACCAGCCGCGCGCCCTGGCGGTTGGCATCGTAGAGGACGCACTGCATCACCTCCGGGCCGACCCGGGAACAGTAGTGGTGGGCGGTCACCTGCCGGGCCGGGTCGCCGTTGAAGAAGTGGAAGCCGCACAGATAGGCGCGGATGGAGCGCAGCGGCGGCGGGGTCGCTCCGCCTCCGTTCGGGTGGACGCAACCCTGCTGGCCGGGCAGCGCCGCGCCAGACAGCAGGCCAATCAGGAGGGCGATCGCATTCCGGTTCATCGCTGGTTCTCTCCACGGTGGCAGTGCGGTGAACCGCAAGCAGGTTCCCCGGACGTGAGCTAGGCTTGTATCCATAGCAACCGGAGCGCCGATATGGAACCAGATGTCCTTCTGCCGACCGAACCCATGCGTCAGTGGATTTTCGACCTCTGGCGCGCGGCGGGCAGCGGCGAAGCGGAGGCGCGGCTGACCGCCGACCACCTGGTCGGCGCCAACCTGGCCGGCCACGATTCCCACGGCGTGGGCATGGTGGGCCGGTACGTGCGCTCGCTGCAGGCCGGCGGGCTGCAGCTCAACCAGCGTCTCTCGGTCATCACCGACACGGAAACGATGCTGGTGGTGGACGGCAACCGCGGCATGGGCCAGTCGATGGCCTTCCAGGCCATGGGGCTGGCCGTGGAGCGCGCGCGCCGCACCGGGGTCGCCGTCATGGGCCTGCGCCATTCGCACCACATCGGCCGGGTCGGCCACTGGGCCGAGCAGGCCATGGCAGCGGGGTTCGCCTCCATCCATTTCACCAACGTGGTGGGCCGCCCGTCCACCGCGCCGCACGGAGGCCGCGAGAGCCGTTTCGGCACCAACCCGCTCACCATCGGCCTGCCCCGCCGGGACGGACCGCCCATCCTGCTGGATTTCGCCTCCACCGCCATCGCCCTGGGCAAGGTGGCGGTCGCCTACAACCGCGGAGCGCAGGTTCAGCCCGGCGTGCTCATCGATCACCTGGGCCGTCCCAGCACCGACCCCGCGGTCATGTACGAGGAACCGCTGGGAGCCATGCTCACCGCCGCCGGGCACAAGGGCTATGCGCTGGCCATGGTGTGCGACCTGCTCGGCAGCGCCCTGTTCGGTGGCAGCCTGCCACCCCTGGAGCAGGGCGTGCCGGGGTTCTACAACAACATGCTCGCCATCGTCTTCGACCCGGCGCGGTTCGGCGCCGGCGAGGCGTTCGAGCGGGAAGCGGACGCCTATATCCGCTACATTCAATCGGCCCAGCGCACCGATCCGGACCAGGCCATCGAGATGCCGGGCGACTTCGAGCGGCGCAACCGCGTCCAGCGGGCCCGGGCCCTGCCGGTCGACCCGGGCACGTTGCGCGGGCTGGACGAGGCGGCGGCTGCCGTCAACGCCTTGCGCGGTTCGGCACTGGCGCCCGCATCCGCGCTGATCTAGCTACTTCAGCCGCACCCGGCAGCCCGCCACGCACAGCCAGGCCTCCTCGGCGGCGCCGGCGGCGCGCTGGTTCAGCCAACCGGCCAGATCGCGGAAGCGGCGCACCATGGGGTCCTCCGGCACCGGGCTCCAGCCCACCTCGTTGCTCACCAGGATGACCGGCCAGGGCGCTTCGACGAAGGCCTTCAGCTGGCGGTCCCAGGCCTCCAGGATGGCCCGGTCCGAGGCTTCCATCCGGTCCCCCAGCCAGAGGGTCAGGCAATCCATCAGCACCCCGGAAGGCTGCGGCACCAGGGCCGCCAGGGCCGCCGCCGGGTCCGCCGGCGCCTCCAGGACGTGCCAGGAGGCGGGCCGCTCGGCCCGGTGGCGGCGCAGCCGCTCGACCATTTCCAGGTCGTTGCGGTCGGGGCGGTAGGTGGCCACGAACACCACCCCATCGCCCCATTGCCTGGCCTTGTCCACCGCCCAGCTGCTCTTGCCGCTGCGCACCGGTCCCGTGATGAATGTGATCATGCCCATGGCACCATCATCGCCGCACCGCGCATCATGGAACCATGGGAAATGCGATCGCAGTGCTGGGCAGCGGTTCGGACGTGGGCAAAAGCCTGGTGGCGGCGGGCTTGTGCCGGCTGCTCAAGGACGCCGGGCTGGACGTGGCCCCGTTCAAGGCCCAGAACATGGCCAACCAGGCCGGGGTGACCCGGGACGGGCTGGAGATGCCCAGGGCCCAGATCCTCCAGGCCCGGGCCTGCGGTCTGGAACCCGAGGTGGACATGGGACCGGTGCTGATGAAGCCGGTCACCCCCACCGGCGCCCAGATCATCCTGCTGGGCAAGGCCCTGGGCGCCATGGAGGCGCGCGACTACTTCCTCGACACCGCCCGGTTCGAAGCGATCGCCTTCCAGGCCATGGACCGGCTCATGGCGCGCCACCCGGTGCTCGTGCTGGAAGGGGCCGGCTCCCCGGTGGAACTGAACCTGATGGCCCGGGACTTCGTCAACCTCAAGGCCGCCCGGCACGCCGGAGCCGGCATCGTCCTGGTGCTGGACATCGACAAGGGCGGCGTGTTCGCCCAGGGCCTGGGCACCCTGGAACTGCTGCCGGCCGAAGACCGGGCGCGGGTGCTGGGCCTGGTGGTGAACCGGTTCCGGGGCGATCCGGCCCTGTTCCAGGACGGCATCGGGATGCTCGAGCAGCTGTGCGGCACCCCGGTGCTGGCAGTGCTGCCCTGGATGGACCACGCCCTGGACGAGGAAGACCGGCCC
>Ga0316225_1003381_pt1 | contig 12233 bp, 7 predicted proteins | sample TBH18015metaG_FD_206010 | JGI IMG/M metagenome (GOLD analysis project Ga0316225, IMG submission 206010) | Freshwater microbial communities from Trout Bog Lake, Wisconsin, USA - TBH18015 | ecosystem: Environmental > Aquatic > Freshwater > Lake > Hypolimnion/Profundal zone | place: USA: Wisconsin... | reverse complement strand
GACAAGCACTGGCAGGAATTCGCCTTTCGCGCGCCTGCCTGTGCTGGGCGATGCGCGCTTGACCGCCCGTTCAGACATTTCTACGGTCACAAGGGCGAAAATATATACAATTGCTCGGAAGGGAAGAACAAAGTCATGCGGCGGCTCGTGAAGCTCGGTCCCTCGCTGCTTGGAAATCGCCGATCGAGCCTGGCGCTACGGATGTTTTTGCCACTCCTGCACCGTGGTCCAGGCGATGCCCTGGAGGAAGGCAATCTCCTCCGCCGAGACACCGGCCGGGCAGTACTTAAGCCCGGTTGGGCTCTCCCCAAAGACGGTGGCGTAAATCACACAGGCCGCCAGGTAGGTGCCGTGGATGGTTTCGTGCTCCCGATCGTGACCCAGCATGGCTAAATCCGGCCGGGCTTTAAGGGCGCGCCCAAACGCCAGACCCACCGGCGCCACGGGCACGCCCAGTTCCTTGCCGAGGTCCCGATGCGCCTGCGCGATTTGCTCCTGGGTGACCCAGTTTAACCGCTCGTAGGGCCAAGCCATAAACAGCACCGTCTTGCCGCCAGCGGCCCTAATCTCCTGGTCGAACCGGCGGGCGTGTTCAAAAAACGGCGCGCTGCTGTGTTCGGTCAACTCCGGCATATCCTCTTGCAGGATCACCAAGTCATAACCGCCCTCACGAATTTTATCGTGAACAAACTTTTGGGCCTGGAGGATCTTGAGGGTGGCACCCCCCTTCGTGGCGCGGTCGGACGCTATCCGCCGGGGCGGGTTGGCGGAGGCGGCCAACTGCTTTAAGTGCTCCTCCAAGCCGCCGTTGTAGTAGGTGAAGCTGTTGCCGACCAGCAGAAGCCGTGCCGGCGGATGCACTCTTGCAGACGCGGGAGGGGTTGCCGCCTGTGGCAGGTCCCCGGCGACACCGAGCCAGGTGGCGAGGAACGACAGCAACAGCGCGCGGGAGTGCATGCCATAATTATTCCGACCAACGGCCGCGGCAACAAGCGCAATCTTCCGGAGCAGCGCGGTTTGGGTTGGCGTTCGGGGCAGCCCCGGAGCATATTAGGCTAATGAACCTGGTTAGCCGGCTTTGTATATTCACGGGATCCCTGGGCCTGCTGGCCTGGGGCTGCGGGATCCCTGGCGCCGTGGCCGCGGCCCCCACCGGATCGCAAGCGCCGCTGAAGGTGGATTTTAACCATGAGGTTCGCCCCATCCTCGCGGAGAACTGCTTCGCTTGTCACGGCCCGGATGAAGCGAAACGCAAGGCGCGGCTGCGGCTGGACCTGCGTGAGTCGGCCGTCCAGCCGGCCAAGTCCGGCTCCGTCGCCATCGTGCCCGGCGTGGCGGAGAAGAGTGAGCTGATGCTTCGCACCAGCAGCCCGGATGAGGAAGAGCGCATGCCACCGCTCCAGACTGGCAAGGCGTTGACACCGGGGCAATTGGTGATCCTCCGGCGTTGGATCGACCAGGGGGCGGAGTACCAGACCCACCGGTTTTTCCTGCCTCCGCAGCGGCCTGAAAGGCCGGTGGTAAGCGACCATCGGTGGCCGCGCAACCCCATCGACGATTTCGTTCTGGCCCGGTTGGAGCAAGAGGGAGTCAAGCCGTCGCCGGAGGCCGACCGCCGGACCCTCGTTCGACGGCTTAAGCTGGACCTCCTCGGCTTGCCGCCGACCCCGGCCGAGGTGGAAGAGTTCGTGGCCGATTCCACCGCACGGGCCTATGACCGGTTGGTGGATCGCTTCCTGTCCTCGCCACACTATGGCGAACGCATGGCGGTGGATTGGCTCGATGCGGCTCGTTTCGCTGACACCCATGGCTACCATATCGACGCCGGCCGGGATATGACGCATTGGCGCGACTGGGTGATCAGCGCCTACAACCGCAACCAGCCGTTCGATCAGTTTACGATCGAACAAATCGCGGGAGACCTCCTGCCCAATGCAACCCGGGAGCAGAGGCTGGCCAGCGGTTTCAACCGCAACCACATGATCAATTTCGAGGGCGGCGCCATCCCCGAGGAGTACCACGCCGCCTACCTCATGGACCGCGTGAACACCACGACCCGCGTGTGGCTGGGACTGACCGTGGCGTGTGCGCAATGCCACGACCATAAGTACGACCCCATCACGCAGAAGGATTACTACCGGTTGTTTGCCTTCTTCAATAGCGTGCCGGAGAATGGGCTCGACGGCTCCAAAGGCAATGCCGTGCCCCTGTTGCGCCTGCCTGCCCCGCAAACCGAGCAGAAACTGGCGACGCTCAGCGATCAGATCGGCGCCGTCGAGAACCGGGTTAAACACCTGGAATCCGGCCTCGCGACGGCTCAAGCAGCCCTGGAACAGGAGTGGTCCGCAGGCGCCGCCACTAACTCCATTCTCGAAGGCTTGCCGGAATCCTTGCGGAACGCCGCACTCCTGCCGGCGGCCCAGCGCAGCCAGGAGCAACAGTCGGAACTCAAAAAATACGTCCGGCAACACGCCGTTCCCGGTCTCCCTGCCGCCGACCAGGAACTGGCGGGATTGCGCCAGCAGCGGGACGATCTGGAGCGGACGATCCCGACCAGCATGGTGATGCAGGAGATGGACAAACCGCGCGACAGCTTTGTGCTCGAGCGGGGCCAGTACGACAAACTCGGCGAGAAGGTGACCCCGGGAATCCCCGCGATGTTTGGCTCTTTGCCGGAAGGAGGTCCGACCAATCGTCTCGGTTTGGCGCGGTGGTTGGTGGCGCCTTCCAACCCGCTCACCGCCCGGGTGATGGTAAATCGTTTCTGGCAGATGTACTTTGGCACCGGGATTGTCAAGACAGCCGAGGATTTCGGCACCCAGGGGGAGTGGCCCAGTCATCCGGAGTTGCTCGACTGGCTGGCCAGCGAATTCGTCCGCAGCGGCTGGGACGTCAAGGCCATGCAAAAGTTGATGGTCGGCAGCGCCACCTACCGGCAGTCCTCGGCGACGACTCGCGAGTGGGCGGCCAAGGATCCGGAAAACCGCCTCATGGCGCACGGCCCGCGGCAGCGGTTGCAGGCGGAGTTCATTCGAGACCAGGCCCTGGCGATCAGCGGGCTCTTGAATGAGGCGATTGGCGGACCGAGTGTATCCCCTTATCAGCCCGCGGGGCTCTGGGAAGAGTTGGCTTCCCGCGAGGACGGCAAGAACTGGACCGCCCAAACCTATACCCAGAGCCACGGGCCGGATCTCTACCGGCGCACGATGTACACCTTCTGGAAACGCACCTCGCCCCCGCCCACATTGTCCACCTTCGACGCCCCCGACCGTGAAACCTGCACCGTCCGCCGATTGCGCACCAACACCCCCCTCCAGGCACTCATCCTGATGAACGACCCGACTTACGTGGAAGCCTCGCGCAGGCTGGCGGAGCGATTGCTCCGAGAAGCGCCCTCGAATGAGCGGCGGGTTGCGCTCGCGTTCCAGCTTGCCCTGGCCCGCCCGCCCGCCGGGCGGGAACTGGCCCTGTTGCTGGGCATCGCGCGGGAACAGCTGGAGGTCTATCGACGAGACCACGGCGCCGCGGAGCAACTGCTGGCCGTGGGCGAGGCCGTCCGCAACCAAAGCCTCGATCCCGCCGAACTTGCGGCCTGGACGATTGTCGCCAGCGTCCTCCTCAACCTGGATGAAACGATCACCAAAGGATAAGCCGTGAGCCTTGATTCCGAATTCTCTTCCTTGCTGACCCGGCGGCACTTTTTCGGCCGGCTGGCGACTGGGGTGGGCACCGCCGCCCTCGCATCAGTGCTCAACCCCGGGCTTTTCGCGGGCGAAGCGGGCGCTGGCCGGGAGGGGCTGGGCGCGTTGAAAGCGCTGCATTTCCTTCCCAAGGCCAAGCGGGTGATTTACCTCTTCATGTCCGGCGGGCCTTCCCACATCGATTTATTCGACTACAAACCGAAACTGCGGGACTACCACGGCGTGGAACTCCCCGGGTCCGTGCGCATGGGCCAGCGGATCACGGGCATGACCTCAGGGCAGAAGTCCTTTCCCTGCGTGGCGCCGATGTTCGAGTTCAAGCAACATGGCCAATGCGGCGCCTGGATGAGCGAATTGCTGCCGAACCTCGGCTCCGTGGCTGACGATCTCGCGATCGTCAAGACCCTCAACACCGAGGCCATCAACCACGACCCGGCCATCACCTTCATCCAAACCGGCCACCAGCAACCCGGCCGCCCGAGTCTGGGTGCCTGGCTCAGTTACGGCATCGGCAGTGAAAACCGGCAGTTGCCGGCCTTCGTCGTCATGATTTCCCAAGGCAGCGGCAACAAGACCGACCAACCCCTGTTCTCGCGCCTCTGGGGCAGCGGCTTCCTGCCCAGCCAGCACCAGGGGGTGCGGTTTCGCACCGGCAAAGACCCCGTCCTCTACCTCTCCAATCCACCAGGGATTGATCCGCAGACGCGCCGCCGCATGGTCGACGGCGTGGGCCAACTCAACCAGATGGCCGCCACCGCCTTCGGCGATCCCGAGATCAACACGCGCATCGCCCAATACGAGATGGCCTTCAAGATGCAGACCTCGGTGCCCGAGTTGACCGACTTGTCCAAGGAGCCCAAGGCCATCCTGGATCGGTACGGCATCGACGATGCGGGCACGGACGGCGGTTTCGCTCGCAATTGTCTCCTGGCCCGCCGGATGGTGGAACGCGGTGTGCGCTTCGTGCAACTCATGCATCGCGGCTGGGACCAGCACAGCGACCTGCCCAAGCAAATTCGCGGTCAATGCCGCGATGTGGACAAGCCCTCGGCGGCCCTGATCCAGGACCTCAAGCAGCGCGGGTTGCTGGACGACACGCTCGTGATCTGGGGCGGGGAGTTCGGCCGCACGGTTTATAGCCAGGGCACCCTCACCAAGGACAACCATGGCCGCGACCACCACGGCCGCTGCTTTACGATGTGCCTGGCCGGCGGTGGAGTAAAACCCGGGATTACCTACGGCGAAACCGATGATTTTTGCTACAACATCGTCCGCGATCCGGTGCATATCCACGATTACAACGCGACGATCCTCCGTCTGCTGGGCATCGAGCACACCAAGCTCACCTACCGGTTCGCTGGCCGTGACTTCCGCCTAACGGACGTCCATGGCGAAGTCGTTGACGGACTGGTGGCGTGAGGGGTTTCAACACCACCATCAAGATGAGATCGCCTAAGCCGGCAGGTAAGTGTGGTGGGAGTCCTTCAGCGTCGGAGGGGGGCGCGCGCGCGCGGCGCGGAGCTAATCCTTGGCGCGCGGTTTGCGTCTTATTAGTGCTGGGGGCCGGGAGCATGGCCCTTCCCGCGGTAGCCGGCGACTACGAGTTGGCGGATCCAGAACTGAAAGTGCTGGTGGTTGATTCCGACCCGACCGAGTCGTTTCTCGCCTTGCAACTGGACAACACGGGGCGCCTGTTCGCCGGCGGGCGGGAAGGGTTGTTTGTTTACGAGCCGCATCCCGCTGAACGGCCCTGAAGCTCAGCGAAGAAGAAGATGTCGCAGGCCTGCTAGTCGGGGAAACCGAATCCCAACTGGAACTTCTACTGGTCAACGCCACGCGCCGGACCTTCAGCAAACAGAAGATCCTCGCCCGCGAGGTTCAGCAGCGCTCGCCGATGCCCGAGGGCCTGGTTCAAAGCCGCACCCAACTCCGCGATCTCCTCGCCTATCTCCTGAGCGCGCAGCCGTAAGGCGTTGGTTCGGCCAGGCGCCTGGCCAACGTCTCGATATGGGGCTCCGGATCCAACCGCAGCAACATGACCGTCCTGGGTGCGGGTTTTTGTTATTGGTGGCCTTGCGGGAGAGTATGGCAACCGCCCAACTCCGCATAACATTTGCCACCACCGGCACAATGTGTATGGTGTTTGACACCATGACAATGCGCCGAAAACGCCTATTTCGCCTCAGTTTGAGCCTTCTCTTGTGCTGGTGGAGCGCGGGAGGCTGTACGAGCCTGTTCGCGGCGGCTACGCCGTCCGATGATGCAACCCGGTTGACCGAAGCGCGCAAGGATCCCAAGCCGGGTGGATTTCATTACTTCGTTGGCATCGTCGGCAATCCGTCCGTGCCGGACATCCGTTGGAGCGACGAGGAATTGGAGCAGATCAAGGCCCTCGGGGTAAATATGGTTCAGCTCAGCATCGCCTGGGGCGGCAAGCCGGCCAACGAGGTGCTGAACTTGGAGGACTTGGACCACGAACAACGCGAGAAGTTCGCTTTCCGCATCAAGCAAGCCAAAAAGCACGGTCTCAAAACCATCGCCCAATTCGGCATTCCACGAGTGATTAAAGCCGATCCGCTGCAACCAGCCTGCATCCTCGATCCGACAGTCCGGAAGAAGACGGTGGAGCAGCTCACGGATTTCATGACCTCTTTCCCGGACGTGGACGACGTGCTGGTTTACACGTTCGACCAGCAAGCGTGGCTGTGCAGCGAATTCGGCCCGTGCCCACGGTGCAGCGGCGTGCCCCTGGATGAGCGTGTTCCAGCCTTCCTGAATCTGCTGAACGAGACGATGCAGAAATGCCGTCCGAATACGCGCCTCTGGTGGAAACCGTGGGAGCTTTCCAAAGGCCAGGTCGTCGCGATTTTGGAAAAGGTCAGGCCGGACCACTTCGGTCTGGTACTGAATCCGTCCACGAGCAACGAGGTGTACCCCTTCAATGATCGGTCCTTTAAGTCGGATTTGGGGGTGAAACGCTTCGTGCAACTGGCCAAGGAGCGCAACATCCCGGTGCTCGGCGAGTTTGATCACACGCTCTACAAGCCGCTCTACCTGATGGAGGATTTCTTTCCGCAACTCATTTACGAGCAGATGATGAGTTGGCAGGAGATGGAGGGTGTGGTGGGCGTGAAGGAGTATTATGGGTTTGCACCCTCCACCTTTTCCGTGAACGCCGCCATGTTGGGTGCCTGGATGAAAGCGCCCCAGGCGCCGCTTGACACATTACTGAGGGAGATCGCCGCGCCCTACGGCGCGAAGGCCGCGCCACTGATGATTCAGGCGTGGGAGTATGTCTCGCAGCACGTGCAGGCCTATCCGTGGGACGTCACCTATCTCATCGGCCCGCTGGCGCTGGATCGGCACTGGGATGGCGCGCACGATTGGGAGCCGGTGAACATTCCCAACGCCACCTGGGACACGCCGATCTGGAAGGCGAACCGGCGCGCCAACTTCATGCTGACACAGGATAAGACCGCCCATCCCTGGCTGTTCGAAGATGCCGGCTTGCGGCTAGAGGACTCCGCGGCGTTGGCCTTCAAGGCGGTTGGCTGCTTCGACCAGGCCATCGCGGCGGGCAGTGGCAAGGCGGGCGACATCCGCACTCAACGAGAAATCGTGTGGAAAACCGCCCGCTCGCTCCGCGCGAAAGCCCTGCACTTTCAGCTCACGCTCGCCGCGCAGGATGCGCGGATGGCACAGGGCTACGAGCCATCCTTCGCCCTCGCGACCAAGCGAATGGAGGCGTTGCTCGAGAAGGATCTGGAGAATCAGGCTGGCAACGCAGCCGTCGCACAAAAGCTCGCCGAGTTCCGACGCGACCCGAAAACCTGGCTCGACGGGAATTTCAACCCCCTGCGCAGTCCGGCGGAGTTCAAAAATCTCCCCGGACACGAGACTCGGGCCACGGTGGATTGGAGCAAGTGGTTACCCAGGAAGGAGCTGAGGATTCCACGGGTGACGAAACCGTGGAAGGAAGCCTTGCGGTTGGTGGGTGATGGCAAACCGTTGTACAGCGATTTTGCGCTCATTAAGGACCAGCGGGACCAGTGGCATTGCATGGGCACTTTTGGAGAGAGCCCCGATACGCTGGGCAGTGGGTATGTGCTAAGCGATGGATATGCATTGTTCCATGCGGTCGGGAGCTCCCTCAACGCGCGGATGACGCTCCTCGACAAAATTCCCTACCAAATCGCTTCTCCACAAGCCTACATGTGGGCTCCGGCCGCAATCTGGAACCGGGACCGCACCACGGCGTTCCTCTTCTATTTCCATTATCTTGGGTCCTCGGAATTCAAAGAGAACTGTGTCCGTCTATTGACCTCCACCTCGCCTGATCTTAGGGCTTGGCACCCTTACGACGGGGCGGATCTGCCGGAAAAGAACATGGTATTCCGCGAGCGGGATGATCGCGACTTCTGCGTCTTTTGGGATGACCGATTGGGCACCTACCTGATGTATTATGCTTGCGCCGGCACTTATGCGGGACTGCCAGGCCTCAATACCATTGTGCGGGTGCGCACCTCGAAGGACCTCCTCCATTGGTCGGAGCCAGTGACGGTCATGGGGCCGCCGCCCGGATACCAGTGCGCCGAATCTCCTTTGGTCATCTACCGCGACGGTTACTATTATCTTTGGGTCAGCGGCATCGATTACAGTCGCGTCTCGCTCTACATCTCCGAAGACCCGTTCAACTTCGGCGACCCCGCGGCCAATCGGATCGAGGAGCAATCGGGCCATGCGCCGGAAGTCGTTTCCGACCAGGGCCACGATTATATGGCGTGCTCGATGGTTTCGACAGTGCCCAGCGCAACGCCGGGGGCCAACGACCTCCACGGCATTCTAATTCAGCCGCTGCGTTGGGACGAACCTGCCCCCGACATGCCGGCGCGGGTGACCCGCCAAAAGTAATTCTTTTTCAGCCCTTGGATGAGCACACACCGCATCAGATTTTAGCCTCCGGGGGAGTTGGCAGGACGCATTCGTGGCGTAACTCAAATGAGGTATGGAGCATGACGGGCGTGGTTTGCTAACCTCTCGTGGTGAGTCCGATGCGCGCCTGAAACCGATGAGACAGGCGCATTCGATTCGCGATCACGGTGAACGTTTGAATAACATTTGCATTAACCGTTGCCTCTTTCCGGCTGCGGCCGCTCTCCTGGTCATGCTCAGCGTGGTGGCACAGCGCGCCCGGGGCGGAAGCGGCGCCACCGCGGACGGCCCAGGAGCGAGCCCAGCCGCCGTCAAGTCCCGCGGGGAGGTTGTGCCTGGATCCGTCCCGCTCATGCCGGGACCTCTCGTGACCCTGGGGAACCGCTACCTGGAGCTCCGTTTGCAGCCCAAGGGTGATCAGTTCGTAGCGACCGCGTTGGTCAACCACATGGCGGGACGGACGGTGCGGCTGTCCGAGGACGACTTCGCGTTGCATTTCGAGGGCCAACTCGCCTGGCACGCCGCAGATTTCGCCTTCCAGCGAGCCACGAGGGAGGCGATTCCCGGCGGCCAGCGGTTACGCCTGGACCTGGCCCAGCGTGGGGGGGCCTCGCAAGTGGCAGTCGTTTACGAACTGCGCGACCAGGATGCCTTCCTTCGCCGCCATCTGGAGTTCGTTCCCGCCTCGCCCCTGCCGTTGCGCCAGGTCGAGGTCTGGAGCGTCGGACTCAAGGGCCGGTGTGAATCCCAGGAGACCGGACCGCCCGATTATATGCGGTTCAATGTTTGGGGCGTCGAAGGCAAGCAGGGCTTCGGTCAGCCGGTCTTGATGGAAGACACCTTCTGGGGGTTGGAATTCCCGGCGGGATATAATCGGTACGATGGCGGCGTAGTCACACTGAGCCATCGGCCGGGACGGGTCGTCACGGGGCGGTTTGTCAGCAAGGTCGCCGTCGTGGGAGTGGCGCCGGCCGGGCAGGCGGCCCGGCAGTTCCGCGCCTACATCGACCGCGGACGTAACCGTCCCCGGCAGCCAGAAGTCCAGGTGGATTACAACACTTGGACCACCCTGATGTCAGCCACGGAAGCCAACAGCCTTGAGCTTATCCACCAGTTCAAACAGAACCTGTTCGAGCCTTATGGCGTGAGCTTTGACAGCTTCACCCTGGATGATGGTTGGGATGAGAAGAACAGTCTCTGGGAGCTGCGCACCAGCGGGTTCCCGCACGGGTTCAAACCGCTGCTTGACCGGCTGCACCCGATGGGTACTCAACTCGGCCTGTGGCTCTCGCCCTCCAGTGGTTACGAGCACGCGGCCTGGGGAGGCAAGCAGGGCTATCTTCAGAATGCGACCTTCAATTGGTTTCTCTGCCAGAGCGATCCCCAGTACCGCCGCGAGATGTGCCGGGTCGTGCCGGACCTGATCCGGCAAAACGACCTTGGCTTTTTCAAAATGGACGGCTTCTGCGCCAGTTGCGATACCAACCAGCATCCGCAGCACCTGGAAGGCGACTACGCGCGGGAGGCCAATGTGGACGCCTTTATCGAGTTGATCACCGCGATGCGGCAGGCCAAGCCCAACGTCTATTTGGACCCGACCAGCGGGATGTGGCTCAGCCCCTGGTGGTTGTGGTATGTGGACTCCGTTTACTGCGACACCTACGACGGCACACCCCCCGCGGTCGTGCCTTCGCCCAACGGATTCGATGGCGCCACCACCAGTCGCGATGCGCTCTTGCGGCGGAGACTCACGCGGAACCCGGGCTTTGACCCGGCAGCGATCGAGACCCTGGGAGTTTACCTCGACCCAACCCTCGCCACCGAGCCCCAGACCTTTTTCGATAACTGGCAGGACAACGCCATGATGGTTGCCGGCCGTGGGAACCGATTGCTGACGTTCTACATGAATCCGGCTCAGTTTCCCGATCCACCCCGGGATTGGGCCTTCCTGGCAGGCATGATCCAGTGGGCCCGACACCATGGCGGCACGCTGGCCCACACCGAAATGGTCCTGGGCGATCCCTACCGCCGGGAGCCTTACGGCTACGCCCATTTTCTCGGACGCCGAGGAATCCTGACGCTCCGCAATCCGTTCATCCAGCCGCGGAAGGCGCGGATCAAACTCGATGAGGCGGTCGGGTGGACGGCGAGTGAGGCTGGCACCGGGGCCTACGCGGTAAGCCTCGTGTATCCCTACCGGATGACGCTTCCCAAGAACCTGTGGTTTGGCGACACGCTCGAATGGGAACTGCAACCCTACCAGACCCTCCTGCTGCAAGTGGAAGCCGCGAACCCGGCGGCGCTAGCCTTACCCGGCCTGCGCTGTCGTGAAGTCAGCCGTACCGGGCACCAGGCCACCTGGGAAATCTTCACCCCGCCGGGAGAGAGGCTTCGCCTGCCGCTGACCGGCTTGCCGGTCTCGCAGAAGATCACTCTGGATGGTGAGGAACTCCGGCCGGTGAATAGCGCGCACGGCAGGGAACTCCCTTTGATCTGCCGTGGAGAGCAGGCCCAGTGCGTCGTGGAGGGCGGCTCGCTCCGCACCGACGTCCAGGGCATCAACCGGTTGGCGGGCCAATGCAGCACCGTCATCCCGCACGGCACCACCGCCTCCATGTATGTGCTTTGCCTGGGGCCATCGGCCGCGGAAGCCCAACTCCAATGTCGTGCCACAGTCAACGGGAACCTGGCCAGGGTCACTACCCTCCGTTCCTCCCCGACCGACGCCAAAACCCCACCGCGCACGATACGGGAGCTCCCATCGGAGCCTTGGGTCTTCTTCCGCTTCGATCTCCCCGCCGGGAAGAGCCAGGTCGCGGTTTCCCTCTCGGGCGGCACACGGGGAACCGGTCCGTCCGGGCTCAAGGCGGGTTGGTGGCTTTGGATGGAAAACACGCTGAAGAAATCGACTTTGATGATGGAGTTCGCCCAGCCGCTGCCGGCGGCTCCCATTAACCCGTTGCCCTTCCCGTCCGGGCTGGAATGCCAACGGCAAGTGCTAACTCTGCAACCCCTCAAGGCCTTTTGATGAATCTGATGCGAGTGAAATCAATATTTCTATTGTTGGGCCTGTTGCCCCTGGCGGCCTTCGCCGATTTCAAGCCTGCGGTGGCGCGCTTGGCGTTAGACCGCGACCGCGTGCCGCCGGGCGGCACCGTTCAAGCCACCTACACCTTCCATTCCAGCGGCCCGTCCGCTGTGGAACTGTCGGCCTTCGTCCACGTGGTTCGGCCTGACGGACGGCACATCGGCGCGGATTTCTCACCGGATTTGCCGAGCACCGAGTGGCCGAAGCAAGGCTTTGTGCGGGAAGGGCCTTTCCCCATCGTTATGCCGACTGACGCGACGCCGGGAAAATACCAGGTCTGGGTGGGTTTGTTTTCATCTAGTGAGCGGATCGAGCTCGACAACCTGGATCGTCAGCGCGGGTCGCGCGAATACTACGTGGGCGAGTTTGAGGTCGTCGCCGCAGAGGCCAAAGTGGAACCGAAGCCCGCAGTTTTCGATTGGCTGCCGGTGGAGGAGACGAAGGTGGTGCCGGCGCCGCAGATGGCCGCCCTCCCCGGAGATAAACCAATCGACCACATCACCTTGGCCGTC
>Ga0316225_1003380_pt1 | contig 12234 bp, 10 predicted proteins | sample TBH18015metaG_FD_206010 | JGI IMG/M metagenome (GOLD analysis project Ga0316225, IMG submission 206010) | Freshwater microbial communities from Trout Bog Lake, Wisconsin, USA - TBH18015 | ecosystem: Environmental > Aquatic > Freshwater > Lake > Hypolimnion/Profundal zone | place: USA: Wisconsin... | reverse complement strand
TGCGGCCGTCACGGTCTCGAGGCGAGCCGCGGCGGAGTCCGGCCTGCAGATGAATGCCAGATCCAAGTGAACGAATTCCGCGCACACCCGGCAGACTTGTTGGTACAAGCCAAACGCGTCCGTGGAATGGACAATGGCCTTGTTGGCGTGGCTGAGCGCCTTGTATAGTCCGGCAATCCGCCGGCGCTCCTCGTCGATGCGCCGGAAATCGTTCGGGTCCATCAAGCGGACGTCGGCATTCCCCTTTCGCCGGTCGGCCGGCCCCCGGCGAAGCTCGGAGATGCCTTGAACAGATCGTGATTCGGATGCTTGTTGGTTCAACATGCGCTACCACCTGGGATTGGGGCCCGGACATGGATTGCAGCATTCAAGCCACAAAAGCAACTTATTGACAGTTGTTGAGTTCCTGTTCCCTTGACCCGGCGCGGCAAGCGGGGGACATCAAATTGAAGGGACCCTGGCGGGGGCAACATAGGAAGTCACAGTGGAAGGCCAGCAGCGCCCAATGACCGCCCTCAGCGGGACAGCATGTTGGCGCCATGGACGCCGCGCCGCACCAGCCAGGCGATCACCGGCTCCATCTGGGCGCCCTGCCCGAGCAGGACGCTGCCGTCGCCGGCATTGAGGAACAGCCGTTGTTCTTCCCACAGCAGGCTGGTTTCGGCGACCGGGAAGGCCTTGGGATGGCTGATCGCGTTGTCCTTGCCCAGGAGGTACAGCCAGGCGTAGCGCTGGGCCCGTGGGTTCAGGAAGATCACCCGTTCCGAGGCCGCCTCCAGTTCGCCCGGCAGCCGCCCCAGGAAGAAAGGCAGCACGAAGCCGCTCAGCACCGCGGTGAGCACCAGGACCTGCAGGCTGGACAGGCTGCAGAAGACCAGCAGCGGGCTCAGCAGGAACAGAACCACCCAGACCCGCACCGCCCACTTGGCGTACCGGGGCAAGGGTAGGCGAATGCTCGCTCTGTCGAGGGTGCCGGGATCTGACTGCATGGCTCCATGATACGCCGCAAACCGGATCATGGTAAAAGGGCCCATTCCATGAACTGTTTTTTACATGAGCTGGTCAAGTGCCCAACGGGCGACTGGCTGGCTCAAGCCATTGCCCACCAGGCGATAGCGCTGTTCCAACCCCAGGTCATCCGGAAACCGGAAGGTGCCCGGCAGGCCCATGAGCCGGGCGATCTCGGCCGGGGAGAACCGGCGGACGCCGCGCGGCGTCTTCAGGAAGGAGCCGCTGCCGACGAAGCGCTGGCCGTAGCCGCCGATGAAGCAGGCGGTGCGCCGGGAATCCGGCGTGACCAGGTCCAGCCCAGGACCGTGCCGGTCCAGCTGGGCGGCATCCAGGTAGAGCGCCGGGTCCTCCTCCGCATCCAGGAACCGGTCCAGGGCGGCCGGCTCGATCCGCGGCACCGGCAGGGGCGCGAGGGTTGCCCGGGAGGCCAGGAGGAACCCCCGCGGGCGCTGGTTGGGCAGGCCGAAGCTGCTCGGACAGAGCCGGTAGACAAGCTGGTGGAGGCCCTGCTCTTCCAGCCGGGCGCTCAGCAATTGGTGCGCCTCCGAGTCCAGGAAACCGCAGACATTCTCCAGGCACAACCGGTCCGGCGGCGCCTCCCGGAGCACGTCCAGCAGGTGCAGGAAGGCCTGGCTGCGCCGGTCGGCCAGCCCGTCACGGTTGCCCATGCGGCAGAACGGCTGGCAGGGCGGGCTCAGCAGCCAGGTGTCCGCGCCGTGGGCCTTGAACACGCCAGGCTTGACCCGGGCGATCTCCCGGGCCAGCGCTGCCGTGCCATGGTTGAGCTGGTAGGTCGCGTTGGCGGCGGGGCTGATGTCATAGGCCGCCACCACGGCGCCGCGGCCGCCCAGGGCATATCTCCAGCCGCCCAGGCCGGAGAACAGCTCGAGCACCCGCGGCAAGGCCATGGTCTAGTAGCGGTAGTGCTCGGGCTTGTAGGGGCCTTCCACCGGCACGCTGATGTAGTCCGCCTGCTCCTGGCTGAGCACGGAAAGCTGGGCGTTGAGCTTCCTCAGCTGCAGCCGGGCCACCCGCTCGTCCAGGTGCTTGGGCAGGGTGTATACGCCGATGGGATACTTGCCGGGGTTGGCCCACAGTTCGATCTGCGCCAGGGTCTGGTTGGCGAAGGAGGAGCTCATCACGTAGGAGGGGTGGCCGGTGCCGCAGCCCAGGTTCACCAGCCGGCCCTTGGCCAGCAGGATGATGCGCTTGCCGTCCGGGAAGATGACGTGGTCCACCTGGGGCTTGATCTCCTCCCAGGTGTAGCGCTCCAGCGAGGCGATGTCGATCTCGCTGTCGAAGTGGCCGATGTTGCAGACGATGGCCTGGTCCTTCATGGCCGCCATGTGGCCGTGGCCGATGACGTGGCGGTTGCCGGTGCAGGTGACGAAGATGTCGCCCTTGCCGGCGGCGTACTCCATGGTCACCACCCGGAACCCCTCCATGGCCGCCTGCAGCGCGCAGATGGGATCGACCTCGGTGACCCACACCTGGGCCGAAAGCGCCCGCATGGCCTGGGCGCAGCCCTTGCCCACGTCGCCGTAGCCGCAGATGACCGCGACCTTGCCGGCGATCATCACGTCGGTGGCGCGCTTGATGCCGTCCACCAGGGATTCCCGGCAGCCGTAGAGGTTGTCGAACTTGGATTTGGTGACGGAGTCGTTGACGTTGATGGCGGGGAACTTGAGCTCGCCGCGCTGGGCCATCTGGTAGAGCCGGTGCACGCCGGTGGTGGTCTCCTCGGTGACGCCCTTGATGGCCGCCAGCTGCCGCGAGTACCAGGTCGGATCTTCCGCCAGCCGGGCGCGGATGGCGCCATACAGGGCGACCTCCTCCTCGTTCTCGGGGTGGTCCAGCAGGCTGCGGTCCTGCTCGGCCCGGGCGCCCAGGTGCACCAGCAGGGTGGCGTCGCCGCCGTCATCCAGGATCATGTTGGCGGTGCCTTCCTTGAAGCGGAAGATCTCGTGGGTGAAGGCCCAGTAGTCGGAGAGCGATTCGCCCTTGTAGGCGTACACCGGCGTGCCGCCCGCGGCGATGGCGGCGGCGGCATGGTCCTGGGTCGAGAAGATGTTGCAGGAGGCCCAGCGCACTTCGGCGCCCAGGGCTTTCAGGGTCTCGATCAGCACCGCGGTCTGGATGGTCATGTGCAGCGAGCCGGCGATGCGCGCCCCGCGCAGCGGCTGGGCGGCGGCATACTCCTCGCGGATCGCCATGAGCCCGGGCATTTCGGTCTCGGCGATGGCCATCTCGCGCCGGCCCCAGGGGGCCAGGGAAAGATCAGCTATATGATTTTCATTCTGGATGGTTGTGCTCACGAGCGACTCCTGTGCGGCTGGACAAACTGAACGATGGTGCCAACATTGGGCTTACCCGTCAATCAGCGTTCCTGGATTGGGTCGGGCAAGCGCCGTTGAAACCATGAACCGATCGTAACCGGGGAGCCGAGCCTGGGACGGGATGTCTCGCAGCGCTTCTCGGGCCGTTATCATGATAATGCAAACCTGCCTTCCGGCCACCTGTCCCGGTCAAGGTCCTGGGAGAGAACATGGAAGCCAGCCCCGCCTTCGACCTGATCATCCGCCATGGCCTGGTGGTGGACGGCTCGGGCGGCCCGCCCCGGCGGGCGGATGTGGGGCTCCGGGGCGACCGGATCGCCGCCGTGGGCGACCTGGACCGCGACGCGGGCGCCAGCCTGGACGCCTCGGGCCTGATGCTGGCGCCCGGCCTGATCGACGTGCATTCCCACGATGACCAGGCGGTCTTCCAGTGGGCCGCCAGCGAGGCCAAGCTCAGCCAGGGCGTCACCAGCGTGGTGGTGGGCAACTGCGGGATCAGCCTGGCCCCCCTGAGCCTGGCCGGGGCGCCGCCGCCCCCGCTCAACCTGCTGGGCGAACGGGCCCGCTTCCGGTTTCCCGCCTTCGCCCAGTACGTGGAAGCCCTCCAGGCCGCGCCGCTGCCGCTGAACGTGGCGGCCCTGGTCGGCCACGGCACCCTCCGGGTGAAGAACCTGGACGACTACGCGCTGGCCGCCACCCCGGAGCAGATCCGGGCCATGGCCCGGGACGTGGAGCTGGCCATGGCAGCCGGCGCCACCGGCCTGAGCTGCGGGCTGTCCTACCCCACCAACCGGGGCGCCGACACCGCCGAGGTGGTGGCCCTGGCGCGGGCCGCCGCCGGGCGGGGCGGCCGGCTGTGCATGCACATCCGGGACGAGTACGACGGCGTCGCGGGCGCGGTGCGCGAGGCCTTCCAGTGCGCCTCCCGGTCCGGCGCCTTCCTGGTGCTTTCGCACCAGAAGGTGGCGGGCCTGGCCAACCAGGGGCGCAGCGCCGAACTCATGGAGATCTACCAGCGGGACGGCGCCGGCCTGCCCTTCGCCATCGACACCTACCCCTACACCGCCGGTTCCAGCGTGCTGGACCCGGTCTCGGTCAAGCACTCGCGCAAAGTGCTGGTGGCCTGGTCCCTGCCCCATCCGGAAGTGAACGGCAGGACCCTCGAGGCGATCGCGGCGCAATGGGGCTGCACCCAGGGCGAGGCCATCAACCGGCTGCAGCCCTCCGGCGCGGTGTACTTCCACATGGACGAGGCGGACGTGAGCAGGTTCCTGGCCTGGGACCGCTGCATGGTCGGTTCGGACGGCCTGCCCAACGACACCCATCCGCACCCCAGGCTGTGGGGGGCCTTCGCCCGGGTGCTGGGGGAGTACGCCCGGGACCGGGCCCTGTTTCCCATCCAGGAGGCGGTGCGCAAGATGACCTCCCTGCCGGCTTCGGTGTTCGGCCTGGTGGACCGCGGCCTGGTGCGGGAGGGCGGTTTCGCCGACCTGGTGCTGTTCGATCCGGCCCGGGTGCGCGACCGCGCCACCTACGAGGAACCGCGGCTGCGCGCCGAAGGGATCGAACGGGTGTTCGTCAACGGTAGGCAGGCCTGGCCCCTGCCCCAGGACCAATCGGGCTGCTGGGGCCGCTTTCTCAGGCCTTGAGGGCCGCCAGGATCCGCTCGGGCGTCATGGGCAGCTCGAACAGGCGGATCCCCAGCGCGTCGTGGACCGCGTTGGCGATCACCGCACCCATGCAGACGATGGGGGGTTCACCGCCGCCCTGGGCCTGGAGTTCCGGATTGGCCACCAGCACCGTCTCGATGGCCGGCAGCCAGGAGAACCTGGGAATCCGGTAGGTGTCGAAGTTCTCGTCCAGGATCCGGCCGTCCTTGAACCGCAGCCCTTCGGTGAGGGCGTAGCCCAGGCCCATGGTGACAGCGCCTTCCATCTGCTGGCGGGCGCCGTCGGGGTTGACCACCAGGCCCATGTCCTGGGCCAGCACCACCCGCTTCACCCGCACCTGGCCGGTGGCGGCGGCCACGCTCAGCTCGGCCATGGCGGCGACGATGGTGCCGCGCCAGGAGCCGCAGGCGACCCCCACCCCGCGCCCGGACGGGGCGGCGCCCGCCACCCAGCCGAACCGCTCCGCCGCCGTCTCCAGCACCCGGATCACCCGTTGGTCGGACAGGTGGCGCAGGCGGAAGGCCAGGGGATCGACCTTGGCCTTGGCGGCCAGCATGTCCATGTGGCACTCCCGGGCGAACACGTTGGTGTTGGCCGCGGGTGCCCGCCAGGCGCCGGTGGCGAACGGGTGCAGCCCGCCGCCGGTGCTGGTGCCGATGTCCCCGGCATCTCCGGTGGAGGCGAAGCGCTTGGCGGGGAGGTCATAGCCGATGTCGGCTTCCCGGTCGCTGGTGCCGGACACCCGGCAGTCCCAGAAGGTGATGCGCCCGGCCGGATCCAGCCCGGAGCGGATCTTCACCACCGCGGCCGGGCGGAAGGTGTCCAGGAAGAACTCCTCCCGGCGGTCCCAGACCACCTGCACCGGGGCGCCGCCGGCCTTCATGGCCAGCCGCGCGGCTTCCACCGCGTGGGGCCCCGCGGCCTTGCCGCCGAACGCGCCGCCGATGTAGGGCGTGATGATGCGCACCTTGTCGGCCGGCAGACCGAGGGCCTCGGCCACCTGGGCCTTCACCCGGAACGGCGCCTGGACCCCGGTCCACACGGTCATCCGGCCATCCTTCCACTGGGCCAGGGCGGCGTGCGGCTCGATGGCGGCGTGGGCCACGTAGGCGTTGAGGTACTCGGCTTCCACGAGGGTGCTGGTCCGGGCCTCCCCGGCCTTCAGGTCGCCCTCCTGGACTCCCACCTTGGCGCCGCCCGCCTTTGCCGTCAGGTGGCGGTAGATGGAGCGGTCGTCCAGGGCCAGCGGCACCCCGTCGAAGCTGGCCTTGACCAGCGCCGCGGCCATGCGCGCCTGGTCCGGCAGCGCGTGCAGCACCGCCACCAGGCTGCCGTCGCGCAGCACGCGCACGCCGGGCACCCGCTCCGCCGCGGCGGTGTCGGCGGCCTTGAGGGTGGCGCCGTGGGCCGGGGGCCGCACGATGCAGGCGTGCAGTGTGCCGGGCAGCCCCTGGTCGGCGGTGTAGCGGGCGGCGCCGGTGACCTTCGCCAGGGCGTCCTTGCGCGGGGCGGACTTGCCCACCAGGGTGTAGGCCGAGAACGGCTTGGGCTTCACGTCCGTCAGGTGGCGCTCGATGCGCTTGCCCTGGACCAGCTGGCCGTAGTCCACCCGCCTGGCCGGTTCACCCTTGACCGAGACCACCCCGGCCTGCACCTCGAGCCGGTCCGCCGGCACCTGGAGGCGCTCGGCGGCCAGCTGCAGCAGCGCGGCCCGGGCCTCGGCGCCGGCGCCGCGCAGCACCGGGCCGAACTGCCACATGCTGAGCGAGCCGCCCGTGCCGCCGTCCCAGGGGCAGAGGTCGGTGTCGCCCATGAGGATGTCCACCCGGTCCAGGGGCACGTCCAGTTCCTCCGCCGCCAGCATGGCCAGCGCCGTCATGTTGCCCTGGCCCATCTCCACCTTGCCCACGAAGCAGCCCACCCGGCCGTCCGGGCCGATGCGCAGGTAGGCGTTGAAGTCCTGGGGGTAGCCCGCCGGGCGGTTCGGGATCAGCTGGGGCGCGGCCTCGGCGGTGGCCCGGAACAGGATGAACAGCCCGGTCGCGCCGGTGGCCTTGAGGAAGTCGCGCCGCTTCACAGGACACCTCCCATTTCCCGGCCCGCCGCTTCCACCGCGGCGACGATCCGCAGGTGCGAGCCGCACCGGCACAGGTGGCCTTCCAGCTCCGCCATGATCTCGGCCCGGCTGGCCCGGGGTTTCTTCTTCAGGAGGGCGTAGGCGCCGAGGATCATGCCCGGGGTGCAGTAGCCGCACTGGAAGGCGTGCTGATCATGGAAGGCGCGCTGGACCGGGTTCAGCACCCCGTCCCGGGCCAGGCCCTCGATGGTCAGCACGGACTTGCCGGCCACATCGGCCAGGGGCGTGGAGCAGGAGAAGGCCGGCTCGTCGTCGACCAGGACGGTGCAGGCGCCGCACAGCGCGGCGCCGCAGCCCAGCTTGGTGCCAGTGAGGCCGAGCTGGTAGCGCAGCACGTCCACCAGCATCCGGGCCGGATCACCGGCCACTTTCACCTTCTTGCCGTTCAAGGTGAACGCGGTGGACTTGGCCATGGGTGCCTCCTCTTCCCCTGGCCGGTCGCGGCGAAGCGGGTGGCCTCCAGGGAGGCCGGTGGCGGGCTGCGAGACCGTTGGGGAACCAGAGCAATCTTCTCCCGCCGGACCGGCGTGTCAAGCGCCGAGGCGCGCCGGACGCTCCATGCGGAGAATACCTGACTTATTAACCGCAAAATTCGCGGTGAATGGCTTGCGCCCGCGCAGCATGAAGCCCATAATCACCGCATGGATAGCGGTGATTATACCTATCTCTGGCAGGCTGCGGACTGGCCCACATGGCGCTATGACTTGGCTGCGCTCGCCGGCCCCCTGGCCGCAGTCAGCCACGCCCAAGGGATGCTGATGGGGCGCCTGGCCGATGTCGGCATGGGCCTGCGCGAGCAGTCCAACCTCGCGGCGCTCACCGAAGATGTGGTGAAGAGCAGCGAGATCGAGGGCGAGCACCTCGATGTCCAATCCGTGCGGTCCTCCATCGCCCGGCGCCTTGGTGTGGACATCGGCGCCCTGGCCCCGGTGGACCGCCACGTCGATGGCGTGGTGGCGATGATGATCGACGCCACGGTCAATGCCGCCGCAACCGTCACCTTGGAACGCTTGTTCGGTTGGCATGCCGCGCTTTTCCCCACCGGATATTCCGGGATGCACCGGATCAGGACCGGCGGGTGGCGGGATGATGCCGGCGGCCCGATGCAGGTGGTCTCCGGCCCCATCGGCCGCCAGCGGGTCCATTATGAAGCGCCGCCGGCAGATCGCCTGGAGCATGAATTGGCGCAGTTTCTTCGCTGGGTCAATGACCCTTCGGTGGAACCCTCGCTCATCAATGCCGGAATAGGACATTTGTGGTTGGTCACCCTCCATCCGTTCGATGACGGCAATGGCCGCATCGCCCGAGCCATGGGCGACCTGCTGCTGACGCGGGCCGACGGCAGCCCGCAGCGTTTCTACAGTCTTTCCGGGCAAATCCAGCGGGATCGCAAGGCCTACTACGCGATCCTGGCACGCACCCAGAAAGGCCGGGGGGACCTCACCGGGTGGCTGGCCTGGTTCCTCGACATCCTGCTTCGAGCCGTAGGCCAGGCCCACCACAGTCTCGATGCCGTCCTGGCCAAGGCGCGCTTCTGGCAGCGGATCGCCGGCGTACCGCTGAATGCCAGGCAGGTGAATCTGCTCAATCGCCTGGTCGATGGGTTTGACGGCAAACTCACCACAAGCAAATGGGCTGCCATGGCCAGGTGTTCAGCGGATACGGCCCTGCGCGACATCACCGGATTGCTGGACCAAGGGATCCTGCGCAAATCCGCGGCTGGCGGGCGCAGTACGGGGTACGATCTGGCAGAGACGCCGAAGTAGGATTGCCGCGGGAAGGGTTCAGAGAACATAGCCGCCTTTTTGGCCATCCGCCGCTGCGTGATATCAGGCGAATCAATGCTTCGCCAGCGCCAGGTGATCCGGGTCGGCTTCAGGGGCGGGTTGACCGGACGTGACCGTCAGTTCGCCCAGCATGATCGGCACCGCCACCTTCAGCATCAGGGTGAACACCAGGAAGCCGATGCCGAAGATCCCGGCCGCCACCAGGATCTCGGTGGCCGACGGGGTGTAGACGTAGATCTCGCCCAGGGGATCCGGGGTGAGGCCGGGGATGATCAGGCCCATGCCCTTCTCGATGTAGACGCTGGCGTAGATCAGCACGCAGCCGATGTTGAGCCCGACCCAGTTGTGCCGGGTCCGGGGGATCAGCAGCAGCAGGAAGGCCGCCAGCCCGCAGGCCACCGAGCCCCAGGCGTAGGGCACCAGGGTGTGGTGGCCCTGCAGGCCGAACCACAGGTACTTGGTGTAGACCAGGTGCTCGGTGTTGGAATAGAACTCCTTGAACACCTCGGCCATGGTGAGGAACAGGGTGAAGCCCATGGTGTAGGCCATCAGTTCGGCCACCTTGAAGATCGCCTCGTCCTTGATCTTAAGGTTGGTCACCTTGCGCAGGATCTGCAGCAGCACCAGCAGGATCGCCGGCCCTGAGCAGAATGCCGAGGCGAGGAAGCGCGGCGCCAGGATGGCCGAGTTCCAGAAGGGGCGCGCCGCCAGTCCGTTGAACAGGAACGCGGTCACCGAGTGGATGCTCACCGCCATGGGGATGGAGAACAGCACCAGCGGCAGCACGATCGCCTTCACGTAGTGCCTTTTGGTGTAGCCGCAGTACAGCAGGTAGGTGACGACGAACCAGTTCAGCAGCAGGTAGATGTTCAGGACGATCACGTCCCAGGCCAGCAGCGACGTGGGGAAGTTCAGCCGGCCCACCAGGGGCATGATGTGCCAGAACCGGTCCGGCCGGCCGATGTCCACCATCACGAAGCAGAGACACATGACCAGGGCGCTGATGGCCAGCACCTCGCCCAGGATGGTGATCTCCCGGATCGGTTCCCAGTCGTAGACGTAGGCCGGGATCACCAGCATGATGGCGGCGGCGGCCACCCCCACCAGGAAGGTGAAGTTGCCGATGTAGAAGCCCCAGCTCACCTGGTCGCGCATGTGCGTGACGATCAGGCCGTCGCGCAGCTGGCCCAGGTAGGCGGCCGCCCCGGCGGCGATCAGCACCAGCAGGAAGCCCACCCAGGCGTAGTAGTAGCGGTTGCCCTGGAAGATGTGGCCGATGGAATCCTGGACGAAGCGTCGTAGGGCGCGCAGCGAATACATGGTCACACCCCGTAGAAATAGAAGAACTTCGGCTTGGTGTTCAGGTCTTCCTTGAAGATGAACACCCGCTTGTTCTCGAGGATGTAGCGGATCTCGCTCTTGGGATCGGCCAGGTTGCCGAACTTGCGCGAACCGGTGGGACAGATCTCCACGCAGGCCGGGTACAGCCCCTTGCGGGTGCGCTGGATGCAGAACGTGCACTTCTCCACCACGCCCTTGGGCCGGGGCCGGTTGCCCAGGTAGTGGGTGACCGGATTGACCTCTGCGGCCGGGATGGCCGGCTCGCCCCAGTTGAACCGGCGCGCCCCGTAGGGGCAGGCCGCCATGCAGTAGCGGCAGCCGATGCACCAGTTGTAGTCCACCACGACGATGCCGTCGGGCTCCTGCCAGGTGGCCCCCACCGGACAGACCTTGGTGCAGGGCGCGTTGCGGCACTGGTTGCACTGCACCGGCATGTAGAAGTGGCCTTCCTGGGGCACTTCCTCGGGGTTGTAGTACGGGTCCGCGTGGCTGACGTCGACCCCCTCGTCCTTGTTCAGCTGGAGCACGCGGATCCATTCGATCTGCGGGTCGCGGGACGGGTTGTTCTCCTTGACGCAGGCCTTGACACAGCGCCGGCAGCCGATGCAGCGGGAAAGGTCCAGGGCGTAGCCGAAGATGACTCCCTGCTGGGCCGGCTCGGTGCCGATGCGCACCTCCTTGCCGTACTTGCGTTTGGCGTCCTGCTCGAGCCGGGCGATCACCTGCCTGAGCTCGTCCTTGGAAAGTTCGCGGAAGTTGTGCTGGAGGAAGGCCTCCACCTCGTTCCTGCCGCAGCCGGTGAGGGTGGCCATGGCCCCGGCCATGGTGGCCGCGGCGCCGCCCAGGAAGCGTCTTCTGGACTTCAGGGTCGCGATCTTCTTCACAGGGCACCCCCCTTCCTGATCGCCTCGGGCCTGAGCGGCGGCGGCATCGGCTTGAGCGCCTGGAAATGGGGCGTGTGCGGATTGTGGCAGTTGACGCAGAGCAGGTACTGCTTCTGGCCGCTCCAGCTGCCGGTGCGCTTGCCGTGCACCCCGGCCCGCCAGTCGCGCAGCTTCTCGCCGTGGCACTGCCCGCAGAGCTCGTAGGAGACCGTGAACTCGATCTGCTCGCCGCTGGCCAGGTGCAGCCGGTCCCGGTTCAGCGGATCGTGGCAATCCAGGCACCAGCGGCTGTCCGGGCCGTGCTTCAGGATGATGTCGCTGTGCATGCCCGTGAGCTCCCGCCGGGTCCGGTTGACCTTCTGGTTCACCCCGTCGTGGCAGGCGGTGCAAGGGAACAGCCCTTCGGTGAAGGGCGGCGGCGGCACCTGGATGTCCTGGGCGCGCACGCCGGCCAGGCCCACCAGGAACCAGCCGCACAGAAGCGCAAGGGCCCGGCGGGAGGGTGGGCGGAATGAGGGGATGACCATGATCTGCTCCAGAAGCATCCCAGCGGTTTCAGGGTTTCGAGTCTTAAATACATCCCCATTGCTTGGTGGATTAGACTTTCGGTTGTTTTGAATGGATGTCAACAACTCAAAAAAAACCTCAGTTTTTGATACTTGATCTCAATTGCAATTCGCTCTCGGATTTTTAATTTAAATCCCTTTTTATTACTTGACCCGTGTCTTCTTCATGCGTGCAATGAGGTCCATTTAAGAATCACCAATCCGAATTCCTTCCAGGGGTGCCGCCATGAAGAGTCCAGTCAGCGCGCCCGCGTCCGGCAGTCCACCCGCGCAGGACGAGCTAGCGGCGGTGATGGCCCTGCTCCGCCAGCTGGAGGACCGGGTCGCCAGCCTGGAGGCCCTGGCGCAGCCGGGCGCCGCCGTGCGGGAAACCCCTGCCCCCGCGGCCCCGCAGCCCGAGGCCGCCGCCCGGACCGCCCCGGCCGCGGTGCTGGGCCTGCTGGGCCGGACCTCCCTGGTGCTGGCCGGGGCCTTCCTCATCCGCGTCTGCACCGAGGGCGGC
>Ga0316225_1003377_pt1 | contig 12248 bp, 5 predicted proteins | sample TBH18015metaG_FD_206010 | JGI IMG/M metagenome (GOLD analysis project Ga0316225, IMG submission 206010) | Freshwater microbial communities from Trout Bog Lake, Wisconsin, USA - TBH18015 | ecosystem: Environmental > Aquatic > Freshwater > Lake > Hypolimnion/Profundal zone | place: USA: Wisconsin... | reverse complement strand
AATTAAATACCCGTCCACGTAAGTCACTCGGTTTCAAATGTCCGGTTGAACTGTTCATGCCAGACGCTTTTGACTTTAAGCTACATCACGCAGCACTTTTTGCACTTGGTGCTTGAAACCGCCCCCTTGCTGATCGGTTCGGTCAAAAGTAATCTCGGGCATATGGAGGCCGCTTCGGGTATCGCGGGTCTGGTCAAGGCGCTGCATTGCCTACAACATCGCGTAATCCCTGCCACAATAGGACTGGATAATCCGAATCCGAATATCGACTTTGCCGGCTTAAATGTCTCCGTTGTCACACAAAATCTGCCCTTGAAGCAAACCGGTAAACTTATCGTCGGGATTAATTCCTTCGGTTTTGGCGGCGCTAACGCGCATGTCATTCTGGAAAGCTTTGAAGCTGAGCAAAACATCCTTGAGGACACTGCAAAAAATATCGAAATACCCGTCATGCTTTCAGCCAGAGATCCGGCCGCACTCAAGCAGGCGGCGGCTGAGTTCGCAAACTTTATCGCGGAAAAATCTGAAACTGCGCTATACGACATCAGCTACAACACCATTTTTAACCGGGAAGCGCATCCCTATCGTCTGATGGTAACAGGAACGACGAGTGCAAAGATCGCTGCTGCGTTGCTGAAGTTTACCGCCGGTACTGAAGATAATTCAGTCAGCGGCACAGCACTGGCCAATCCTGTTGGGCCGGTGTTTATTTATTCAGGCAACGGCTCGCAATGGGCTGGCATGGGTCGGGGATTATTGCAGCAATCGGCTACTTTTCTTGCTGCGATACGCGAAATCGATGTTTTGTTCAAACACCATGCCGATTTTTCGCTGGAAGAGGAACTGGCGGGCGGCGATCGCTATGAATATACTGAAATCGCACAGCCTGCCCTGTTTGCCTTGCAGGTCGGCATTACGCGCATGCTGGCGGAGCGCGGCATTATTCCTGTCGCCGTTGCAGGTCACAGTGTCGGTGAAGTGGCCGCCGCCTGGACCGCCGGTGCCTTATCACTGGCCGATGCCGTCGCGGTGATCTATCATCGCAGTCAGGCACAGGGCACAACCAAAGGCACGGGACAGATGACCGCAGTCGCCTGTGGCATTGCAGCAATTGAGGATTTACTGACTGGGCATACCGTGACGGTAGCGGGAATCAATAGTTCACGCGGCATCACGCTCGCAGCTACCGCAGAGCAATTAAGCTGCATCGAGTTGAGTCTTGCGGCGCGCAACATACGCTATAAACGACTGGATCTGGATTATGCCTTCCACAGCCCTGCGATGGATCCAATAGAAACTTCCATTAAAAAAACGCTGGCCGGCATAAAACCTGTCAACAGCAACATTCCCTTTTATTCTACAGTAACAGGTGAACTGCTGGATGGATGCAAACTCAACGCAGAATACTGGTGGCATAACATCCGCCGCCCGGTTTTATTTGAAAGCGCCACCGGGCAAATATTAGCCACGGGGGTCAATATCTTTATCGAAGTGGGGCCGCATGCCGTGATGCGCGGCTATCTTAACGAAAGCCTGAAAGCCGCAGAATCAGAAGGGCGCGTGATTACCACGCTTGCCCGCAACGATGATAATCCTGAACGCATCAGCTCGGCAATCAATCAAAGCATCATTGCCGGTGCAAATATAGACTGGACCAAGTGGTTTCCCCTGCCCGGCCAATTTGTCGCCTTGCCCAATTACCCCTGGCAGCGTGAACGTCACTGGCATACTTCTTCCGCCGCCTCGATGGGCTTATTGAGTCGCCACAAAGTACACCCGCTCTTAGGCTATCGCTTGCAGCAGCAGGAACTGACCTGGGAAAACCAGCTCGATATACAGGCTTTACCGACACTGGCTGATCATGTAGTAGGTTCCGATGTGGTGTTTCCCGGCACAGGCTTTGTGGAACTGGTGCTTGCCGCTGCCCTTGCCTGGAAACCCGGGAAGCGGGTCGCGATAGAAGAGCTGGAAATTCGCTCAGCTCTGGTGTTGAACGAGGCTAAAATTATCCGCGTCTCCATACTGGCGATAGACGGCAGTATCAATATCAGCGCATGCGATATCGCAGGAACAGAGTTCTGGACTATCCATGCGACCGCCCGTCTCCTCAGCGAATCCGGTGATTTACAGGCAAAGCCACTAAGCTTGCCGCAGCGCCTGCCTGACTTTACCAGCGCCAGCCATCAGGCTCTCACTCATGCCGCAGGACTTGATTACGGCCCTGAATTTCAGCGCATAGGTCACGGCTGGATAGAAGGCGGCAGTGCACTGGCGGTCTTTACAACCATACCTACTGGGGTCGACCTCGCCAACACGCATCTGCACCCTGCCCTGCTTGATTGCACCTTTCAGCTGACTATCCAGTTATTGCAGGATGAGCTTACATCTCATGACGGCATGGCTTATATTCCGGTCAAGTTAGCCCGTATAGGTTTGCATATAACTGATACTGTGCCGCACAGCGCGCGAGTCACACTGTTAAAACGCTCTCCACATTCGCTGACGGCTGATTTCACCGTTTATGACGGCAACGGCATCGCCATTGCAACGATAAAACAAGCGCGATTTCGCAGCGTGCGCCTGCAAAAAAAAGCAATCGATCACCTTCATTTTCTCGATTTTCACGCAACGCCTGCACCGCATCCGCTTACGCCGTTAATTAGCAGCGTGAGCTTTGCCCAGATGAAAGCCGCCTTGAATCTGGTCGTCCAAAAATGTTTGCAACAACGAATATTTAATCGCTATAGCGAAGAAATAGAACCGCTGCTCGATAGCCTGTGCAGCAGCTATACCGCACAAAGTCTGCTGCAATTAGCCGATGAAAGCGGAATACTCACCACCAGTGCCATAGCAGATTATCGGCATGCGGCACCGCAAGCAGCGGGATATTTCACGCAATTATTGAAGCTGGCAGAACAGGATGAGACGATGATCAGTCATCCTGAAGGCTGGAAAATAAACCCCGCAGACGACATTCTGCCAGCCGATTTGTGGACCATTCTGGTCGCCGATTATCCCAAATATTTCCAGATCATTCAGAGCATCGGTCGCACTGGCATGCAACTGGCAGGCATACTCAACGGCGAGATTAATCCTGCCATCTTGTTATCCGAAGCCTCTTCCCATTCTGCGTTGATTCGACTTGCGTTAGGAGAAACAGGCCGGCAGCGGCTTACCAGTACTGTGCGCGACTGGATCGCCTATAGTTTGAAACAAGTACCGGCAGGTCAGCGTCTGGGAATACTGGAAATCAGTACAGGATTGCCGATTTTTTCTGCGGATATTTGTGCGCAACTGGATTTCAACCGCAGCGATTTCACCTTTGCCAGCCTGTCAGATAACGCCTTGCAGGAAGCCGCATCACTCAAGGAACATTACCCGCGCTTTAATATTGCCAGGGTAGGCACTAAAGCCCCGGCCTGTAGTCAATTAGCCATCGTGCAACTTGATTTTGCAACATTAGCAGAAGCCGCGCAGGTATTCAGCTATGCCAGAGCGCAACTCATCACCGGAGGAAGTCTGCTGCTGATCGGCCAGCATCCCTCACGCTGGATGGATTTCGTATTTGGCTGCCAGCCCGATAATCAGGGCGATGGCTGGCATTCCGCCCGGCCGCAATTCTGGCAACAACAACTGCATGCGCAAGGCTTTATCAACACAGAGCACCTGAATCTGCTCAGCGATGAACATTCCGGCCCTTATGTGTTGATTGCTCAGGCGCCGGAAAACAAATTCAACATCGAAGTTGCTTCCGCGCAAAACTTGTTATTGCTGGCAGACAAAACCGGTTATTCGGCACAGCTGGCACTACTGTTGGCTGAAAATCTGGCCTTGCGCGGTGATCAGGTTCACATCAGACAACCGGGTGACCATGCGCATATCGCCTCCTTGTTAAGCGACGAGCTACAAAAAATTAACGCTATTGTCTATCTTGCCGGACTCAACACACCTAGGGATAGTGCACTTGCCGTATTAAACAGCCAGGTTGAGCGTTGTGCGCAGACAGCCTCAATCATACAGGCCTGTGAATCTACTCAGACTGACGCTACCTGCTGGTTAATCACCGCCAATGTAAGCAGTGATTTACTATCTCCATACCAGATTACAAATACCGCACCAATTTCGCTGCCCGATGCGGCACTCTGGGGTTTTGGCCGTACCTTAATGAATGAGGCATCCAATTACAGCGTGCGCCTGATTGATCTGCAAGACCCTGAGGAACTTGAGACTGTTGCGACTGCCTTGAGTCAGGAACTGATGCTGGCAGATAATGAGACAGAAATCATTCTGAGCAAAAATGCGGCGCGCTATGCGCTGCGCATGCGTCTGGAGACGCGCCCTGCCACCGTACGAACGATTGCCGAACCTGTTTTACGCCTTGCATTTGAAACACCGGGGCAATTGCGTAATTTGCGCTGGGAAACCTGCCCTCGTCTGATTCCCGGCGAGCATGAAATCGAAGTTGAAGTTCATGCAACCGGCTTGAATTTCAGGGATGTGATGTATGCACTGGGCTTGCTCTCTGATGAGGCCATCGAAAATGGCTTTGCCGGCCCGACGCTGGGTCTGGAATTTTCCGGCGTCATCGTCAAGGCCGGCACAGGCGGCTTCAAGGCCGGTGACAGGGTGGTAGGTTTTGGTCCGTCGAGCTTCAGCAACCGCGTGATCACGCAGGGCAGCGCAATTTCCCTTATCCCCGAGCACATTTCGTTTGCCGCTGCGGCCAGCATACCGAGCACCTTCCTGACAGTTTATTACGCGCTGCATCATCTTGCCCGCCTGCAAGCCGGCGAAAAGGTGCTGATACACGGTGCGGCAGGCGGCGTGGGAATAGCGGCGATTCAATATGCAAAATGGGCCGGTGCGGAAATTCATGCGACCGCGGGCTCTGATGAAAAACGGGATTTTTTGCGTCTGTCTGGTGTAGAACATATTTACGATTCGCGTTCGCTGGCATTTGCTGATGAAATACTCGCTAAAACCGGCGGCGTGGATGTGGTACTCAATTCGCTGGCCGGTGAAGCCATCAACCGCAACTTGCGCGTACTGAAACCCTTTGGTCGTTTCATCGAACTGGGTAAACGCGATTTCTATGAAAATACCAAAATCGGCCTGCGCCCCTTCCGCAACAACATTAGTTACTTTGGCGTCGATGCAGATCAGTTGATGCAGGCTCGCCCCGAACTGACGCGCAGCTTGTTTGGCGAAGTCATGAATCTGTTCAGTCAGGGCGTGCTGCACCCGCTGCCTTATACCGTCTTCGAGGCGAATGATATTGTTTCCGCATTCCGTTATATGCAGCAGGCAAAACAGATAGGCAAGATTGTCGTTACCTATCATCAGCCGGTGCACCGCACGCATTCCAGTGTCAAACCCGTCAAACAAGCGCTTAAACTTGACCCGAATGCAACGTATCTGGTCACAGGCGGCTTGAGCGGTTTTGGTTTAAAAACGGCCGAATGGCTGGCTGCCAAAGGCGCGCGGCGTCTGGTACTGATCAGTCGCAGCGGTCCGAAATCGGCTGAAGCCCAAACGGCTATTGCGGCACTGCAAAAGTCGGGAGTGCAAGTTCACGCGACAGCCTGTGATATCACCGATACCACTGCATTAGCCGTCTTGTTAAAACATATCAATCACAGCATGTCGCCGCTCAAGGGGATTGTTCACGCCGCGATGGTGATTGATGACGGTCTGATCCGCAATATGGACGCGGCACAGATTCAGCGTGTGCTGGCACCCAAAGTGCTGGGCGCATTGAATCTGCATGAAATGACGCGGCAACTGGATTATTTCATCCTGTTTTCATCGGCTACCACGCTGTTCGGCAATCCGGGACAGGGTAATTATGTCGCGGCCAATGCGTCGCTGGAAGCGCTGGCGCGAAATCGCCGTGCCTCAGGGCTTGCGGCTACTTGTGTGCGCTGGGGTGCGATTGACGATGCAGGTTTTCTGGCGAGAAATGATGCCATCAAGGAAGCATTGCAAAATCGCATGGGCGGATCTGCGATTAAATCAGCGACCGCGCTGGATGCGCTCGAAGATTTGCTGCTGGCTGATCGTTCGGGGCTGGGCGTGTTAGAACTGGACTGGCGGGCACTGGCAAAATTTTTGCCGGTCGCGAATACCGCGAAATACAGCGAAATGACGCAGCATGATGCGGAAAGCAATACTGACAATAGCTTAGACCTTCAACAGTTAATGAGCGAACTGTCAGAAGAAGAATTTCAGGCAGCGGTGACCGGCATGATCAAGCATGAAGTCGGTGAGATTCTGCGTGTCGCGCCGGACAAGATTGATGCCAACCGTTCGTTGTACGACATGGGACTCGATTCGCTGATGGGCGTTGAACTGGTGCTGGCACTGGAGTCACGCTTCGGCATACGTCTCTCGGTGATGGCCTTGAGTGCAACGCCTACTATCGCAAAACTGGCTGAACGCATGATAGTGCAACTCAAAGGAGCAAGCGAAGTGAGCGAGGAACAACAGCAGGTTGAGCAAGTCGCGTCACAACACGGCGCGGAAATATCGGCAGAAGCGGTTGCCAGTCTCGTCAAGGAGATTCAGTCCAACAGTGCTGCGTTCAACAACAGGATGATAAATTAATGGCAACACTTTCCGGTCTGACCGATAAGATCAAGGACAAACTGATACAGCAGGCATTGGAGCGCAAACTGCGTCAGTTTGAAAAGCAGGCAGAGGCACCGATACCACTTCAGTCCGAGGTTATCGCCGAGCAGCACTATCGCTTTCATCTGCATCCGGGCTATCAGCAATTGCGCATCATCAATGATGGCGGTGCACGCTTAGGCATCGCCAACCCGTTTTTCAAGCTGCATGAGGGAATTGCAGGGGCGACTACCTGTATCGGCGGGCAGCAATATATCAACTATGCCAGTTACAACTATCTGGGCTTATCGGGCGATACGCGGGTCGCTGAGGCGGCAAAGCAGGCCATTGATCAGTATGGCACCTCGGTTTCCGCCAGCCGCGCCGTGTCAGGAGAACGCCCGGTGCATCGCGAGCTGGAACGCGCCATCAGTGAAGTTTATGGCGTCGAGGACGCGATTGTCTTTGTCAGCGGGCATGCTGCCAATGTCACCACCATAGGCTATTTATTCGGTCCGAAAGATCTGGTGTTGCATGATGAATTTATCCATAACAGCGTGCTGCAGGGCATCCTGTTATCCGGCGCAAAGCGTCTGTCCTTCCCGCATAATGACTGGGCCGCGCTGGATCAGACGCTACAGCAGCAACGCGCGCATTTTGAACGCGTATTGATTGTCATCGAAGGCATTTACAGCATGGATGGCGATTATCCCGAACTGCCGCGCTTTGTCGAAATCAAGCAACGCCACAAGGCATTTTTGATGGTTGACGAAGCGCATTCCTTTGGCGTGATGGGCAAGCGGGGACGGGGAATTCGTGAACACTTTGACCTTCCAGGTAAGGCTGTCGACATCTGGATGGGAACCCTGAGCAAAGCACTGGCAGGCTGCGGCGGTTATATTGCAGGCGAAACGGCGCTGGTCGAACATTTGAAGTTTTTAGCGCCCGGATTTCTCTATAGCGTGGGCATGTCGCCGCCTGTTGCGGCCGCCGCGCTGTCCGCCTTGCAATGCATGCTGGCCGAACCTGAGCGAGTGACGGCATTACAGGCGCGCGGACAGTTCTTTCTCAATCTGACCAAAACGGCAGGCATCAATACCGGAACGAGCAGCGGTCTGGCGGTGATTCCCGCGATTGTCGGCAGTTCAATTAAAGCCGCCCGCCTGTCAGCCGCGCTGTTTAAAAGGGGCATCAACGCTCAACCGATACTTTATCCGGCAGTTCCTGAAAAATCGGCCCGCTTGCGTTTTTTCATGTCAACCGAACATAGCGAAGCACAAATAAGCAAAACGGTAGAAATACTGGCCGATGAACTGGGAAACTGATAACGATGGCCAATAATTTTTCCCGGGTAATTTCACAACTGAGCGCATTGCTTAAACAGCGGCCTTCGGCTGCGACACAGCGCACATATCCGAAACTGCGCAATTTTATTCTCGACATTATGGCGGAGGGACGCCGGAAAAATATCATCAATCTCCTGTTCGAGACTGAACTGGCACCGATACGCCGGCATATTGCGGACTATGCGACCCGACACCACGAATATATTACCCTCACCAGCTACCTTAGCAAATCGTTTGCTGCGGCGATTGATGAGGACAAGTCCATGCAAGCCTATCGAAAAGGCAAATCCACACTGGTGATCTTTGAAGAGGTTGATTTGTCTGTGATGGTTGAGCGTGAGATAGAGGGTCACATCATGCCTGTCGCCCTGATCGTGCGTGCAGCGAATAAAAAAGGCATCAGTGAAATCTCACAGGAGATACGCAGAGCGAAACATGCCATGATAGGCGATACAGGGCCCATGACGGCACTGGATAAGCAATTCTTTGCCCTGCCCTGGCTATTGCGCAAAATCATCTGGTTTGAGACGCGCCGTGATCCTCAGCTTTTCAAACAGTTAGCCGGCACAGCAGCGGTGACGTCGATGGGCATGCATGCCAGCGGTCCTGCCGTGATTATTCCCATTACGCCGATGACGCTCACTTTATCCATAGGTGCTATTCATAAAAAGCTGGTACTGGAAAATGGCCTGGCTGTCGAACGCGATTTTATCCAGATGAATCTGGGCGCTGACCACGACATCATTGATGGCGCGCCACTGATGCGCTTTGCTGATCGTTTTAAGTTAAAATTACGCAATGGCTGTGCATTAGTACCCCCGGTTAATAAAGAATGAATATGAAAATACGTATATTAATTGCCAACAATGAAGAATTATTTCGCGCCGGATTGGTGCAACTGATCGATGGCAAGTCAGGCATAAACACGGTGGGTGAAGCTGCTGACGAAATTGAGCTGCAACACATGCTGCGAATGATCAAGGTTGATTTGTTGCTGCTTGACAGTGCGCTAACTGCCGGTACGGCGCTGATTACTCAGCTCAGACGCGATTATCCCGAGTTATTAATATTGGTTCTCAGCATACACGAAGATGTCAGCAGCGTATCCAGTGCCATTCATGCCGGCGCCTCCGGTTATCTTTCAAAAAACAGTTCGCCTGAAGAATTGATCAGCGCAATTTGCAAAGTTTTTTCAACGGGTAAATTTCTGGCCCCTCTGCTTGCCGAAAAACTGGTGTATGCAGCCTTTGCGCCGACAGCGCCGATTGTGGTTGACCTGCTTACCCGGCGTGAATTTGAGATTTATCTGCTGTTCATCGCAGGAAAAGGCAGTACGGCTATCTCCAAAGCATTGGCTATCAGTGACCGGACCGTGAGCACACATAAAAGCAATATACTGCACAAGCTGCGTGTGAAAAATCTTGCTGAACTTAATACGTTAGCGTCGCAGCAAAAAGAATCTATTTCAACAAGCTATTGCTCATAAGTTCCCCTTTTTCAATGAAATTTTAGTCGCCATCACGATATATTTTTAACGGAATACGCTACAAAATTCGCCAGAATTTATCCTCCGCGCGGAAAATTCAGTATATAGGCCATCGGGCATATTGCACAGTGCAGGCCGTGCGTGTAACTTCCGCCATACGCTTTTATTGCTTATCCACACTACGCTACGCTGAAAATTTATTGATGAAAGGCATGATATGAACAAGAAGATTATATTTTGCGCCGACGGCACCTGGAATGGTCCGGGAGAAAATCCCGACAGTTTATCCGGCACCACAAACGTGTTCAAACTGTTCTGCAATCTGGCTGGCATGCCAACGCCGGATAGCACGAGGCTCAAAAATGAACAGGAAGTCATTTTACTGGACGACAACGGCAACATCGTACAGACGGCAAAATACCTGCACGGTGTGGGAGATTCAGACAATTTTCTGGTTAAAATACTCGGCGGCACACTCGGAGCTGGCATTATTTCCCGTATTGTTCGCGGTTATACCTTCATCTCGCGCAATTATGTTCAAGGTGATGAAATTTATATCACCGGCTTTAGTCGGGGTGCCTATACCGCGCGCGCGCTCGCGGATCTGATCTCGGCAAAGGGCTTGCTTGATGCGACTAAAATTGACTTGACAGGCAATCCGGCAAATCAACTCAGCGTCGACTATGCCAGCTGGAATGCTTACCGGCTAGGCGCTGCCGTCTGGTATGCTTACCTGAAATCCGCCATCAAAGATGATGACAGCTTACTCGGCTCACTTGAGGAAATCGTCATCGACTTGCCCGCATTTCTGATAAAGCCACCTGTCGGCAATCTGCTGCCTGCCCCCATTGCCGCCGTCTGCGTCTGGGACACAGTCGGTGCCTTAGGCATTCCTGAATATTCTTTTGCGTCAGAGCAGCGCATACAAGCCATGCGTTTCGTGAACAATCAGCTGAGCCCCAATGTCATGCAAGGTTATCATGCCATCAGCATAGATGAGCAGCGCGCCGACTTTACACCCACGCTGTGGGATGACAGGAGCGGTATAGAGCAACGACTGTTCGCCGGCGCTCACGCCGATGTAGGCGGCGGATATCCTGCCGGAATCGAAAGCGCCTTGTCGGATTATGCGCTGGCCTGGATGACTGAATGTTTAGCTGCAGCCGGTGTAACATTTGCCAAACCGCTTGTCTATCCGCCGGCTCCTTGCGCAAATGGCACAGCCCACCAGCCGTGGCTGTATCCGCCCTGGAATGCCTTGCCAAGAATCAACCGGAAATTTCCGGCTTATGTAAAAGCGAATATTGATCCTTCAGTTAATAACAGGCGTCATTGCGGGCCGGTGAAGGAGGATACCAGCCTGGCTCCCTGCCTTTATGATCCGAAAAATATTTAACGCCAGTTAATAACGCCTGGTTAACAACGCCAGTTAACAACGGCCAGATAACAACGCCAGCTAACCTGGGGAAATTTACCCGGATAATACGTTGATATTGCCAGACATTATCGCGGGAAAGCGGGAGACATCCGCTTCCGGCTTTCCTGCCTGCCGCCGTTGCAATGATGCCGCTGTCATATATCAGGAAAAACCTGCTATTTATTCAGCCAAAGCAAGCCTGTTTGCGATACCATGACGGTTGAATTTTTGCCCGTCCTTGCCATGTCTACAGAAGTTGCCCGTTTCTTTTCCGAACAAAGTCCGCTAGCCGGCGAAGTATCCTCATTCCGCCCGCGCGCGCAGCAACGGGAAATGGCGCTGGCCGTCGCCGAGGCGATAAAAAACAATTCAATTCTGGTCGCAGAAGCCGGAACAGGTACCGGAAAAACCTTCGCCTATCTGGTGCCCGCACTGCAGGGCGGCGGCAAGGTAATCATTTCCACCGGCACCAAAAACTTGCAGGATCAGTTGTTCCAGAAAGATTTGCCTATGGTGCGCGATGCACTGAAAGCGCCTGTTTCAATCGCTCTGCTCAAGGGGCGCGCCAACTATGTATGCCACTATCATCTGGAGAGAACGGCTAGCGACGGACATTTCGCCACGCGTGAAGACATCAGACATCTGGCAAAAATCAAAAAATATGCCAAGGTTAGCAATACCGGGGATAAAAGTGGCGTAGCTGATGTGCCGGAAAATGCCCCGATCTGGCTGCAGGTGACCTCGACCCGCGACAGCTGTCTGGGTCAGGAGTGCCCGTATCATAAGGAATGCTTCGTACTTCATGCCCGCAGCGAAGCAATGAAGGCCGATATCGTGGTGGTCAATCATCATCTTTTCTTTGCCGATGTGATGTTACGCGACGAAGGCGTGGCGGAACTGTTGCCCGCCTGCAATACGGTCATTTTCGATGAAGCCCATCAGTTGCCTGAGACGGCCAGTCTCTTCTTCGGCGAAAATCTGTCCACCTCACAACTGCTCGATCTGGCACAGGATGCACGCATCGAAGCGCTGACTTCCGCCAAGGATTTTGCGCCGCTTCCCAAAGCCTGTGATGAACTGGATAAGGCTGCACGCGATTTGCGACTGGTGTTCAAAAAAGAAGGGCGTATGCCTGCCATCGCAACGGAGAGTTTTGAGGAGTTCGCCCCTGCCCTGAAAACCTTGAGTGAAAAACTGACGCAAATCGGCAGCATGCTGGAAAAACAGGCTGAGCGCAGCGAAGGTCTGGAAAACTGCTGGCAGCGTGCACAAGGCTATACCTTACTGCTGAAAAACTGGCAAGACGACAAGACCGAGGATAAGGTGCGCTGGCTGGAAATCTATCATCACTCCTTGCAACTGAATGCGACACCGCTGTCCATTGCGGAGATTT
>Ga0316225_1003374_pt1 | contig 12258 bp, 17 predicted proteins | sample TBH18015metaG_FD_206010 | JGI IMG/M metagenome (GOLD analysis project Ga0316225, IMG submission 206010) | Freshwater microbial communities from Trout Bog Lake, Wisconsin, USA - TBH18015 | ecosystem: Environmental > Aquatic > Freshwater > Lake > Hypolimnion/Profundal zone | place: USA: Wisconsin... | reverse complement strand
TTTTTTATCACCATTTGGATGATCCTGAAACTTCAAAGACGTGCGCATTGCAGCATTTTGCGCAGCCATTGAGTTTGCAGAAAAACCAACGATTGGTGCTGCAACGATACTGATAACGCCGGCCTTTAATACCTGACGGCGTGTAAATTTATTGTCTGCCATTTATTTGTTCTCCGTTGAATAAAATCAGATAAATCTGTAGGAGATGATAACCCCAAATCAAAAGCGTGTACTACCCTTTAATATAGGTAAAAGTACTAATAAAACACCTGCTGTATTTAATAAAAATGCGAGCCTTTTAGGCTAATAAGCCCCTTTCCCGTGCCATACTAGATACCCAGCTAAATGATTTAAGTCTTAGCTTTAAAACAATAAGTAAATTAGCAAATATTGACCATGTCTTCGACACCCGTAATTGCACAAAATTTAGGCAATATCGACCTGAGCATTGAAGGTATGCGTAGCCAAGAATTTGGTGTTGGCGTTTTTGTATTTTTAATCGTCAGCATCTTATTTTTCGCAGTCATTATTGGCACAGTTTTACGGTCTAAACAGTCTGGCGCGAAAATGCGCGCCGGCGAAAAAGTCCTATTTGCTAGTATCATTTTCGGGGTGCTAATCGCTATTGTTTTTGGTGCAACTCAAATGCTATCTGGCGTTCTGTTTTAATCGTGATAATCGATTTTCACTGCTACCAATTTTTAAATAGGATCTCAATATGGACTTTCTAAACTCACTGGGCGATGGCTGGACTATTTATCTTTGGCTAATCGTTGGCGTCCTCATCGTGATTACTAGCGCTTTTATGATTCGCTGGGCTTCAAAAAATGAGCAATTCGATGAGGATATTAAATACTTGGTATTTACCGAGTCTGATAAAGACAAAATGACAACTGCCGACTACGAAAGAAGTCGTGAAGTTTTAAAAGAGCAAGAAGAAAGCCGCAAGCTTCATCTAGAGCGCTCCGCAAATCACTAATTAATGGCCTTTTGTGAAACGTGGTGAAAAATACATCCTTGTAGCAATCGCGCTTGTTGTCCTCATACTGGGCGCAAGAAACTTTATTACTCTCGAAACGCAATCCCAGTCTGATCCTGGTATTCCGTTCTATACAACCGCTTCACCAGAACTGATGGAGCATGCCTCCGCCATTTATAAAGAAGCAGGTTGCAAGAGTTGTCACTCTCTGTGGACTGTGCGTAATGTGATGGAGTCCGTGCCAGCGCCTGCGCTAGATGGCATCGGCAGTATTCGCAACGAAGAGTGGATATATCAATATCTCTCCTCGCCCAATCCACAAAATATTTTGCCTAGCCGCTTAAAGGCCGAATATTCAATGCCCTCTTATAGCTACCTCTCCGACGCAGATCGACATACTTTGGCGCAATATTTAGCAAGCCTCAAAGTAAAGGATTGGTACAAGCAAGAGAATATAAAAGCCGAATATGAAAAGTTAACAGGCAAGGAATATAAGCCATGAACGCAGTAAAAACAAAGTCCGCGCCAAGTCGTAAACATGATCGATTGATTCGTGGTTTTGTGGCCGTAATTATGGCAGTCGTGTTTAATCATTTTGCCGACCGCTTGCTTGGCGCCCATATTGAAATCTTCACTGGTATTGAATATTTCAGTCCGTTCTGGGTAACAGCTATGTTTTTGGTTCCCTTTATTGATGGACTGATTACCTCTTCAATTTATGGTTTTGGTGGCAAGTGGTTGGCGCTACTGCCGCCAGTGATTGTCAGATGCATTAGCTACTTCGAAATTCTGAATTTCAGCGGGGTTGCCAAAGGAGCGCATCTACTACCACTAGGCTGGTGGGTGTTATTTGTCTTTTTAGTAATGCAGTCCTCCTTGCTTGGTGGAATTGTTGGGGAGGTTCTTAATAAACGAGCATATGGACGCTCTTCAAAACACTTGGTCCACAAAGACGGCAAGGTCACTGAGAAAACAGATCAGGCCATTTAAAAAACCATGATTCGCAGCAAATACAAGCCCGAGCTGAGCGAGGCAGAGCGTCAACAACGCAAACGCTATCTCACTGCCACCATCATTACTTGCATCATCATCGCCATGATCGGCGGAGCGATTCATGTGGTGCAACTAGGCGCAAGACGCATGCAGGATATGCGCAATCTCGCGAGTTACGACTTGAAAGAAGAGGCAAACCATGTGCGCGCCGCCGGGGAAGATTTGGCACTCCATGAGGCGCATGAAGCTGGACGCCCTACTAATCATTACACCTCGACGGAGGCGGATCGTTTACTCTCTCGCGAACAATGGAATGATCTCGAAACTATGGTGAAGGTTTCAGCCGGACCTTTTCTGATGGGAACCAACTTAGATCGCTCCGATGATCAAGATAAACCTGCGCATGAAGTCACGCTACCAACATACTATCTGGATAAGTACCTGGTGACTCAAGCGCAATATGCGCGTTTTATCACCCAAACCACTCATCGCCCCCCATTAAATTGGAAAGGTGGACGCATTCCCGCCGATCAACTGTTGTACCCGGTCACCATGGTCACCTGGCGTGACGCTACGGCCTATTGCGAATGGGCTGGCAAACGCCTACCCACAGAAGCGGAATTTGAGAAGGCCGGCCGAGGGACTGATGGGCGTCGTTGGCCCTGGGGAAACAAGATGGAACCGGATCGCTTAAATACGTATTACAACTTGGGTGCGACCAGCAAAGTAAATGCCTACCCTAAAGGCGTCAGTAACAGTGGGGCCTACGACTTAGCCGGCAATGTCAGCGAATGGATGTCGGATGACTTTCTTCCATACACTGGATCTAAAGCATCGCCCGATATCTTTGTTGCAAAAGTCTCTATCAGTGATAAGCCAGAAGATCGAGCCTTACAAATATCAGAACAAAAAAATATTGATATCCGCTACAAAGTACTACGCGGCGGATCTTGGAACAGCGACCCATTCTCCACTTCGCTGTTTCACCGTAACTTTGCCCTACCAAATCACGCGTCTGATTTTTATGGCTTTCGCTGTGCCAGCGGTTCACCAATTGCAAAACATTAATATGAAATTTAAGTCTTTTTACCCGCTCACATTGCTGGCACTCGTGCTAGCAAATAACTGTTACGCCGTAGATAGCTATCGCTACCTGCACGTCACCATTGATACCCCCTGGACCATCTTCTTATTCTTACTGGGATTTATCTTTGCACCATTTGTATTAATGGCCATTCTGGTTTGGCGTTATTCGGAAAAAAAATCTGCGGCCAACCCACAGGAAACCGAAACTAAAAAGCTCACCGACAATCCAGCCGCCTCCCAGGAATCGGATAAATGAAAAAAAGATTATTTCAATTTTTTGCGTTCGCGCTCTTCGCCCTAACCCTTCAAGGCTTGCCAGCGCTTGCTGCAGAAACAAGTCCTGGTACTACTGAAGGCAATAGCATTGCCGTCTTGCAGGCGTTCGATCAACAGCAAGCTCAGCATGACAACAACCAATCCACAATTAGCGCCCATCAAAAACAAGTCATTATGTTTTTGATGGGCGTGCCACTGCTCTTACTCATTCTCTTAACTGCGGCAGTCGGCATTGCCATGGGAATTTTTGGCAAACCTTGGTTCTTGACCCACATGATCTTGGCCAGCCTCACCATCAGCCTAGCCCTAGCGCATGTGGTGATTGGCTTAGTGTGGTTCTACCCCTTCTGAGAATTGCATTTTGATTAGGCTTGCCCTGCTATATGGACTATCAGGCCTCATCAGTCTGGCTTACGAAATCCTGTGGACTCGCTATCTCATCCTCCAATTTGGGGTGAGCGTTTGGGGCGTCATTGTTACAGTAGCGGCATTTATGCTGGGACTTGGTTTAGGTAGCTGGTTCATGCTTTGCAAAGCCGACTCCATCAAGAAGCCGCTGCGGCTGCTTGCCCTCTTTGAGACCTTCATTGCAATCTTTGCCTGGCTCTTACCAAGCCTCTTACGTTGGGCGTCCCCCGGCATGGATCAGATTGCCAGCACCTTGAGTCCTACAGCCTGGCACGGTCTCATGGGGCTTGTCGCTTTACTAATGCTGACTCTTCCTGCAAGCGCTATGGGCATGAGCCTTCCGCTCATCCTGAAAGCGGCACACAAATATTCAGAAAGCCTAGCTCTCCTTTATGGCGCCAATACCTTGGGTGCGGTCTTTGGCGCCTTATTGCCCTTACTACTTCTGCCTATTTTTGGTTGGGGTCTAAGCTTACGCCTCATCGCGCTACTCGGAATCGCTTTGGCAATCTTGTATTACTTCACCAAAGCTCAGGATGAAGCGGCATCAACAGGTCATTCAGAAAAATTCCCCGCCAAGCTATTACTAAGTTATGGCGCTATGGGTGCGGCTAGCTTAATTGTGGAAGTCACCTGGACTAGGTTATTTGGTCTCATCATGCTCCGTACGGAATATGTGTTGGCCATTATTTTGGCGATTTTCTTATTAGGCATTGGACTTGGAAGTTTGCTAGCCTCACAACTCGCGAAAGACAGATGGCTCAAAATTCTGCCATGGCTGACTGCCATTTTTATTTTGCTCTCACTCGCGGGCCTGCCTTTTGTTTCTGCATGGGTTGAAAGTGCGCAATGGGCTTCCTTTACTAGCGCAATATGGTCACAGGGGCTTGTCATTGCCGGTCTGACATTACCGGCCACCCTTGCCTTTGGAGCATGGCTACCCCTACTCGCCAGAAATCCTTCGAATACCAGCAGGCAAGGCATCTACTTATATGTAGCCAACTGCTTGGGAGCCGCTGCAGGCACCATCATCAGCGGCACGATCTTAATACCCGTTTTAGGTAGCGCTAGCAGCTTAGTCCTAGCCGCAATCTTGGTCTTATTGATTGGCCTATCTTGGAGCCATTCAAAACGGGCATGGTGGTTTGTCCCGTTAGTAGTGGTTGGCGCCGTCCCCCTGCTTGGACTTCCCGCCACCAGTCGACTATTGCCCATAGCCATGGGTGGCAGCACAGACCTCTACCGTTATGAAGATGCCATTGCAATTACTCAGGTGGTACAAAAACCAGATGGCAGCCGAATTCTGTTAACCGACCTACAACGCCAAGATGCGTCGTCGGAACCAACCGCCATCTATGCGCAAGCCAATCAAGCCAGACTTCCCTTATTGCTTCACCCTCATCCACAAAGCGTGCTGTTTCTAGGGCTTGGTACCGGAATATCGCTTGCAGGCTCAGCGTCAATACCCAACTTACAACGTACTGCTGTGGAGTTGTCGCCTGGCGCAATAGAGGCGGCCAAAACTTGGTTTGCGCCCTTCAATCAAGATATCTTGCAAAACACCCTAGTCGCTCAAGATGATGCGCGCCATTTCTTGAGCGCTAACAACAATACTTACGATGTCATCATTGGCGATTTGTTTCATCCTGATCTTGCCGGCGTTGGCTCTCTGCTATCGATTGAACAATTTCAAAGGGCGCGGAAGCATTTAAATGCCGATGGACTGTACGTTCAGTGGCTCGCCCTCAATCAATTTGATCGCTATTCGCTGGGGGTTGTGATGAGAAGCTTTCATAGGGTGTTCCCAAAATCATTCTTGTTTATGGATGGCATGCATCTTGCACTGGTCGGCAGCAATAACAATGCGGTAGACGCTAGACCCATTACAGAGCATCTCACCCAACTTGCCGGCTTGCAACCACAAGAGCTTACCGGTGGGGAAGGTGCCTACACTTGGATGGGCCGTTATTGGGGGCCTCTCTCAGATAGCATGGGCCCGCTTCAAGATGAATGGTCGCCTGTCATTGATTATTCTTTACCCCGCCTGCGCTATGGAAACAATCAAGAGCTTGTTTGGCTTTTGCAAGACCTCCTATTGCATCGCCCAACCGTTCAAGAGGCGACGCGTGAACTCCAAATCCCCGCCAAAGATCTGGGTGGCTTTGAAAGGTCGTATATCGCCACAGACTTACTCGTGCGTAGTTGGGTCGCCTCTTTGCGCGAACAAACTCCTCTCGCCAATCGTTTAATTGGTATGGCTCACGAAGCCAACCCCAAAGACCAATGGGTTCGTTACGCTTGGTCCGATCGTTAATCTACTTTCCTCTAAACTCTGGCTATGCTAAAAAATTTACTTGATCGCTACGGCAAATATATCCTCCTGAGCTTATGGTCCATCCTGGCATTCCTGCTCATGCGTCATTCTCCGTACGCTTTAGACGAGGGGGCAGCTAAGGCGCTATTGTTGGACTGGTCGATTAGTGATGAAGTAGCCAGCTCCGTCTTGACCATGGGGATGCCAGATTTACGCGCCCTGATTTGGCTACCCCTCAGTTACCTATTTTCTGGTCAAGTCCTAGCAGCGAAAATCTTTACGATTCTTGTACTCGCCTATACAGCCTGGGAGCTCTATCAATGGCTCTATAAAAATGGTCAGGAAGAAGCCGCACTCTTGGCAACAGGTTTACTATTAATTGCGCCATTAAGCATTCAACAGCTAGATAGCCTTTCTATTGGCACCTATTTGTTAGCAAGCTTCGCTTTAGGTCATTACCTGCACGGCATTTATCACGAACAAAAAACGGCGTTCAATGGACATTTTTTCGCCCAAATGGCCTTGTGCGCCTTTGCAGTCAGCCTTCACCCCGCTGGCTTGGCCTACCCCGCCTCACTCTTATGGCTCTGGCACAACAAACCGCTAGACCAAAAGCAACAGCGTTACTTTTATATTGGCATCCCACTTTCAGTGATATTAATTCTATTACTCACTTTGGGTTGGTCCGATCTTCATTTTTGGGTTAACCCTGCGCAATCCATCGTTTCAATATTGTGGGGTGCACCCCTAGAACCCGGGCTCTCAACCGAGGGCTGGGTATTGGGAGCGGCACTGCTGGCAATAGGCGCCTCCATTCTTGCCGTCTACCGAAAGACGCTACCCAAAGATTTAATGGGCTGCTGCCTATTTCTTGGGCCTCTGATTGGCATCATGGCTGCTGATCAAGCTTGGGCCTTTTTAATATTGGCGCTCTTTCTATTTGCCGGGCTACCCATTTTGCTGCGCCCGTACCCATGTCTACTAAAACATGGTTTCTTGATGCAACGTGGCTGGTTATGGGTTTTACTCTTGATCATTTCCACCCTATTTATGCGTGGCGATCGTTTTCATTTTTATGAAATTGAAAATAAGCTTCTCTCAGCCCAGGATCAACTCATTCAAACTTTTGCTGAAGATCTGAATACATTTCGCGAGCAACAAGAAGCTGCCAAACAAGCAATGCCGAATATTCGGGTAGCTAGTCAATGGCCAGCGAGAACAATGATTGCATGTCGTTGTGATGTCCTGCCACTGCCACCCACAGCAAGCGATCCAGCCGCGCAACTGACAATGCTAAAGAGTATTAACTTCCTCATATTGGCGCCTGCCGACCCTAAAAATCTTGGTCTGGCAAGCAATCTCGCACGCCTCACAACCGAAATTGCTACCCAATCCTTACAAGCGGGTGGCGTGATTTTAGCGATTAAACCAGCTAAACCATGAGACCACTAGAGATACTCATATATGCGGTGATTGGACTAAGCGCCTTATTTATCAGCGCCTATTCCGTCCACATGATGATCGGAGGGCTAGTCAGCGAAGAAGTCGAATATCGCTGGATGGGAGCCATCTGTGGCCTAGTAATCATTGTGATCGGCGCAATGGCTTGGGACGTGATACGACGTCGGCGCTAACAACTACAGCTATTTCTTGATGGCCGTCTGTAGCGCCAGAAAATCCGCCTCATCGGCAAATTGACCCTTATGAAACACAAACTGCCTCATCTGACCAATTCCATCTAGGCCAGATAAGCCAAAGGATTTGCCAGAGAAATCTTTGTAGATCTTAAGATCTTTCAATAAGCCGATCTTGTCTTGATTGCGCAAAATAACAGTCACCGTGTCATCTTGATTGAGCTGCAAAGCAACTGGCGATACTGGTGAAATCATCAGACGGGTTCGCAGTATCCGATTTAGCCCCGCCAAGAAAAAGAAGGTGCCCAAAAATACCAAGAGGTACGCTAAGCTCACATTATCGCTATACCAACTACTAGCCGCATAGGATAAAAGCGCAACGACAGTCGGGACATAAAGTAACAAATCCCAAACCATGCCGCGACGATCTTGATGTAATTGATAAATCATTTTCTTTTCTATGATTTTGGTGGTAAAACTTTTTGAATATGCGCTTCCATCTCTTGATACAGCATCGCACCAGCCTGTTGATACTCCACAATTCCATGGGTATCAATCACAAAAGTCCAAGGATCACCAAAAACCCCATAAGCTGTGTAGGCCTCAGGACTTTGATATTGATCTAAATGGATAAAGATCACCTGGCCTTCATATTTATCTTGTAATGACTTAATTTCCTGAAGTTGACGATCGCAAGGAGTGCAATGTCCTGGGGTGGCAAACTCTAGAAAAACTGGCTTGCCAGTAGCCAAGGCCTTATCTAATGAGTATTGATACATTCTCTCGTCAGGCTGTCTGTAGGTGGTTAAACGGGTAATATCGCCACCCACATCAGACAGGGTTTTGGTTTTCAAATGAGGCGCCGCCTCGCCAACTTCAAGACCTGGAGCCTGCTGACGATTGCAAGCGCTCAATAAAGCTAAAACCGCAAGTAAACCAGCGATGAAGCGCAAGCTTCTCATAGCAATCATTGAATGATTATTTGCTTGGTCTGGTTTTGTAGATGTTGTAGCCCCAAATGATATTGGCAAGCAATACCAAGGTGCCAAACAAACCAACGCCAGCCATCAAATAATGAACGCGTGCCTCATCAGCATCAGAAGGATCCCAGCCACCAAGCGCACCTGCCAAGGTAAACAAAATAACCATGCCTACCAAGCCAATGTTATGCATCCAAAAATGGATCTTGACCAGCTTGAGGCTATAAATCGGCGCCTTCAAGAGACGCGGCACAAAATAATAAATTGACCCGAAGATAGCCATCTCTACCCAGCCCAATAAATTAATATGGCCGTGGGCTAACAAAATAAGTTTGCCGTGCGGAGCGGTATCAACAAATAATCGAAACATTGGAATGCCGCCCATTAGCGCACCCCATGAAAATCCAATGATCGCGTAAGTGATACAGGCATAGATGAACAACATCGTATAGCGGGTATATTCTGGATTTTCTATTTCTGCGAGATTAGCTTGTGATGTAGTCATGATGTGTGTTTTAGGAGCTTCATTTTATTCAGTTGATTTTAAAGTTAAAGTCTCAACATTGTTGGGATAAGCTATTTTCCAGCCGCTTCGTTTCTTAAATCGGTATGCCCAGTTTTCCAACTTTCAGGCGCCCACAACTTCACCATCTCATCGACAAAACCATTGCGCTCAGCCATCGGTAAACGGGCGTCTGGCGAACCCTGTGTAGCTTTTAGCTCTGACAAGAAAACAGCCATGGCATGCAATTCAGAATCGGGCAACTTGGCGACATAAGCGGCCGGCTGATTAGGGCCATGCTCTTCTGTCTTTCCTCCATACGTTGCTTCGGGATTGCGCAAAAATTCATACAAGTAACTCAGGCTTCTTCTGGATCCAACCCCATCCAAACTCACCCCATGATTAGTGCCGTTGCGAACCGCCCGGTGACAATCAGAGCAGTTCTCAGTACGAAATAGCTGTGAACCCTTCAAACCCTCTTCAGTGAAATCAAAACTAGTGGTATTGACGTACATAGGGCGATTTAAATTAGCGCGATGAATTTCTAGGCCGATATAGCCCAAAATTGCCGCTATTAAAAACAGGATGCCAATTCCGAAGATGATCTTTTCGCCCAACTTCAACCGACTCGCCATACCGAACTACTTTCTTGCTTAAATAGACATGAATGAATAAAGAAAAAGCGCAAATCTGAATCATCAGAATTGCGCTTTTAAGAATACTCCTAAACGAATTACTGTGCCGCTTGTGTCTTGCTGGTAGCGTCCTTGCCACCCATTGTTGAACGAGGGGCTTGAGATAAGTAAGTTGCTACGTTATTAATATCCTCATCGGATAGTTTCTTAGCAATTGCATTCATCATTCCGTATGGGGAGTTATTGCGACTACCATCACGCCAGCTACGCAACTGATTCACCAAGTAGGTATATCTTTGCTGACCAATCACCGGGAACATCGGCGCTGCTCCGCGACCGTTGTAACCATGGCAAGACTGGCAAGCAGATACCTTGGCAGTACCGTACTTGGAAATAATTTGGCCAAGATAACTTGTGCCTATAACCACTCCTGACGCCTTTAGATCTTTCAAATCAGACAACTCAGGCGGCTCTGTCACTGTGTTGACATAAGCTGAGACGTCTTGACGATCCTGCGCGCTCAACTGTTGCGCAAACATCGGCATGACGGCGCCAGGGCCGACCGGGACGCGACGCCCCTCAGACAAATCATTCAATTGCTTAATGATGTAGACATAGCCAAGATTGGCTAGGCGTGGTGCACCCATGGCTTCATTACCAAGACCTGTTGGTCCATGACATGACATGCAAGGAGCAGCAGCGCCTTTGCCCTCCATGAAGATCTTCTTGCCATTTTCAGGATTGCCATTCATCACAACTTCGCTAGCAAATGCCAGCGATGAAGTGAAAGCAGCTGCTGAAAGCAACAATCCAAAAACCAAACCCGATACATGCTTGGTTGTTGAGTTATCTATGCTCATGAAAATTCCTAACGTTGATTTATGCGTACTAAACGAATTATTTTTTATCTTGCGGTGGTTTTTTGTCGTAATGATCGACAAAAAAACTATAAAAAATTGGTGCTAAAAGAGCGATGCCAATTGGCAACAAAATTGCTAAGGGGCCATAATCTAATTCAATCATTTTTACAGTCCTTTAAGTAATTAATGATTACCGTGGCGTGGTTGCCAAGATACTGGTGGCAAACGCTTCACTGTAATAAAGACACCCAAAAAGAAGGCTGTCAAATAAAAGATGTCAATCGTGTAGCCAATATCCCACCAAGGTTGTTGGCGAATACGGGTACCGTCTTTACGATAGTTGCCTTCGAAGTTGGCAACCACCACGTTTGGACCTACCACTGTGTAATCACGTAAGTCTACGCCCTTAGTTTCCAAAGCTTCAACTTGCGGGGCAATCATTCTCAAGTCATCCATGTTTACTGGATGACGCGCCAATAAGGCGGGGTTAGCACGTGGATTATTAGCGGTCAGCGCCAAAATTTGATTCATCGCCTCTTTGTCATCGGCAGCGCTTACCACTGCAGGATTTTCCATTACGGCAATCAACGGCTCATATAGCTCGGCCGTTGGGCGTTGGCCCCACAATGGGAAAGTAATTGCAAATGCCGTCAGAACGGTTAATGCAACCAACCACACCACAGGCACTGGCAATGGATTGTTATCCTCCGTCAACCCACCCAAGTCCTCAGCCTCCCATAGCGCCTTACTTCTTTCGTTGGTATCCGGCGTACTCAGGGTTACCAACGGTTCGTCAAATCTCCAGCTACTCATCTTGCGACTCCTTATCTTTAATATTCCGACTTACTTCATTGTCAGAATGAAATCAATCAAGCTACGAATTTCACTGTTATTTGCATAAGCAGGGACTTCAGGTGGCGCATCGCGCTTACCTTCGACAAATTCGTTGTACTCACTACGCCATTTTGAGAAATCAATTTGCTGACCATTAGCATCCACAGGACCCCACATATAGTCATAGCGCGGCATGATGGAATGCGGCTGAACTAGACGTGGATTAAAGAAGTGCAAGGTCATCCACTCTTTGGAAGAGTTCCTGGAGGCCACATGCAGCAAGTCTGGAGCCTTACGGTCCGAACCAAATGCCGTTGGAGACTCGCCATTGAAGTCGCCCAGCATTGGAGGCGCGCCAAACACTTGCCAATCTTGAGTTTGCTCTGGCAAGAGCGTATGACACCACCAGCAACCTTCGCGAACGAAGTAAGTTTTACCAGCGCCTGGATGGGCGGTATTTTCATCTCCAGCAGTTCTTAAAACCGCCTGAGTGGTCCAACCTTTAGTAGCGGTGGCATTTTCAATATAAGCCTGACCATCTTTATTGGCGATCAAAAATACAGCGCCAACATGAGAATCCGCCTGCTTAATTAAGCCCTCATCAACACTTAAGCGCTTTGCTTGAGGACCTAAATTATCTGGATGCATGATACCGCCAGGAAATGGAGTCCCTTTCTCATAAACATATACAGTCATCGGATCCATTGCTTGACCAGACTTTGGGTCGGCCTTCAAAAGAACCTTCAAAGGTTTATTC
>Ga0316225_1003355_pt1 | contig 12306 bp, 10 predicted proteins | sample TBH18015metaG_FD_206010 | JGI IMG/M metagenome (GOLD analysis project Ga0316225, IMG submission 206010) | Freshwater microbial communities from Trout Bog Lake, Wisconsin, USA - TBH18015 | ecosystem: Environmental > Aquatic > Freshwater > Lake > Hypolimnion/Profundal zone | place: USA: Wisconsin... | reverse complement strand
GCGACAATGGATCCTGGGGACACTGATCACTATGGCCCCTCTGCTGGGACTTCTGGGAACGATCACCGGCATCATGCGCTCTTTCAGCTTCGTGGGCGACGAGCAGCTTGCCCCGACCAAGGTCAGTGGCGGCATCGCCGAGGCGTTGATAGCCACGGCCTGCGGCCTGGGTATCGCCATCCTCTGCCTGGCGCCGTACAACTACTTCAACCGCCGCCTGGCTCAGCTGCGGTCCCAACTGGAACGGACCATAAACCACGTGGAGTTGCTGGTTGAGGCGGCAAAGCATCACGGCCATGACCTGGAGGAATTCGCGCGGCACCGGGCCGTCGGAGAAGGCAGGTCACGCGCCACCGAAGCTCCCTGGCAAAACCGATAAGACCCAGAATTACCCATGCCCATTAAACTTGGTTCCAAGCTCCCCGGAGACAGCGCAGAAGCACGCATAGAAATCGTGCCGCTGATCGACATCATGTTCTTCCTTCTGGCGGCGTTCATGCTGGTCAGCCTGAGCATGGTGAACATCAAGAGCATGAAGGTAAACCTGCCCACAGCGACGATGTCGACCTCGGACGCAAGGCGGGATTTCGTTGACATTTCACTGGAAAAGTCGGGAGCTATGTACTTGGACAAGAAGCCCGTGGCAACCAATGAACTGGCCACCTCACTGGAATCGATGCTCAAGACCACCCCTAACCTGCGTGTGTTCATCAGTGGCGACGGCGAGGCTCGGTACGGAGACATGATGCGCGTGCTCGATGTGGTGCGCCGCTGCGGAATTGACAAGGTCGCGTTTGAGATCCGCCAGCCTAACGCCCCGGGGCAGCCATGAATCGCTCGCTGCACGTGCTTAATTTTCTTGGCGTCCTTCTGCTGGCGGTTCTCTGCGCCATGCAGTGGCGGGCGAACCGCAGGTCCAACCTGGACGTCCTTGACCTCCAAATGACAGCCCTAAAACAGTCAGCATTGCTGAACGAGCGTGACAAGACGATCAAGGCCTACATGGCGGACATGGATGAGTTCCGCGGCCGCATCACGCTGGCGGAATCACAGTTGAAGGAACTTGACGGCAAACTGACGGACATGGCCAGGGAACGCGACGCACTGGCGGCACAGAAGATGCATTTGACCGCCGAGCGCGACGCCCTGCAGGCGGCACTGGACAAATGGGCCGCGGCTGTAGCCGATCGAGATGCGGAAATAAAACGGGCTGGGGAACAGCTTCACAGGCTGATGGCGGAAAGAAACCAGTCGGTGGTAAAATTCAACGAACTGGCCACGAGATACAACGCCCTGGTCGCTGAAGTTAATACCACACGCCCTGCATCCAGGCCGTCGACACAACCATAATTCAGCCTGAGCGGCTTGCCCGACCTCAACTGGCCGCGTGGGTATACTGCTCGCCATTCTCACGGATGCCCGGAACATACCCTTTGATATACCCTGGATTAGCAGGCGACTTGTCAAACGGCGGATCCAGACGCTGGATATAGCCCGGATCCCGATGCGCCAGTCTGGACAATATGATCCATCGCTATCGCTGCCCGCTCCAGCCGGAAGCATGACGGTGGCGGTGTGCGGTTCAGCTTCCCGCCGAATGTCGCTGTCCCATGACTTGGGGTTGCGAGAGCCAAAGGCACGCCAGTGGAGCCGGAATTCGCATGACTACGGGCGACACGCTGGCAGATGCGGCATGGGGAAAGGCCAGCGATCCGAAGTCCGACATCTCACGGGTCATCACGTAGCCCTGAGCGATGCCACGTTCCTCACAGAACATGTTCATGCCCTTGAGGTCTTTGGCCTGCACTGTCCCTTGGGTGTACTTGACCTCGAAGGGCGTGATGCCGGTCTGGCTTTCTTCCACGATGTCCACTTCATGGTCGCTCTTGCCGCCACGCCAGTAGGAAAACTTGGCGCTGGAAACGACATGGCGGGCCATGACGTGCTTGAAGACCGCCGTCTCGACCGCTGCCCCCAAACGAGTCGTGTCTTCCAACAGTGACGTGCCCTTGAGCAAAACGCTCCCTGCGATGGCCGGATCGGCGAGGTAGACCTTGTACCGTGCCCGCAGCACTTCCTTGCCGTAGCCAAACGGCGGCAGGCGGTAAATCAGGTGCGCCGCTTCCAACAGGTCGAGGAAACTGCTGGCCGTGGGCTTTTTGACCGACAGGTTCGAGCACAGGGTGGTCATGTCGAGGATGCCGCCGTCGTGGAGGCACAGGTACAAGAACGTCTTTTCCAGTTCCAGTACCCGGCGCACGCCGTACAGGGCGGTCATGTCCCGCTTGAGAACCTTGTCCACGATGTCTTCCCTCAAGAGCTTCTGGGCAAGGGTTACGCTCGCAACCAGTGCGGTCTGGGGGAAGCCGCCTCGCAGCAGGTACTCGTGGAAGTGCGCCACCAAAGGCCGGGTCTGTTCGCCCACCCGCACGAAGTCGCCCGGCTTCCACGAGAACAGATCGGCCAATGCCGCAACGGGTGGTAGTTTCGGCAACTCGATCTTCTTTATGAGCAGGTACTCGGCGAAGGAAAGCGTCGAGAGTCGAATGGTGTGCCATCGACCAACGCCGGATTCTTGGTTTTCCGTGTTGAGCGGCACCGCCGATCCGGTAACGGCGATGCGGCGGTGTTTCTCGAAGTCCACCTGATGCTTGAGCCACGTCTGCCAGTCGGGAGCATATTGGATTTCATCGATGAACAGATACTCAGTACCCGCTGCCTTGGCCTGCACTTCCCGCCACGTCTTGAGCAGGTCGTCGATGCCCACGAGTTTGAGCAAGGGGTGGTCGAGCGTGGTGTAGAGGATTTGTTCCGGCTTGACGCCCTCGGCCAGCAGCGCAGCAACGGACTGGAGGAACAATGTGGTCTTGCCGATCTGGCGTGCCCCGCTGAGCAGCACAGCCCGCCGAGCAGGCGGCTTGGTGACCCAAGCGTGCAACTCGGTGAATGCCAGCCGCTTCCACGACGGAAGGTCGGGAACGGTGCCTCGTTCCCACCACGGATTGAATTGGCGGAGGACTGAGAAAATTTCCTGTTGAGTGGCGATCATGGTAATATTTTACATCGCCATGACATTTAAGACAAGTATACTTTATCTAAATGATCTGTTTAAGAAGATAAACTGTGAATCGGGGACGAATTTCGACACCAACGACCTAGCCGAACATTGGCCTGGGCGTCGGGGCGATGTTCAAGAAGACGATCCCGGTCGAGACGGTCACGACCGAATCAGTCGATGGCCTGGATGCGGGAGCACAGGTCAAGTTCCGCAACGTGTCAATCGGCACCGTAACCAGGATCGAGCCGGCAATATCGCCAGAGGAATTGGCGAAACTCGATTTGCCGCCAGAAGTAACGACCAAGGAAGCGGCACAAATCCTCGGACGCGAACCGAAGATGGTGTTCAAGTATATCCGCAGTGGCTTGCTTGAATTCCGAGATGTCGGACATGCGTCGTGTGCTATCCCCGATGAGCTATCACGCCGTAACTCCCTGTTTTTGACCGCTTTGCGTCGTTGGGGTAAACTAGTTCCACAACGCCGGAGGAGTGCCAGAGCGGTTGAATGGGCCGGTCTTGAAAACCGGTAGGCGCGCAAGCGTCTCTAGGGTTCGAATCCCTACTCCTCCGCTTGAAACCGCTGTATTGTGAGGCTCGGCCGCAACTTGCGTTGCAGCCGGCTTCGTCTCTTTCGGTCCACCAGAGTCCACGCCAGTCAATGGAACGAGTTGCGTGGTGTAACGACAACGCGAGTGTGTCTGGGATGTGACGGGGTGAAGGTGCCGGTAATCACGGACCAGGAGAAGTCCAAGCGTTTTGAGAAGGCGCAGCATCGCATCGCCGACAGCGGAGTTGGCCAGGCGGCGGTGGCATGCCAGGGAGGGGCAGTGCGAGGTAGTTCCCGCCGACGCGGCGTTAGACCAAACCGGGGCCATGATCAGTGTAGGAGTAAATGAACTGTGCTGCCGGGTGGCCTTGGACTCGGGTAGCTTTGTTCGTGCGGCGGAGGTGTTGCTGAAAGCAGCGAACCTGCGATTGCGCCTACGCGAGACTTACACGCGGGAAAAAAGAAGGCAGGGTGACATTTCTACTTCTTTACAACAAGTTGACGCAGCCATGAGGCGTTCGTAATCTCTGAACCTCTGCGGGAGGCTGGTTCTCCCCTTGGCCAATCGGGTGGTTCCCTTTTGTTCGCCGATACGGCCCCATTTTCCGCGCTGACCGTCAATTGGAGTTCGCCCAATGGCCCAGCAGCCTATCAGCACACACGCAGAGCATATCTCCCAGGAACTCGGTAGCCAACCTTGCGGTGCGAAAAACACAGTGTTTGGAGACAAATATTTCTGGGTTGTGCTGGGAGTCTACGCGATCTGCGCCGGATGCAGCATCCCTTTCTATCGTTTCCAGATTCATGTTGACGGGGTGTTCTATATCCACATAGCGCAGAAATATGCGGCGGGGCACTTCTGGTCCGCCGTCAATTCGGTCTGGACACCATTGCACACGTGGTTGCTGGCGATTCCATTGCTGGCAGGCATGAGTCCTTTGCCCGCTACCAAGTTGATCACGTGCCTGTATGGCGCATGCTGCCTGGCATCAGTGTGGAAACTTACGTTGAGCAATGGAGTGCTGAGCGCTGGTCGAATTTGCGTTGGACTGGCATTAATACCGCTGTTACTTTTCATGGCTATGTTCTACCAGGAGCCCGACTTAGTGGGCATGGCGCTCATGATGTGGTATCTGGCGCTGGTCAGCGATCAGCGCGGCAGCAGAGGGCTTGGCGCTGGTCTACTAGTTGGCGCCATCGGCGGCGTGGCATACCTTGCCAAGGCCTATTACCTGCCGTTTTTCGCCGTGCATTTCGGCGGCTTGTGTGTTCTGCAACTCATCCGGCTTAAGGGATCACGCCGCCGGACGATGATATACGGGGTTAGCGGGCTGTTGGCAAGCATGCTGGTTGCCGCGCCCTGGATCGCCGTAATTAGCACGAAGTATCATCATTTCACCATCAACGACGCCGCCCGGTTAGAACTCTTGTCCGAGCACGCGCCCGGCGCGCGCGGCCTGTCAGTACTTCGCGGTTTCGTTGCTCCCTCCGAGCCGGATTGCATAAACGCTCACGAGGATTACGGCAACTTGAAGGTTCCAAACTGGAACCCTATGGCCAGCGGTGCGGACATCAGGTGGATGCTGGGAGTCATGCTTGAAAACTTCAAGGATGAGCTGCGTAAGCTGAAGTGGTACAGTCTGCTGTCCCTTCCGATGGCGGCAGTCGCTGGCGCGGCTGCCATGTTGCGACTGCGCAAGCCGGGGTCTGGAGGGCTGCTGATTATCGTATGGGCGGCGATCGTCTTCTCGATGGCCTTTCTGCCCGGTCATGTTGAGCATCGATACATGTTCCCGGTGGTGGTGCTGCTGATGATTATGGGCGTCCTCCTGATCGATGTTCATGCTCAGGCCACAGCCAGAGGGTGGTGGACGACCCTGCTAACAGTCGTGCTTTGCGCAGCATTCGCCGTCAACTCATACAAGTTTCTCATTGAACACCGCTGGACAAGACGGGAGGTGACCAGCTACGCGCGAAGGCTGGCGCAGCTAATTCCCCCGGGGAGTTCCGTGGCTTCAGATGGACGGTGGTCTTACAGCCTCTATGTTTCCTCAGAAGATGGGCTGACTTACTGGGGCTCGGCGGAGGAGTCCGCCGGGGCCGACGAAATTCGCGCGGACCTTGTGAAGAAGGGAATAGAGTATTTCCTGATTTGGGGGGATGTTTCGCGATATCCGTTTGCCAGGCCACTGGCCGATGCCCGATGCGACGATGGTGGTGGACCGATGGTCTGGCATGTCGACAAGAATCCCCGGCCATGAAATACCCGCTGGCGATGAGAGGAAGTAACTTGCGGGGAACAGGTTCGCTACAAGATTCGCTACAAGAGGAACTACAACCACAGCGATCGCTACGCTAGACTCAAATGGTATATGGATGGAAGACTCCCGGATATCCTCGCCAGCGCGCAGGGTGACCCGCGCTTGAACATCGCACAGCACCAGGATATGCGCCGGCCTCAGTCTGTTCCACTCGCCATCTGTTCCGCTCGCCATCTCGCGATAGCGGGTCATTCCGTATATACTCCGCCACCCTTGGCAATACCCTGGCCTCGGAAGGATTCAATTATGGCTCGTCGCCGCCGCATCGCTTACATAGGCAGCAGTTACAAATTCGTACACCAGAGCATCCGTGATTTTCTGCTCACCGGACGCATGGACGATACCGATATCGTTCTCTACGACATCAACCCTGACCCCCTCCAGATCGAATACGATGTCATCTCCCGCATGATCAAGCAGAAGGCCGGCAAGCTCACCGTCCGCAAAGCCCGCAGCCGGGCCGAGGCTATCGACGGCGCCGATTACGTCGTCACCAGCGTCCTCGTCGGTGGTATGGACGTCGCCGAGAAGGAAGACCTCGTTTGCCAGAAATTCGGCATCCGCCATACCGTCGGCGACACCGTCGGGCCCATGTGTACCGCCCGCTGCCTGCGCATGGTTCCTTTGCTTCTGGACATTGCCCGCGACATGGAACGCTACTGCCCCGGGGTGCCCATGCTCAACGTAAGCAATCCCATGGCCGTCCTCACCAACGCCGTGAATCGCAACAGTTCCATCAAGTGCGTAGGCATCTGCCACGGCACCCACTTCCGCCAAGCCACCATAGCCGAGGCCTACGGCGTCCAGCGCCAGGAGGTTTCCCTTAATGTCGTCGGCGTCAATCACCTGGGCTTCATCGACAAGGTATCGATCAAGGGCCATGGCGCCAATGTTCAGGAAGTCGCCGAGGCCATCACCAGACTGGCCCGCACCGGCCATGCCGATGTCGCCGGCTACCAGGATACCGACCAGTGGGCCAACATCTTCGCCCGCCGCTTCGGCCTCATCCCCAACAATGGCGACCATCACTTCGCTGAATTCTTCCACTGGTTCCTCCTACCCCACGCCTTCCAGGACGGCAAGAACGTCTACGACCTCGATGAGGCTTTGCACTCCCCCGACGGCCGCCGCAAGCGCGCCAAGGAATTCCGCGATACCGTCAGCAAATGGGCCTATGGCAACGACCCCATCCCCGACATGGATATCTATTCCTCCGAACATATCCACGACATCGTCTTCGCCTTCGAAGGCATCCACGGCGACCTGATCCAGCGCGAGCTGCATCTTAATGTCACCAACGGCCGCGCCGTGCCCAACCTCCCTTCCGATGCCAACCTGGAATTAACCTGCCACATCTCCGCCGCCGGCATTCACCCGGTGATGAATGATCCTCTGCCTCCCTTTACCCTCGGGCTGTTGACCGGGCTGGTCTGTCTCAACCAACTTTCCGAACAGGCCGCCGTCAACCACGACAAGAAAGCCTTCCTCCAGGCCCTGCATCTCGATCCACTGGTCTCGGATTTCCGTACCATTCCCGACCTGGCGGATGCCCTGTGGGAAATCAACGAGCCGCTTATGACACCCGTGAAGTAAAAGGAGTCCGGAAAACAAGACGCCCGAGGTTTCCCCGAGTCAGGAATGCATTCTCCCTCCTCCGGTATTCCGGGGAGGGCAAGGATGCAGGCGTTCAGCGTTTGCCTCTGTCCGTATCCCCGGCGTACGGCCGTAAATCCAGCAGTTCGTCGCAATCCACCGGCAATCCCGTGGCCATCGACTGGTTGGCGCTGATGCCCATCAGGATGGCGGCCGCCCCTTCCACGTGCGATGCGAAACGACCCAGCGGATCCGGGCTCTGGACCCCAGAAAACATATCGGCGAACAGGACCGCATCGCCGCCGCCGTGGCTGCCCGTGGCCTTAGGGATGACCACGTTGTACGGAACGCCGAACATGGGGAATATTCGCAATTCCTCGACCGCGCCGCGGCTTTGCTGGATAGCCAGTTCGTCGTCACTCTGGCCGGCGATGATGTGGCTGCCGTGGCGGACGTACAGTTCCAAGCGGCCTTTGTCGCCGGTTATGTTCACTCGCAGTCCCTCCCACGGACTGTACGCCACCAAGGAATAGTTGAAGATTGCTCCGTTGCGATAGCGGCAGGTGATAGCCATCGTATCCTCGGCGGTTATGTCCCGGCCGAATACGTTGCGGTCGCGGATGTATCCGCTGTCCTTTTCGGCTTTCAGGTAAAGAGCCTCCAGGTGCGGATCCTGGTCCAGGAACAGCGCAAAAGGATCGTCTTTGGCCGCCGCCTGGCCGGTATAGCGGTCGTAGGCGTAGCTCCGGCCGCGGGCCAGGGCATTCGTTTCCCCGTAGAACTTCAGGTCGCCGATGGCATATACCGTCTTGGGTTGCGAGGAAATCCACCAGTTGATCATATCGAAGTGGTGCGAGGCCTTGTGGATGAGCAGGCCGCCGCTCTTGTCCTTCTCGCGATGCCAGCGGCGGAAGTAATCGGCGCCGTGCGAGGTATCCAGCATCCAGGTCATATCCACCGCCAGCGGCCTGCCGACGACGCCGCCCAGCATCAGTTCCCGCACGGTGCAGGCCATGGGCATGTAGCGGGCATTGAAGGTCACGCGCAGCTTGCGCCCCGTGCGTTCGATGGCCTGGAAGATGGCCCGGGCCTTGGCTGCGTCCGTGGTCATGGGCTTTTCGGTGATCACGTCGCACCCCAACTCCATGGCCCCGATAATGTATTGGTCGTGCGTGCAGTCCATGGTGGTGACGATGACCGCGTCGGGCTTCTGCTCCTTGATCATCCGTTCAAAATCCGCCGCCAGGTACGCCGGCACCGGCGGAAGGGAATGTTTTTCGGCCAGACGCTGGTTGTGGCAGGCCATTCTGGTCGGGCTCAGGTCGCAGATCGCCGTCAGTCGTGCTGTCTGGCGATGCGGCCCCGCCAGGGCATCCAGATAGCTGACGCCGCGACCGCCGGTGCCGACAATAACGTAACGCTTTTGTGTTTCGGGCAAGACAAGCTCCTTTAGGTTTTATCTGAATACTCCACGCGCCGCCTGGCGCGGCGGATGGAGTCGCAGGGCAAAAAGCAACGACGCGGCGTATTGTACCGGAAATACGTCGAGGAGGAGCGCTGCGTCTGCGTTTCCGTGTTCAACCTCTGGCATCGATCTGGTTATGATTCTCGCTATGCCTAACTCCGCCAAGCCTATCGTCATTTCTCCATCTCGTGTTATCGGCCGCATGATCGCCATGCTCAAGGCCATCCCCTCGGCGGCGGTCGATCTGCCGGCCGCACACATCACCAGGGCCTTCTGGAAGAAACTGTTCGCCGCCAACCCGCGGACCCGGCTGGCGATGGAACTGCTGCGCGAACTGCCCGCCTTCACCGAATACGCTCCCCGGGACAGCAATCCCTCGGCTTGGCGCAAACTGATGGTGCGCGATTTTCAGGGCCCAGCTCCAATGGTTCCCGAGACCGCCCGGCAGATCGTGCAGCAGGTTCTGGCCGCCGCCAAGCCGCGCCCGAAGAAAAAGGTTAAATACTGGCGCGATGCTTTCGCCGCTACCGAGGTAGTGCAGCGCGTGCGGCCCCGGGAAAGCGACGAATACCTGCCTAACCCCCATCGCGGCACGACCACCTTCCAGCGTTTCCAGGGGGATGATATCTACCCCCACCTGGCCTGGAGCGATACCCACGGTCCCTTGACCTTCCGCGCCACCGGCCCCATCCGCGACAACCTCAAGTACATTCCACGCACGACGTTGAGCTATTGTCGCTGGCCGTGGGCCTGGCTCGAACCGGAAAAAGGCAAGTACAACTGGAGCATCGTTGATTGTGCCCTGGCCACCGCCCGCCTGCGCGGCCAGACTCTGCAGACGCGCTTCCAGCCGTACACCCAAAGGGTGGATTACAAGACTTATCCCATAACCGGTACACGGCATCCGCCGGAGGTTTCCGTAAACGTGCCCGACTGGTATTGGGACACCGGCGCTCGTTGGATCGCCAAGGGCCCCTATGCCCGGCACGAAGTCGATTCCAATGATCCGCGATATCTCCGACATTTCGGAGATTTCGTGCGCGCCTTCGCCCGGCGCTATGATGGGCATGAAGATCTGGAAAGCGTGGATATCGCTTTTGCCGGATTTTGGGGCGAGAGCGGCGGCAACGCCAGGCCTGGCACCGCCGTCAAGCTTGTGGACGTCTATCTCCGCGCCTTCCGCAAGACCATGCTGGTGCGCATGCTCGGCAGTGGTGGCGAGAAGGTCGCTCGGCACCTCGCCCGCAGTGGCCGGAGGGTCGGTTGGCGTGCCGACTGCATGGGCGATCTGCGCCGCAAGTATGGCGCCGGCGTCCCGCCGGAACTCTGCTGGAACCACCTCTACGACAACTATCCCAATAACGTGGAAATCATGGGCGTCAAGGATGCCTGGATGACTGCTCCGGTCACCCTGGAGACCTGCGGCAATCCGCCGTCATGGTTCCTCGGCGAGCACGATATCGACTACATCATTCGCGATGCCTGCCGCCATCACGTTTCCGTCTTCATGCCCAAGAGCGCCTTCTATCCACGGACTATGCGCGACAAGCTCATCGATTTCGACAAGATGATCGGCTACCGCTTCGCTCTACGGCAAATGCTCCTGCCCCTGGCTTTCAAGGCGGGCCTGAAGGTCGATGTGGAGTTCTTCATTGATAACGTCGGCTGCGCCCCCATCTATCGCCCCTACACGCTCGCCCTGCGTTTCCGCCAGAGCCCGGTATTCCGCATTGTGCGTTTCCAGGAAGACATCCGCCGTTGGCGGCCCGGCTATAGTTGGTTCCGCGAAAAAATCCTCCTGCCCCGCGGCTTCGGCAAGGGCCAGATCAAGGTGGATCTGGGCATAATAAATGACCAGGATGTCCCCAAAGTGTTCTTCGCCATCAAGGACGAGCGCTTGGATGGATGGCATCCCGTGGCCAATATGGAAGGAACCTGATGAGCGGGGCGTGAGTGGCTACATAAGAATTTGTGCTTCTATGGTCTGCCGTTGCTAGAATACCCGACATGGCTGCTGCCAAGATTGGCCCAATTCCCGTGTTGGCCCTGTCGAATGTTGATTCCGTATCCATTCTTCTGCGCTGGATGCTGCGGCCGCCCGGCTGGCCGTTGTTTCTCCTGACAGCGTTTCCGTTGGTGTATGCGTGGTGGACGGTGCGCCAACCTGGTGGCGCGTTCGCCGCCGGCATGGTCTATTTGTTTCTGGCAATTCTGGTTGGAGTGCTGTGGGTGATCCGGGTGCTTGGGTTTCTTGCCTTAGATCACCCGTACGTTCGCCCCAAACCGCACCCATGGTCAACGGTTCGCTGGGTGGCGACGCCGTTGGTTTTGTGCGTCGGTATCTTTGTTTCCGACGCCAACTTTCCGCGCCATCTTGCCTTCAACTACAGTCGGTCTGACATGGAGCGACTCGTCAGGCGCGTTCTGGCCGACCCCAACTCAGTGTTTCAGCCCCAATGGGCAGGGCTGATTTATATCCGTGCCGTTGAAGTCATTCCCGAAGGCGTGCGCCTGCGTATCCGCACCGCTTACGATGGTGTTCCCGCTGGTTATGCTTTTCGCACCGGTGCCGCCGAGTTTCCCCAACTCGAAGCCGAAACGAAGTATTACCCCGTTAGCGGTCCCTGGTTTGAGTACTGGGACCATGCCCAGCAAATGCGCGAACTCGATTGCATCCCAAGTACCTCGTCCTGCGCCGCTGCTCCCACCCGATAATCATACGTTTGACGGCGGCACAGCACTCATTGTTTCTGTGGCCAAGGAAGCCGTTCACCTTAGTTTCCGGCATTTCTCCAGCAGAAACGGCATGTGGTGTTCCACATGTCCCACCGTGTTAATTAGCACATCGCTGAGTGTCTGCCGTCCGCGTTCCGAGTGCCGGCCAGCCCGGGCCAAACCATCCGGCGCAAGCTTACGCAGGATGCGACCCATTTGCCGCCGGCCAAGCTCGATGATGGCGATGGCATCCTCGACGCTTTGTTCGTCGTAGAATAATCGCTGGGCGAATTTATCCTGATCCCAGGCCATCAGCACCGGTTCATCTTCGGCGATTAGCCGCCGCATGCGGTCCATAAAAGCGGCATCGGCATCGGCCAGATGTATGATTAGCTGTTGGATTGACCATTTGCCCACAACCGGAACGCTCCGCAATTGTTGTTGCGTAAACTCCTGAACAACGGCTCGTATTTCTCCGCCTTGTCTGTCCAGACGATCGAGTAATTCCTGCGCTGTTGCCATGCCGTTAGTTTACCCCGCCAGGCCTTCAACACAAACCACCCCACCTCGGCTGTATTGTCGATCTGCTGTGGAAACCTGGATTGGT
>Ga0316225_1003338_pt1 | contig 12357 bp, 10 predicted proteins | sample TBH18015metaG_FD_206010 | JGI IMG/M metagenome (GOLD analysis project Ga0316225, IMG submission 206010) | Freshwater microbial communities from Trout Bog Lake, Wisconsin, USA - TBH18015 | ecosystem: Environmental > Aquatic > Freshwater > Lake > Hypolimnion/Profundal zone | place: USA: Wisconsin... | reverse complement strand
TCAAGATGGGCACCGCCAGGGTCAAGCGCAGCCGCTGCCTCACCTATGAACGGGAAGGACACCCGGCCGAGCCCTGCCGGACCTGCGTGGACCGCTGCCCCTACCCGGGCGTGGCCATCCGCATGAGCGAGCCCGAGACCGCGGACGGCACGGCCCACCCGGTGGTGATCGACGTCTTCTGCACCGGCTGCGGCCTCTGCAGCTTCGGCTGCCCGACGCCGGAGCCGGCCATCGTGATCCTTCCCCAAGAATAAGCCGTCACTTGAGGCTGACTCGATCATTCCGGTGCTGGCCCGGCCTAAGTGGCCGTAGCAAAATAACCTTGGCAGGTTATTTCGCAACGGCCACTAATTGTCAACGCCAGGCTCTCCTGCCATCATGGCCCACCCTCACTTCATGGGATGGGCCCGGAAAATGACAACTGAAGGCATCGGCATCTCGGTACCGCGCAAGGAAGGCCGTGGCAAGCTCACCGGCAAGGCCCAGTACGTCGCCGACCAGGTCTGGCCCGGGCGGATCTACGGCGTGACCGTCCGGTCCAAGGTGGCCCACGGGCGGATCCTCGCCATCCGGTTCGGCGAGGGCATTCCCTGGGATGAGTTCACCATCGTCACCGCCAAGGACATCGCGGCGCAGGGCTGGTGCAACCGGGTGGAGTCCATCGAACCGGACCAGCCGTTCCTGGCCGAGGAATTCATCAACCACGCGGAGGAGCCGATCCTGCTCCTGGCCCATGCCGACCGGCACCTGCTGGAGCGGGCCAGGCGCGCGGTGACGGTGGAGGTGGAAGAGCTCCCGGCCGTGCTGGACCTCGACGAGGCCCTGGCATGCGTCCAGGCCGTGGGCGGCAGGCGGAACCTGTTCAAGGAGATCCGGATCGAGCTGGGCGACCCCGGGGAGATCTGGTCCCAGGCCGCCCATGTGGTGGAGGGCACCTACCACACCGGCGCCCAGGAGCAGCTCTACATCGAAACCAACGGCATGTCGGCCGAGGTGGCCGGCGACGGCGTCACCGTGCGCGGTTCCCTGCAGTGCCCGTACTACGTGCACACGGCCCTGACCCAGCTGTTCCACCTGCCCGGTGACCGGGTGCGGGTTCTGCAGATGGACACCGGCGGGGCGTTCGGCGGCAAGGAGGACTATCCCTCCATCATCGCCGGGCACGCCGCCATGCTGGCGTGGAAGGCCGGCCGGCCGGTAACCATCGTCTACGACCGCGAGGAGGACATGGCCTGCACCACCAAGCGCCACCCCTCGCGCAGCCGCCTGCGCACCGCGTTCGACGCCTCGGGCCGGCTGCTGGCCATGGAATCGGATTTCGTCCTGGATGCCGGGGCCTACACCACCCTTTCGCCGGTGGTGCTCAGCCGCGGCGCCATCCACGCCCTGGGCCCCTACCGCTGTCCGCACGTGCGCATCCACGCCCGGGCGGTGGCCACCAACTCCCCGCCGAACGGCGCGTTCCGCGGCTTTGGCGCGCCGCAGAGCCTGTTCGCCATGGAGCGGCACATGGACATCGCCGCCGCCCGGATGGGGCTGGACCCGGTCCAGCTGCGGCGCCGGAACCTGCTGAAGCTGGGCGACCTCATGGCCACCGGGCAGCGGGTCGCCGAGGACCTGGACCTGGAAGGCCTCATGGACCGCGCCCTGGCCGACCTGGGCTACCAGGAGAAGCTGGTGGCCTTCGCGCAGCACAACGCCGGCCCCGGCCCGGTCAAGAAGGGCGTGGGCTTCTCGGTGTTCATGCACGGCTGCGGCTTCACCGGCTCCGGCGAACTGCATCTGGCCTCGGTCACCGGGGCGCGCACCCTGGCCGACGGCCGGGTGGAGGTGCTGGCCGCCTCCACCGAGATGGGCCAGGGCAAGGAGACGGTGTTCACCCAGATCGTCTCGGAGGCCCTGGGGGTGCCCAGCGAGCTGGTGGCCATGGCCGGGGTGGACACCCGTGAGGTGCCCAACAGCGGGCCCACGGTGGCCTCGCGCAGCACCATGGTGGTGGGCAAGCTGGTGCAGGATGCCGCCCTCGGGCTGAAGGAGATGCTCATCCAGGGCGGCTTCCTGCGGGAGCCTTACGACCCGGCCGGGTTCCGCGCCGCGGTCCGCAAGGCTCACGCCCAGTCCGGCGCCATGACCTGCTTCGCCGAGTATCAGCAGCCGGCCGGCCTGGTGTGGGACGACAAGACCTACCAGGGTGACGCCTACCCCACCTTCGCCTGGGCCTGCTATGCGGTCGAAGTGAGCGTGGACACGGTCACCTGGGAAGTGAAGGTGGAGGATTTCGTGGCCCGGCAGGAAGTGGGCCGGGTGATCAATCCGGTGCTCGCGGCGGGCCAGGTGGAGGGCGGCGTCACCCAGGGCCTGGGCTGGGCCCTGTGGGAGAAGGTGGAGACCGCCCAGGGCCGGATGATCAACAACCAGATGACCAACTACATCGTCGCCACCGCCCAGGACCTGCCGCGGATCCGGGTCTATTTCGAGGAGAACAACCCCTATGTCCTCGGCCCGGGCGGGGCCAAGGGCCTGGGCGAGCTGCCCATGGACGGCCCGGCGCCCGCCGTGCTCGGCGCCATCCAGAACGCCCTGGGGTTGCTGGATCTGCGCGAAGTGCCGGTGACGCCGGAGCGCCTGCTGGAAGCCGTGGAGGCCCACCATGAACGGGGATAGGATGCAGCTCGACGTGACGGTGAACGGCCAGGCCCGTTCGGTGCAGGTCCTGCCCATGGCGCGGCTGCTGGATGTGCTCCGGGAGGAGCTGCAACTGCCGGGCACCAAGGAGGGCTGCGGCGAAGGGGAATGCGGCGCCTGCTCGGTGATCATGGACGGCAAGCTGGTGAACAGCTGCCTGGTGCCGGCGGTCCAGGCCCAGGGCGCCGAGCTGCTGACCATCGAAGGCCTGGCCCGGGACGGGGAGCTCAGCGGCCTGCAGCGCGCCTTCGTGGCCTGCAACGGCGCCCAGTGCGGCTTCTGCACCCCCGGCATGGTGCTGGCCTCGGTGGACCTGCTGCGCCGCTGCGCGCATCCCACCGAAACCGAGATCCGCGAGGGCCTGGCCGGCAACATCTGTCGCTGCACCGGCTACGTGAAGATCATCGATGCCGTGCAAGCGGCCGCGGCCGGCCGGGAGCGGCCATGAGAGGCAATGTCCCCGACTGCACCGTCAAGGTGCCCGGATCCCTGGCGGAGGCCCTGGCCACGCTGGCCCAGGAGCCCGGCCGCTGGCGTCCCCTGGCCGGCGGCACCGATCTGATGGTGCCCTTCGCCGCCGGCCGCCTGGCCGATACCCACTTCCTCAGCCTGCAGCGGCTCGATGCCCTGCGCGCCATCGAACCGGATGACGAGGGGATCACCTTCGGCGCCCTGGTCACCTACACCGACCTGCGCCGGCACCCCTACGTCCAGCGCCATCTCCCCAACCTGGTGCAGAGCGCCAAGGTCACCGGCGCCGTGGCCATCCAGAACCGCGGCACCCTTGGCGGCAACCTGGTGAACGGCAGCCCGGCGGCCGACACGCCGCCCAGCCTCCTGGCCTATGGCGCCCAGGTGGAACTGGCCGGAACGGGCGGGGCGCGCTGGGTTCCCTACGAGGCGTTCCACACTGGCTACAAGCAGACCGTGCTGGCGCAGGAGGAACTGCTGACCCGGATCCGGGTGGCCCGGCCGGCCCCGGGGTTCCACTTTTACCGCAAGGTCGGCACCCGCGCCGCCCAGGCGGTTGCCAAGGTCTGCCTGGCGCTCTACGCCCGGGTCGAGGACGGAGTCGTCCGGGACTGCCGGATCGGGCTGGGCAGCGTCGCTCCGGTTCCGCTCCGGGCCCGCTCGGTGGAGGCGGTGCTCCTGGACCGTGCCCTGGACGCCCTGCCGCTGAGCGAGGCGCGGGCCGCGCTCATGGCCGACATCAGCCCGATCGACGACATCCGCTCCACCGCCCGCTACCGCCGGATCGTGGCCGGGAACGTCCTGGTCCAGGCCTTGACCGAGCTTGCTACCAGCTTGAATGGTTGCAGTTAAACAAAACACCCCAAGGTCAGGTCCATAATGCATGCAGGTGGGGACCACGAACCACCGCCTCTGCCAACCTATGCCAGAACGAAGGGGTGTCCCTTGAACACTCGGTTTTCCAGCAGGAACTTCATTTCGGGCGCAGTCGCCCTGGCGCTGATCGCGCTGGGAAGTGCGCCCGCCACGCCTTTGTCCGCCCAGGAGCAGCTGCGGGAGAAGGAGAAGGGGAAGGAAAGGCCCAGGGAGGAGCGGCGGGAACCGCCCCATCCCGGCCCCGCCGCCGCGGAACCGATCCATCCCCCGGCTGCAAGGCCTGAAACCCCCGCCAAGGAACCGGCGCCTCGCCCAGGTCCTGCCATCCCGCTCCCTTCCACCCGGCCCACACCCGTCAATCCGCCTCCGGCCGCCCGGCCCGGCCCGGTCAACCAGGGCCCGGCCGTGCCGGGCAGGGAACCCCATCCGGTGATCATCGTACGCACCCGCGACGGCGGCGAGATCCATCGGGCGCCCGGGGGCGCCATCCGCGAGGTGCGCACGCCGGGCGGCGCGGTGATCCACTACGCTCCGGACGGGATGCGCCACGTGGAGGTGGCGCGGCCCGACGGCCGGGTGGTCTTCGCCAACGGCAATGGCCATGGCGGCTACGTCCAGCGGCCTTTCCGCGTGCATGACCAGGTCTTCGTCCAGCGCACCTATGTGGAACACGGGGTCTCCTACACCCGCGTCTACCGGCCCTGGGCCTACCGGGGCGTCACCTACAACGTCTACATGCCCACCCACTACTACCGGCCCGCCTTCTATTCCTGGGCCTACCGGCCCTGGGGCCGGCCGGTGGCATACCGCTGGGGCTGGGGCGAACGGCCCTGGTACGGCTACTACCGCGGCTATTACACCCCCTATCCGTACTACGCCAGTCCGGTGTTCTGGCTGACGGACTTCATGGTGGCGGCCACGCTGGAATCGGCCTACCAGGCGCGGCTGGACGACGCTTCGGCGCCGCCTCCGCCGCCCACCTACGACGCCGCCGGCATGACGCCCGAGGTGAAGCAGGCCATCGCCGATGAGGTGCACCGCCAGGTGGACCAGGAGCGGGCCGAGCAGCAGGCCATGGACCAGAGCATCGATCCGTCCGCCGGCGCGCCGCCGCCCCTGTTCAGCGACAACGTTTCGCGGATCTTCCTGGTGGCTTCCGGCACGGTGGCCTATGACCGCGGGCAGGAGCGCCTGCTGTCCCCGGGGGACGTGCTGCAGCTCAGCGGGGCGCCCGCGCCCAACGCCACCTATGCCGATGTCGTGGTGCTGGCCAGCCGTGACCGGGACGTCCCCAGGGGCAGCACCGTCTCGGTCAGCCTCCAGGATCTCCAGGAGATGCAGAACCGCATGCGGGCCAACATCGACAAGGGCCTGGGCGATATCCAGAAGCGCCAGGGCCAGGACGGCCTGCCCGCGCTGCCGCCCCAGAGCCTGGGCGGGGCCGATGCGGCCTATGCCAGCGGCCTCGAGCCCGATGCCAATGCCGCCGGGGAGTTGTCCCAGGTGGCCCAGGAGGCCAGCAGTTCGGGCCAGAATGTGCTCAGCCAGAGCCCCCAGGCCAATCCCGACCAGCCCAGCGCCGGCCGCAGCATCAGCCTCGGCATGTCCCCCGCCGAGGTCCGCGCCATCCTCGGCCCGCCCAAGCAGACCGCCAACATCGGCGCCAAGCGGATCGAGGTCTACCAGGACTTCAAGGTCACCTACCGCAACGGCAGCGTGACCGACATCCAGTAGCTGTTCCACGTGGAACGCCCGGAGCCGAAGGCCATGCGGCCGGCGTCTCCGGGCGTTTTCAACGGAACAGGACCTCCTTCCACACGAAAAACGCGGTTTCGATGAAGATCAGCACGATGATGATCCATTCCATCCGGTGGCTGGTGCGGGAGGTGAGCACGCCCATGACGGTGGCGGCGGCGTCGGTGAGGTAGGCCAGCTTCTGGTTGATCGCCTCCAGGCGGCGTTGCAGGTCGAACTGGTGGTACAAGGAGTGGTGCAGGCGATCCAGGGCTTCGTTCTCCCAGGTTTCCGGAGGGTCGTCGAACAGGGCCAGGCTGCCCAGCACGTTTATCCGGACGTCCATGGTGAAGCCAACTATTTTCAGTACTTCCGCATACTGGAGCGAGAGCTGGCCCAGTTCCCGCATGGCATGCACCACCGGCTGGAACCGGGCCAGGGCAGCGCTGACGTCGATGTCGAACTGGTCCAGGGCCACGGATTGGGCCAGGAGCAGGGAGACCAGGCGGAGTTTGTCCAGGGTCAATTGCCCGAGCCAGACCTCGTTGTAGTCCACCCGGTCCTCGGCGCCGCCGACCGAGACCTTGAGCCGGTCGGTGGCGGATTCGGCCAGCTGGCCCACCCCCGGCATGCCCAGGAGATCCTCATGCAGGGCCTGGATCAGGGCTTCCGGACAGTTCCAGCAGACCACCACGCCGAACCTGGAAAGGTAGCAGTAGCGTCCCTTTTCCGGCTCCAGCACCAGGGGGCTGCTGCACAGCACCGGATAGTGCGGGTGCTTGGCCCGGAAGGCGCGCAGATCGATCTGCCCGGTGAACAGGTTGGCCTTGAGCCGCAGTTCATGGAGTCCCGGCAGACCGTCCTGGGGCAGGAGCAGGATATCGGGAACCGGCTTGAGCATGCTCTCGTCCATGGGCTCCGCTTTCCAGGCAAGCCCCCAAGGATAAGCTAGATGCCGTACTCCTGCCAACGATCGGTGATGCTCGCCAGCAGGGCGGCCGGAAAGACGAGGTCACGCGGCCATTCCCGGGGGAAGCCGTCCAGCCTGGGATCCTTCCGGGTGGCGTCGATGCCGACCTTGCTGCCGAAGGCGAACCGGTCGCTGCTGTGGTCCAGCACGTCCAGCGGACCGTCGGTGAACAGCAGGTCGCGCCGCGGATCCACGTTGCTGGTGACCCGGAACAGCACCTCGGCGCCGTCGTGCGGATCGATGTCCTGGTCCACCACCACGATCCCCTTGCTGAACATCATCTGGCCGGTGCCCCAGATGGCGTTCATGACCTTCTGGGCGTGGCCGGGGTACGCCTTGCGGATGGCCACGATCACCAGGTTGTGGAAGCCGCCGGCCGGGGGCAGGTGCATGTCGACCACCTCGGGCAGGACCATGCGCAGCAAGGGCAAAAAGATGCGTTCGGTGGCCAGGCCCAGGTAGGCGTCCTCCTGGGGCGGCCGGCCGACGATGGTGGCGGGGTAGACCGGCTGCTTGCGGTGGGTGATCGCCTCCACATGCAGGACCGGGTAGTCGTCGGCCAGGGAATAGTAGCCGGTGTGGTCGCCGAACGGACCTTCCCGCCGCAGTTCCCCGGGGTCCACCCAGCCTTCGATGACGATCTCGGAATCCGCCGGGACCTCCAGGTCGTTGCTGACGCAGCGCACCATGGGCACCCCTGAACCGCGCAGGAAGCCCGTGAACATGACCTCCGACAGGAACGGCGGCAGCGGCGCCGTGGCGGCATAGGTGAGCGCGGGGTCGCCGCCGAAGCTCACCGCCACCGGCATCCGTTCGCCGGGGGCGTAGCCGTGGCGGGCCCGGGCGCCGTCGTGGTGCAGCTGCGTGTGGAAACCCAGGGTGTGCTCGTCGTAGACCTGGAGCCGATACAGGCCCATGTTCCGGTGGCCGTCCCGGAAGCGGGTGTGGCCCAGGCCCAGGGTGATGAACGGGCCGCCGTCCTCGGGCCAGGTGGTGAGCACCGGCAGGCGGGACAGCCGGGCGTCGGCGCCGCGCCAGACCACTTCCTGGCAGATCCCCTTGCCTACGGTCTTCGGCATCCAGCCGCTGATTTCCGCCAGGACGGGCAGCTTGGCCAGCTTGTCCAGGAAACTGGCGCCGGGCCTGGGCATGGCTTCCTGGATCAGCTTCTCGATCCTGGCGGCCACGGCATCCAGGCCGGCCGGATCCTGGTCCACGCCCAGGGCCATGGCCATGCGCCGCCGGCTGCCGAACACGTTCATGACCACCGGCATCGTCGCGCCCTTGATCCGTTCGAAGCGCAACGCGCTGCCGCCCCCCGGTTGCTTGGAGACCCGGTCGGCGATGGCCCCCGCTTCCAGGTACGGATCCACTTCGGCGCCCACCCGCTTGAGCTCGCCGCTGGCCTCCAACTGGTTCAGGAAGGTCTGGAAGTCCCGGGCCATGCGCCACCTCAGGCACCAGTATGACCGATCGGACCGGCTAGAAGCTCTCCAGCAGCCAGGGAGAGGGCTCGCAGGGGGCTGGTCCCAGGGTGATCCAGCCGTCCGGCAGGGGATTGCCGTCGCGCTCGTTGCAATACAGCGTGAGCAGCTTCTGGCCGGCGTCCACCCACTGGCCCACCTGGACCTCCACCCGGATGCCGACGCCCAGGTCGAGCTGATCATTCCGGCTGCGCCGGCCCGCGCCGAGTTCCATGGCCAGCAGGCCCAGGGCGCGGCTGTCCATGGCCTGGACGAAGCCCGCGGCCGGCGCCGTCACTGCCACGGTCCGGCGGCTGCCCGGCAGGAGGCTGAAATCGTCCAGGGCCGCGGGGTCTCCGCCATTGTGCGCCACCCAGGCGCGGAAGCTCGCCATGGCCCGGCCGCTGGTGATGGCGGCGTCCACCATGGCCCCGGCCTCGGCCAGGGTGCCGGCGGCGCCGCCCAGGATCAGCATCTCCGCGGCCAGGCGCAGGCTCATCCGGGCCAGATCGGAATCCACGCCGCCCTTCAGGATCTCCACCGCTTCCATGACCTCCAGGGCATTGCCGATGGCCCAGCCCAGGGGTTCCGCCATGCGGGTGACCAGGGCCTTGACCCGCATGCCGTGGGCCTGGCCCACCGCCACCATGGACTGGGCCAGGGCGCGGGCCTGCTCCGGGGTCTTCATGAAGGCGCCGGTGCCGCACTTCACGTCCAGCACCAGGGCCTCGCAGCCGCCGGCCAGCTTCTTGGCCATGATGCTGGCGGTGATGAGCGGGATGGACTCGACCGTGGCCGTGACGTCGCGCAGGGCGTAGAGCTTCCTATCGGCCGGGCAGATGTCGCCGGTCTGGGCGCTGTTGGCGAAACCGGTGGCGCGCAGGCTGGCTCGGAAGGCGTCCGGTGAGAGTTCCACCCGGAGCCCGGGGATGGCGGCGTACTTGTCCACGGTGCCGCCGGTGTGGCCGAGGCCGCGGCCGCTGAACATGGCGCAGGGCACGCCGCAGGATGCCACGATCGGGCCGAGCACCAGGGTGGTCTTGTCGCCGACCCCGCCGGTGGAGTGCTTGTCCACCTTCACCCCGGGCACCGCCGCAAGATCCATCCGCGCTCCGGAATCGCGCATGGCCAGGGTCAGCGCCAGGGTTTCCCGGGTGTCCATCCCGCGCCAGCAGATGGCCATGAGCAGGGCCGCGCTCTGCTCCTCGGGCACCGCGCCGCTGGTCACCCCCGCCACCCAGAAGGCGATCTGCTCATCACTGAGCCGGCCGCCCTCCTTCTTGGTGTAGATCAGGTCATACATGCGCATGGCGCGCCCCGGTCAGACGCCGGCCAGCAACTTTTCCAGGCCGGGGTCGGCGAGCTGCTTGAAGCGGGCCTTGTAGTCGGCCAGGTCCTTCCAGGCCTGGTCCCGGCTGCCCTGGAGCCGATCGGCATCCAGCAGGGTGGACCAGAAGATGGGCGACCAGGCCTGGTCAGGGCCGGCGGCGCCGCGCATCCCGGCGAGGCTGGCGGCGGCTTCCTGGCCCTGCCCCAGGGCGATCTGCTTCTGGGCCAGGCGCAGCTTGCCCCAGGCATCGCTGGGCGCCAACGGCGCGCCGGCCTTGTCGCCCAGCTGCAGGCGCCAGGTGGCGAGCAGACCTTCGCTGACCGCCTTGTCGTCCCGGGGCGCGGAGCGCGCCAGGGCTTCCAGCCGGGGCAGGCGTTCGCGCATGCGCTGCTCCAGATCCTTGGGCGAAACCGGTTCGGTCGCGCTCGAGTCGCCGACCACTTCCATCTGCAGATCGGCCAGCGCCGTCAGGTGTTTTTCCAGCGAAGCGGCCCGCACGGCGCGGAAGCCGTAGAAGGAGGCAAAGGCCACGATCAGCACGCCGGCCCCCATGACCAGCGGCTTCAGGTAGCCGACCCGGACATCCTCGCCCGTGGCCACCTTCTTCTGGAAAGCCTGAAGGCTCTGCGCCGGTTTCTGTACCTGGATCACTCTGTCTTTGCTATGTGACACCATGCCATTCACTCCGAACCTAAAGAATGCCCGAGCCAGCCGCGCTTCGCACTTGAAAATGTGGAGGCGTCTGGTACCATTGACCGCTAGGCCCGGATAGCTCAGTTGGTAGAGCAATGGACTGAAAATCCATGTGTCGGCGGTTCAACTCCGTCTCCGGGCACCAGCCGAAACCCCCGCAGATCATAGGCGGGGGTTGTTTTTTATCGGCATGATTACTGGTTGGGTGGGAAGGCAAATACTCTGTTGATATTTTTGGAATTTAGTTGGCCGCGACCCGGCGCAAGCGGTCGCTGAAAATGTTTTAGGCCGTTGCGGAATAGCAGTCTGTTCACAGCGCCGGCCTCGCCTGTTCACATTCGCCGCATAGGCTTCCGGTAGAGGAGACCGGCCTGATGGGTGGAGAAGAGGGGGAACCCCTGCTGTGCCTGGAGGGTGTCGGCGTGGCCTATCCTGGCGGCATCCGGGCCCTGCACCCGGCCTCCCTCCGCTTCGGGATGGGCCAGTTCGTGGTGCTCCTGGGCTCCAGCGGTGCCGGGAAGTCCACCCCGCTGCGCAGCATCAACCAGCTGGTGGCGCCCACGGAAGGGCGGGTGACGGCCCGGGGCTTCGGCGACCTTGAGGGGCGCGAACTGCGCCGGTTGCGGGCCACCACGGGGATGATCTTCCAGCAGCACCAGTTGGTCGGCCGGCAGACCGCCTTTCGGAGCGTCCTGAACGGGCGCCTGGGGCGCTACCCCTTCTGGCGGACCTGCCTGCCTTTCCCCGAGGCGGATCAGAGGCTCGCCTTGCGCTGCCTGGACCGGGTGGGCCTGCTGGACAAGGCCATGGTGCGGACCGACCAGCTCAGCGGGGGCCAGCAGCAGAGGGTGGGCATCGCCAGGGCACTGGCCCAGGAACCGACGATCATCCTGGCCGACGAACCCGTCGCCAGCCTGGATCCCGCTAATGCCCGGGGCTTCCTGGACCTGCTCCGGGGCATCTGCCGTGAGGACCGCATCCTGGCCGTCCTGAGCCTGCACCAGGTGGACCTGGCCAAGGACTACGCGGACCGGGTTGTGGGCCTGCGCGCAGGCCGGGTGGTCTTCGACGGTCCGCCGGGAGCCTTGAGCCAAGCGGTGCTGACCGACCTCTACGGCGCCGGCGACGCCGCGCCGGAGCTGCCCGGCAAGTCCATCCCATACCCCGGCGGGGTTTCCCGCCTCCACAAACTGGCCGTCTGATTCCGGAGAACCCCATGCTAAGAGCCGCACTCATCACCTGCACCGCCCTGCTCGCCGGAGTCTCGGCGCCCCTGGCGGCACATAACTACAACTCCGATCCCACGGTGCTGCGGGTGGCCCTGCTGCCCGACGAGAACGCGGCCACGGTCATCAAGAGCCACGAAGGATTCAAGAACTACCTGGAGACGCAGACCGGCAAGAAGGTCGAGCTGGTGGTCACCACGGACTACAGCTCCATGATCGAGGCCATGCGGCGCGGGCGCATCGATCTGGGCTATTTCGGTCCGCTCAGCTATGTCATGGCCAAGGAGAAGAGCCCCGGCATCGAGGCCTTCGCCGTGCAGGTCCACAAAGGCAGCCCCACCTACCGGAGCGTCATCGTGGTGAACGCTGCGAGCGGGATCCAGAAGCTTTCCGACATCAAGGGCAAGGTCATGGCCTTCGGGGACCCCGCCTCCACCAGCAGCCACCTCATCCCCAAGTCCATCCTGCTGAACGCGGGGCTCACCGCCAAGCGCGACTACCAGGAAGAGTTCGTGGGCAATCACGATGCCGTGGCGCTGAACGTCCAGAACGGCAAGGCGCAGGCCGGCGGCCTGAGCCAGCCCATCTTCGAGGCCATGGTGGAGATGAAGACCATCGATCCCGCCAAGGTGAAGGTGCTGCAGGTGAGTGAAGCCTTTCCCAACTATCCCTGGACCATGCAGGCGGCCCTGGCGCCGGCCCTGAAGGCGAGGATCCGCAAGGCCTTTTTCGACCTCAAGGATCCGGCCGTGCTCAAGCCGATGAAGGCGGAAGGGTTCCAGGCCATCCAGGACAGCGAATACAACGGCATCCGCGAACTGGGCCGGATCCTGAAACTGGACTTCGCCGCCCTGGCCAAGTAGGTGCCCGCCATGGCCGGCCGGATCGGGGCGATCCTCGCCGCAACCC
>Ga0316225_1003336_pt1 | contig 12360 bp, 10 predicted proteins | sample TBH18015metaG_FD_206010 | JGI IMG/M metagenome (GOLD analysis project Ga0316225, IMG submission 206010) | Freshwater microbial communities from Trout Bog Lake, Wisconsin, USA - TBH18015 | ecosystem: Environmental > Aquatic > Freshwater > Lake > Hypolimnion/Profundal zone | place: USA: Wisconsin... | reverse complement strand
CCCTTCTACCGCAACTGCCAGATCTGAAGCCCCCACGGTTCCCCGGAACTTTAGCTTTTCAGTAGCTTCACGCTGATTAAATTCGAGCACCGAGCTCATCGCGTTTCCGCGGGAGGCAGGAAATGCTCCGGAATAAAAATTCACTTCCCTGATAAAATCGACATTAATAATCCCAACCGGTCCGCCAGATGCCCCCTGGGTCGCAAAGTGATTGATATTTGGAATTTCGACTCCGTCAAGGAAGAACCGGTTTTCACTCGGCCCCCCGCCGCGCACAATCAGATCATTCCGGTAAGCTGCAGTTGAAGCGACACCCGGATAGGACTGAATTACTTTTGAGATATCCCGGTTGCCGCCCGGGTTTTTCTCAATTTCATCAATTCCAATGGTTCGCAGCGAAACCGGACTCTCCTCCTTTTTTGGGAAATAGGTTGGCCTGACGACCACTTCATCGAGCTTTATATTTTCCTCTTCCAAAGGAACCAGGATCGTCGCTCCAACAGATCGGGTGATTCGAAATGACTCCGAAACATAGGTTTTGAACCCGATAACGGAGACTGAAATCTTATAAAAACCCGGTTCTAAATTTTGGATACTAAAATTCCCCTGGTCGTCTGAAACTGTTCCTTTGGTAGTCCCGGAAATCTGTACAGTCGCATAAACAATTGATTCATTGTTTTTTGAATTAAAAACTCTTCCTTTTACGTTGCCCTCTCCTCGGGAAGAGAATGAGGCGAATAAAAGTACTATCAGAAACGCAGCTATTAAATTCTTCATGGCATTTGGTTAAGGTTATTCCCCAACAAATTAACAAAAAAAGTGGGAAAGGGTTTTTCATTATCCATAACTTTGCAAAATGTTAAGATATGGAAGAGCTCGGGAGTTAAATCGAGTGCCCGGGTGGTTGTTAATTTTCTGAACTTCCGCCCGTGCACTTCACAACAAAAAATGCGATAAACTTTAAAGTAATCCTATGGAGCAAATTATTGAATTAGAAGGCTACTATATATTTGTAAAAACGGAAGGAGAAGGTCCACCAGTATTACTGCTGCACAGCTATTGGGGAAGTCTGCTCTTGTTTGACGAAATGGCAGGAGTGCTTTCCAAAACCAGGAAAGTTATCCGGATTGACCTTCCCGGCCACGGGAACTCAGGTACTCCTCCCCCCGGATATCGTTTTGACTTATTTGCCGATGTTATTGATGAATTACTTCAAAGGCTGAGTATCGCGGGGAAAATATCCCTGATTGGCCATTCGATGGGTGGTTATGTTGCCATGGCATTTGCGGAACGTTTTCCCGAAAGAATTGAATCGCTGATCCTGATGCATTCTCCCGTAAGGAGTGCAGATGATCAAAGCATTAAGTCACGGAACCGGGAAGCTGATTTGTTGCGGAAAGGGAAGAGAGAGCTTCTTTTACAGGTGACTGTTCCATCTAATTTTGCTCCCGGTCAGGTTGGAAATATGGGCAAAGCTCTGGAGATGGTCATGCAGACCAGCAGACAGGTAACCAGCGAAGGAGCTCTGCGCTCCATAGAAGCGATGAATCGTCGAAAAGACTATCTCAAAACCCTTCAAAAAGTATCTTTTCCGATTTTGATCATTGTTGGAAAATACGACAAAGTCTATGATGCAGAGGGGCAACTGGAAAATGGATCCAAGATTCCAGGTGCAGAAGTGCTGTTTCTGGAACATTCAGGCCATATGGGGTTTCTGGAGGAGCCGTTAAAGGTATCAGGCCAATTGAAACAATTCCTGGATAAAATTCCATTCTCCCAAATACTCATTTAAAGACATGAATTAAAATTTAACTTTTGCAATAATTCAGGAGTTCCTATCCTGTTTTAGGACCAAAAAAGCTACTTTTGCCAGTCTTTATAGAACCATTTTAAATTAGACCTTTGATCATATTTATGTTGTAAACCATTTTGGCAAGGGCTACTTTTGCAAGGAATTTTATAAAGACAGTTTTTAACTCAAATATTTATTAAAATCAAGTACTTATGAGCAATTTCCTGAGCGCCTCCATTGGCCGGAAAGTTTTTATGAGCCTCACAGGACTGTTCCTTATCTCATTTTTATCGCTTCACCTGACATTGAATCTCTTGTTGATTTTTGATGACACAGGCGTTTTGTTTAATCAGGCAGCCTATTTTATGGCCACAAATCCAATGATTAAGATAATGGAACCGATCCTCGCTTTAGGTTTTATTATTCACATTATCTGGGCGGGCTGGATTACCCTCGATAACATGAGAGCACGTCCGCAGGGATATGCTTCGGGAGACCAGCTTCTTAAATGGTGGGCTCCTTCCAAAAACATGTTTATTCTGGGTGGAATGATTTTGGTTTTCCTGGTATTACACATCTTTAATTTCTGGGTTAAGTTAAAACTTACCGGAGATCCAACCCTTTCTAAACCTACGGGTACCGGAATTGAAATGCACAATACCTATGAATTGGTTAAAACCTTGTTTGTCAACTTTCCGCTTTACGATGTGCTTTATGTAATTGGCGGAATCCTGGTTGGTTTGCATCTCTCACACGGTTTTTGGAGTGCTTTCCAGACCATTGGACTGAGTAACATCAATTGGATGAAACGGTTGAAATGTCTTGCGAACCTGATTGGAATCATTTTTGCCGTTGGGTTTTCAGCCATCCCGATCTATTTTCTCCTTAAATTTTAATTGAAAATAAAAAGATCCATAATTATGAGCATCTTAAATTCAAAGATACCGGAAGGATCCATATCCGAAAAATGGTCCAACCATAAGGCAAATATTAAAGTTGTCAGCCCAGCCAACAAGCGCAAACTGGAAGTCATTGTGATTGGAACCGGACTGGCCGGAGCCTCTGCTGCAGCCTCCCTTTCCGAGTTGGGGTACAATGTAAAGGCATTCTGTTACCAGGATAGTCCCCGTCGTGCGCACTCCATTGCAGCTCAGGGAGGTATCAATGCCGCAAAGAATTACCAGAATGATAATGACTCGGTATACCGGTTATTCTATGATACAATAAAAGGTGGGGACTACCGTTCACGTGAGGCAAATGTTCACCGCCTGGCCGAAGTGTCTCCCAATATTATTGATCAGTGTGTTGCGCAGGGTGTTCCGTTTGCCCGCGAATATGGCGGCCTCCTTTCGAACCGCTCTTTTGGCGGAGTATTGGTAAGCCGTACTTTTTATGCGCGCGGTCAGACCGGCCAGCAGCTTTTACTGGGAGCCTACTCCGCCCTGAACAGGCAGATTGCCGAAGGTGGAGTGAAGATGTACACCCGTCACGAAATGATTGACCTTGTGACCATCGATGGCAAAGCCCGCGGAATTATTGCCCGCGACATGGTGACCGGCGAAATCAAACGTTTTGGAGCACATGCCGTTGTAATTGCTTCCGGGGGATATGGAAATGTATTCTTTCTTTCGACGAACGCCATGGGCTGCAATGCTTCAGCTTCATGGGTATGCTATAAAAAGGGAGCTTTCTTTGCAAATCCCTGCTATGTTCAGATCCATCCTACCTGTATTCCGGTTCATGGTTCTCAGCAATCCAAACTGACCCTGATGTCAGAATCGCTCAGAAACGATGGCCGGGTTTGGGCCCCAAAAAAGGCAGAGGATGCTGAGAAATTGCGGAAAGGGATTATCGGACCGAACGATATTGCAGATGAAGACCGTGATTTTTACCTGGAGAGACGTTATCCCTCGTACGGAAATCTTGTTCCGCGTGATGTTGCTTCCAGGGCTGCCAAGGAGCGTTGCGATGCCGGATTCGGAGTTAACTCTGAAGGGAAAGCGGTATATCTTGATTTTAAATATGCCATCGAACGACTCGGACGCCACACCATCGAAAAAAGGTATGGTAATCTTTTCCAGATGTATGAGAAAATTACCGATACCGATCCCTATAAAGAGCCGATGCAGATCTACCCCGCCATTCACTACACCATGGGTGGAACCTGGGTTGACTACAACCTCATGACTACTATTCCGGGTCTTTATGCCCTGGGAGAGGCAAATTTCTCAGATCATGGTGCCAACAGGCTTGGTGCTTCTGCGCTGATGCAGGGATTGGCTGACGGATATTTTGTATTGCCTTATACCATTGGCGATTATCTTGCCGGTGAGATTATGGTACCCAAAATCGACACCAATCGTCCCGAATTCATTGAAGCCGAAAAGAGTGCAACCGCCAAACTTGAAAAGCTTTTCAATATCAAAGGAAAAACACCTGTCGATCATTTTCATAAGAAATTAGGTCATATCATGTGGGAATATGTGGGTATGGCGCGTAATGCAGCAGGATTATCCAAGGCTATTAAGGAGATCCGGGAGTTGCGGGTTGAGTTCTATAAGGATCTTCTTGTTCCCGGAGAACTGAAAAATGTAAATCCTGAGCTTGAAAAGGCCGGAAGAGTCGCCGACTTTATTGAACTTGGAGAATTACTGGCCCGGGACGCTCTCAACAGAAACGAATCGTGCGGGGGACACTTCAGGGAAGAATCCTCAACCGACGAAGGTGAAGCTAAACGTGACGATGAAAACTTTGCCTACGTGGCAGCCTGGGAATTTAAAGGGGTAGATGCAGAACCGGTCCTTCACAAGGAAGAACTGGTCTTCGAAACTATTCATTTAACCCAGAGAAGTTATAAATAAAGAATCTCCTTTTGAATAGCTCATATCTAATATTCTATAAAAATGGCTGATAAAATTCTTAATAAAATATATGTAAAGGTCTGGAGACAAAATAGTCCCAAGGCTAAAGGGCGGTTTGAGACCTATACCGTGGAAAATATATCCCAGGGAAACTCATTCCTCGAAATGATTGACATCCTGAATGACCAACTCGTTCTGGGGGGGAAAGATCCGATCGCCTTTGATCATGATTGCCGCGAAGGAATTTGCGGAATGTGTTCGCTCTATATTAATGGTCATGCGCATGGGCCAGACACGCTGGTAACGACATGTCAGCTGCACATGCGCAAGTTCAGCGAAGGTCAGACCATCACTGTTGAGCCATGGCGTGTCGGTGCATTTCCGGTAATCAAGGATGTGATGGTAGACCGTACCGCCTTTGAAAAGATCCAGCAGGCGGGTGGATTCGTATCTGTAAACACAGGTGGCGTACCTGACGGAAATACGATCCCCATCTCCCAGGACGATGCAGAAGAGGCAATGGATGCTGCTGCCTGTATCGGATGCGGAGCCTGTGCCGCGACCTGTAAAAATTCGTCGGCCATGCTGTTTTTGGCAGCCAAAGTTTCACAATTTGCCAAATTACCGCAAGGTCAGGTGGAGGCCAAAAGACGGGCAAAGGCCATGTATGCCAAAATGGACGAGCTTGGATTTGGCGGATGTACTAACACCGGAGCCTGTGAATTAGCCTGCCCAAAAAGTATTTCTATTGCCCATATTGCCCGGTTAAACCGGGAATACCTCAAGGCGAAAATTGCTGATTAACTCATTATCAAAAGATTCATCACAAAAAGGCACGATCTAAAAATCGTGCTTTTTTGTTATGAACTTATTATAGTTGATAACTCTTATTTTTTCTATCTTGCGAAGAAGCATTGAAGCCAGAATTTATATAAATTCGCAGTGGAAGGACTAATGAAGTAAAACTTAAGAGAATGCCATACAGGAGACTACCGAACACGGATCAGGCAAGATTAAGGGCCCTTCAAACAGCCATAATGCTGGGGCAGAAGAGAGATCCTGAGGAGCTCGCTTTTTCTGCAAAATCATTGAACAGGCTCAGAGCATTTTATACAAATTTTGAAACGACTCTTATTCATCATAAGCTCGCCAGAACTCAGCAGGAGAAAAGCAGTAATGCTTATCTCGAAACTGTAAGGAAGGCCAGGATCTATTTGTCCCATTTCATTCAGGTATTGAATTTTTCGATACAACGTGGTGACATGAAATCAGCAGTAAGAGAGTTTTATGGATTCAACGATAAAAAGTCACCTTCGCTGATTTTGGATTCCGAGGTGTTGGAGTGGGGTAAAAAGATCATTGAAGGGGAGCATAAAAGGGTTAATCACGGTGGAAACCCATTGTATAATCCCTCCATTGCAGTTGTAAAGGTGAAATTTGACCAGTTTGTCGATGCCTACCATTTTCAAAAAACCTTGCAGAGTAACACTGCCAGGTGGACTACAAAGGTTGCCGATTTGAGGAAAGAAGCCGACGAGATTATTCTTGATATCTGGAATGAGGTTGAGGAACATTTCTCAGAATTACCAGATGATCTTAAAAGAGAAAGAGCAGGAGAATATGGGCTGACCTATGTTTATCGTCCAATGGAACGGATGAAAAACGAAAGTCATAAAATCAATAATAATGCATACCTGAGCTGATCATTCGGCTGCTCCCATCAGGCAGTCATTTTTGGTCAACTAACGATTAGTTTAATTTTAATTGGAAATAGAAAAAGGGTGGATAACTTTGGTTATCTGCCCTTAATCCTTTTAAGTAAGAACCACTCGTATAACAAACTCCACCACCACGATTACCCCTTCAGAATAAAGCTGAAAATACACCCTTTCCCAGGACTATTTTCGCTTGAAACAAATACCTGGCCCCCTAATTTTTCAATAATTCGCTTGGTGATAGAGAGTCCCAGACCATGTCCCTCCACATTGTTTTTACCCAACCTTTCAAAATCAGTAAACAATTTTTCAAACGATTCCGATGGAAGGCCTTTCCCATTATCCTGAATCCAAAAGCGAAATCGGCCATCTTTCAAATCTTCGCTCCCCATTACAATCTTAGGTGGATCACCCCCATATTTAATTGCATTACTCAGAAGATTGACCCAAACCTCTTCAATCCATTGGGAATGCCCGAAAACCACCGGCCACTTCTCAGGCAGAACGATTGTTGCATTCCGCTCCTCTGCAAGCAGGTTGAGCCTTTTAATCGCCTCATTGACTATTAAATACATATCAACCTCCACCGGATTGAAGTCTTCTTTTCTGATCCTTGATAACATCAGCAACTCATCGACAATCTTTAGCATTTTATATCCTTGCTCGTTGAGCAGATCAAGGAGCTTAATGGCCTTTCCCTCTTCCTGATTTTGAATATCCTCCTTAATAAAATCGGTCAACCCTATCACTCCGCTGATTGGATTTTTAAGGTCATGAGCCACAGTTCTTGCATATGCATCAAGGTCGGTGATCAATTTCTCCTTTTCAGCAATCTCATTCCGCAATAGGGCATTCGATTCAAAAGCGGCATCAAGTGCTTTTTTCCGAATGGAGATATCATGGAGAAGAAAGATTCTGCCAATAAGCTGATTTTTATTATTGGTTACGGGACTGTATTTGACCTCAAAATATCTCACTCCACCATTGGTCCTGATCGTAGTTTCGGTCAGAAATTCGCTTTCCGATGAGAGTTCAGGCCTATCGGTCAGAAACAAATGGCTAAACCTTTTAAACTGATTTCCGATAAGCAGATCCCTGTCTGCGTTGATGATTCTGCCAAAGGCCAGATTTACATCCACAATCCGGTCGACCATATCAATTACTATAACTCCGTCCGATAAGTTATTTATAGTCTGCCGTCGGGCAACAGGAACAACATCAAACATCCGCTGAAAGTAAATTCCAATCGCTGAAAGTATACCCGAGAAAATGAGCACGATGGGAGTAAGATCCGCATTCAACGCTATTAATTTATAAACATACATAATACTGGTAACCAGTGGCATAACAGAGGCAATAATCAGGTAAATCAACTGAATTTTATAGATCTTATAGAACCTGAATGTGCCAACAAGCAGCACAATTATTGCAATGATTAGAATCAAATACTCATAAAGTGCATATATCCAGAACCAACTTCCATAATAATAGACATTTTCGTTATTCAACGGAAAGAAATCAACTCTTTCCCAAATTAAGTGATGATATGAATTGGTGAAAACAAGCAGAACTGTTACCAAAGGGATGAATAAAAATATTCCGATAGCGAATGGCTTGGTGAACTTGGTTGACTGGGTATAGGCCAGAGTGAAAAACAGGAAAAAAAGTGTTGTGGTAGAGGCTCCAATGTATCCAATCTGTGACCAGAGAAGTTTGACCTGAAAATCCGTTGCTGCATGTTCAAAACCCTCACTTATAGCCCATAAGGAGGCAGCAAATTCAAAGAATATCATGAAATTTACTCCGTCTGTCCTCCTTCTTTTCCAAAGCGCCAATACTAAGGCTAAAGCAAAAACACCTGATAATATGCGTATGATGAACAGCCAAGTAAATTCGAAATTCATAATAAAGATTAAATTACTTTATTTATTAGGGAACTCCACCTGTTGTTACCTTTTAGGATTGAAGTCGGGAAATAATGTGATATCAGAACAACATTTTAACTTTTTCGTAAACAGACTGAGGATCAGGATTAAGCGGAAATACTAATTGTGGTTTCAGATAGGTTACCTTATGCTCACTTTTAAATTTCTCAATGCCGCCACCTGTTATATTTAGCATAATTATGGAATCCGAATTAACTTTACCGTTATAAACCGCCTGAATCAAAGAGGCAACAGCTACAGCTGCTGCAGGCTCCAGATCATTTCCCTCAGTTTGTGTAAATAACTGAGCCGCCTTTTCAGCTTCCTGATTCGTAACTGCCAGAACTTCACCACCGGCATCTTTCATAGCATCATACAATCCTCCTTTGATCCCGTAAGAAGGTTTACGATTGGATAAAACCTTGGCATTGATCTCTTCAATCTGTTTTCTTGCCTCTTCATCATTGATCGGAAGCAGGTCTCCCGAGCCCGCATCCCAGGCATCTTTAATCGGAAGAAATGGGGCATTTTGAGACACCATTAGTTTCATTTTTGTCGAACCATACCTTCCATCCTCAATGAATCGCTGGTTTGCCTCCCAAGCTGCTATAGCGCCCGTACCACTTCCAATAGCCTGAAAATAATAATCGGGAATCGTTCCGATCGTTGACACGGCAGATAAAACCGTAGTCCCCATCCCATCCCGCCGGGCAACATTCTTCGATCCCCCTTCAGGATAAAATCCGTTGATCTGGCAAACCAGGTTGGATAAATGGATGGCATCAAAATAATCTCCACCCGATTCAGCAGCGATCAGCTTGACACACGAATCAATTTCCGCTTCAAACCACATTGCATTTAAATTATCTACCGGGACACATATCAACAGGGGTATTTTATTTTCGGAACAAACTTTGGCGAAAGCCCGGGCCGTATTGCCCGCCGAAGCAACAACCATTACCCCATTACTGTTTCCGTTGATCCGGGCACAAACGGTATAGGCCTCACACTCCTTGAAAGTTCCGGTATTCATAAATGCCCCCTTCTCAGGCCAGTAACCATTGAAGGTAATGTAAAGGTTTTTTAACCCCAATGCATTTCCCAGACCAGCACTTTTAAAAGTGACTGGTGCCCCCGATCCCTCTAACGTCTTATCAACCGGCAGCCACGAAGAAAATTTGTACAATCCGGGAAGTGTTTCATCGATAACCAATTGCTTATCATCATAAATGGCCCTGATAAGCGCCGGGCCATCGTTATCCGGACAAGTTAATTCCCAATTTTGATCTTCGAACTGTTTTCCGCAGCAAAGTGACTGAAGGTGGTATTTTGTTTTGGCAAAAACTGGCATACATAAGATTTAAAGGTCACAAAGTTAGCTTTTTAAAAAAGCAATCCAAACGAATTTTTTAACCGGACAACCTTAAATATTGTATACTCCATCTTTATAAAATCACGAAAATATATTTAACTTTCTTGTTGGATTTGGGTCAAGAATCAAATAATCAATCCAAATAAATCGGATCCAAAAATTCTTTGACTTTACAATCAGCCGTAAATGATGAGCAGCCCAATCTGGAAATCAGGAATTGATATTCTCATCAATAGCACGGTTCAGGTACCTGTTAAACGGATAGATAATTTTTAATATCTCAATTGCTTTGACCATAAAATCAGGTTCAAGGAGCTCCTCTTCGTTGACCGGATGACCAACTGCGTAGCTGCGGTTTTTGATCAGCTCAAGGTGTTCCCACTCTTTGGGATACCCTTTGGGAGCTTTCTTCAATTTGTCGGAATAATCGAGGGTATAGGTCGCTTTAAAATCATCTTTCTCAATGATCTGAATAAAATCCTGTGGGTGATAGTAGATTTCCTGCCGGATAGCCTGAAGATGCTCAGGAGGTGGCATATAAACACCCCCGGAAAGGAAGCATTCACCGGGCTGAATATGGAAATAATATCCTGCAAACCCTAAATTTCGTCCTCCCCGGGCGATAAAGCACCCAAAGTTAGTTTTAAAAGGTCGTTTGTCATTCGAAAAGCGGACATCGCGGAAAATCCTGAAAACACAATCTTTGGGATTCAACGCCGGAATTTCATCATCAAATTTCCGGATTTCATGGATCAGGAGCTCGGCGACAGTCAGAAATTTCTTACGCGACACCTCGTACCTCTCCCTGTTCAGATTGAACCAATCACGCGTATTATTCGCTTCAAGATCTTTAAGAAAACAGAGTATCTCCTTCATAGATCAAAAATAACTGAAATTGGGAAACTAACTGTCGAATGGTTCCCTATTTTTGTATAAAAAATCAAAAATCGATGGGAAGAAGTTGTATTATCGTCGCAGGGGGAAATGGATCACGCATGGGAACTGAATTACCCAAACAGTTTCTGCGGGTCAGCAGTATTCCTGTACTGATGCATACCATCCGGAATTTTCACGATTTTGACCCGTCGATTCAACTGATCGTCGTACTCCCGGCTGATGAGATTGATAACTGGAAGGAGCTTTGCCGGCAGCATCACTTCGATATTCCTCACTTGCTGATTGCCGGAGGTGACACCCGCTTTCAATCTGTGAAAAACGGACTGTCACTGGTAGATGACTCTGAGCTAATTGCAATTCATGACGGGGTTCGGCCGCTGGTGAGTCATGAGACGCTAAACCGCTGTTTTACAGGTGCTGAAGAAACCGGGACAGCTATTCCCGTTCTGCCGGCCAATGAATCCGTACGCGAAGGAACCATGAATTCTTCGGCTCCTGTTGACAGGTCACGCTATTTCCTGGTACAAACCCCCCAGGTTTTTAAAGCTTCCCTGATTCAGGAGAGTTATAAGCAACCGTGGATTCCTGAATTTACAGATGACGCATCAGTGGCAGAGCATTCCGGAATAAGAGTCCACATGGTGATGGGAAATCGTGAAAACATCAAGATTACCTTTCCTGAAGACCTACGGATTGCTGAATTATTTCTGGGATATTAAAGACGCACGATCGTACGTCTCCACGATATATTATTCCCTGATTACCTTAATCTCCATCCGGATATCCTTGGCCGGCCGGTCATAGGGACCTGTGGGCTGTGCTGCGATGGCATCCAGAACAGACAGTCCTTCAACTACTTCCCCAAAAACCGTATAATTTCCATCGAGGTGCGGCGTTCCTCCGACAGTGGTGTAAAGCTCCTTTTGTTTTTCGGTCAATTTGAATGGGGTTTGCTTCGCCTTACCCATCGCCTGCGCCTGAAGCTTTGCAACCAGTTTATCGAAAGCCCGGCGGTTTCCCGCTTTCTGGTAGAAAATCAAAGAATCACTGCTGGCCCGGGCAAGCTGATTCATGATATTCTGGGCCAATTTCTGGGTCACCTCCTCCTCTATTGCATCAATATTGTTAGCCGGGAATACAACTCCCTGAACGATATAAAATTGTGAGCCGGAAGATTTCTTCTCAGGATTGATCTGATCTCCTTCGCGGGCCGCTGCCAGTGCCCCTTTCTTATGAAAGATATTGGGATTAATCTCCTTTTCAATTTCATATCCCGGTCCACCGTTGCCGAGCTTCTGTCCGGGTTTCGCATTTTTGGTGTCCGGATCGCCCCCCTGAATCATAAAATCCTTGATCACCCTGTGAAACAGGAGCCCGTCAAAATATCCGGCTTTAGCCAGTTTCAGAAAATTATCGCGGTGTTTTGGAGTCTCGTTGTAAAGCTCCACCTTCATCTCCCCAAATTCAGTCTTAATTACTACTAAGGGACGCTTATCCTGGGCATTTCCACAGGAGATAATCAACATGGAGGCCAGAATAAGGATGCCGGCAAAAATTCTCTTCATCGGTCTTTGATGTTTTGGACCAAAGATAAGAAAAAAAGCGACTGGCTATTGGCATCTGGCTTCCGGCAATTTCATCTTTCAGAAATGAAATTACAAATAATCAAATTGCACGATGTGGTAATTTCCCTTAAATATAATCTTTTAAATCGAAAGGGGTGAACCCTTTTAACCAGGGGCAGCCGGAAGCCAGTTGCCGGCAACCAACAGCTCTTTAACAAGTGCCATTATTCCTT
>Ga0316225_1003326_pt1 | contig 12398 bp, 10 predicted proteins | sample TBH18015metaG_FD_206010 | JGI IMG/M metagenome (GOLD analysis project Ga0316225, IMG submission 206010) | Freshwater microbial communities from Trout Bog Lake, Wisconsin, USA - TBH18015 | ecosystem: Environmental > Aquatic > Freshwater > Lake > Hypolimnion/Profundal zone | place: USA: Wisconsin... | reverse complement strand
TCCTCTTTAAAATCACTGGCATATGAAATCCGAATCGCCTACATAAAAGCTTTATTCCGGCATCCAGACTTAACAATTAACCCTTCAAATCACTATCACCGGTTAAAATCCGGTTGGAATGACTACTTTTGCATCAATTGCAACTATAGATCAATGTTAAAAGAAAATTTCAATCAGTTAATCAAGATACACGGTTACGTAAACCAGCCCATTGCACCTGGGATTGAACTTCTTAGTGAGATCCGGAGGTTAAAATCGGAGAAAAATGCTGTTATTCTTGGCCATTATTATATTACGGCTGAGCTTCAGGATATTTCTGATTTTCTGGGAGATTCGCTTGCCTTAGCTCAACAGGCCCAAAAGACGGATGCTGATCTTATCCTTTTTGTAGGAGTTCATTTTATGGGTGAAACCGCAAAGATTCTGAACCCAGGCAAAAAAGTGATTGTTCCGGATATGAATGCAGGATGTTCGTTAGCAGAATCTGCTCCTGCAGAAGCTTTTCAGGCTTTTAAAAACCAACATCCTGATCACAAGGTCATTTCATATATCAACTGTTCCGCAGAAATCAAGGCACTTTCTGATGTTATAGTTACTTCTTCCAATGCGATGAAGATTGTAGCGTCATTTCCAAAAGAACAACCTCTGATTTTTGCGCCTGATAAGAATCTGGGAAATTATATTAATTCGGTGACAGGAAGGCAAATGGTTCTCTGGAATGGCGCTTGTATGGTCCATGAAAAGTATTCACTGGAGAAAATTGTCAGTCTAATGGACGAACAACCTAAAGCACTGTTCATTGCCCATCCCGAATGTGAACAACAGGTTCTTTTGGTGGCTGATTTCATCGGTTCGACAACCGCACTGCTTAATTTTGTAGCTAAAAGTGAGGCCACTGAATTTATTGTTGCGACAGAAAGTGGGATCCTTCACCAAATGCAGCGGAATTGTCCTGACAAAATATTTATACCGGCACCTTCAATCGACTCAACTTGCGGATGTAATGACTGCAGTTATATGAAATTAAACACTTTGCAAAAGCTTTACCTTGCGTTGAAATACGAAAAGCCCGAGATAATTCTGGATCCTGTAATCATTGAAAAAGCCAAAATTCCTATTCTCAGGATGCTAGAGCTGTCAATTTGATTTGGCTAGCCTTCAATATTTGCTTCTGGCATTTAATTTATTCAATAACCGTTGTCCAATTGTATGGATCGGGTTCCAGTCCATATTGTATTCCCCTGAGCTTTTCATAAAGTTGAACTGAAACTTTGCCCGGTTCAGTTCCGTAAGTGTATTCCATATTTTTGTCGGCATCAAAGACTCTTTTGATCGGTGAGATCACAGCGGCGGTACCGCAAGCGCCAACTTCATCAAATTCGGAGAGTTCCTCAACAGGAATCTGACGTTCTTCAACCTTCATCCCCATATCAGTTGCCAATTGGCGTAAGCTCATATTGGTAATGGAGGGTAAAATTGAAGTTGATTTTGGAGTTACATAGGAATTTTCCTTTATTGCAAAAAAATTGGCAGGTCCGCACTCATCAATATATTTCTTTTCCCGGGCATCCAGATACAGTACAGCCGAGAATCCTTCATGATGGGCACGCTGACCGGCAACCAGACTTGCTGCATAATTACCACCAACCTTAATTGTACCGGTTCCCAGCGGAGCTGCACGATCATATTCACGATAAATTACCAGGTCAGTTGGTTTAAAACCCTCTTTAAAATAAGGACCAACAGGCATGACCATGACTAAAAAAAGATACTCATCTGCCGGATTGACTCCGATCTGAGGTCCGGTACCAATGAGCAACGGACGAATATATAAAGAAGCCCCTGATTCAAAAGGTGGGACAAAAGCCTCATTTAATTTGACTACTTTCTTTACAGCATCAGTGAATAACGAAGTTGGAACCTCAGCCATCATTATCCCTTGTGAAGAACGCTGCATCCGCTTTGCATTCTCTTCCATCCTGAAAACACGGATCTTTCCGTCTTTTCCTCTGAACGCTTTTAATCCTTCGAATGCCTCTTGTCCATAATGAAATGTAGTTGCCCCAATATGTAAGGTAACATTTTCAGATTCAGATACTTCTAATTCGCCCCATTTACCGTTACGATACCAGCTCCGAATATTGAAATCCGCTTTGCTATACCCAAATCCAAGGTTTTTCCAGTCTATTTTTTCCATATCATAATTTTATGCACAAATTCTGTCTGCTAAAGTACAATTAATCCATTAAAAGTTAGTTTTTTTTTTGATAACAAAGCTTTGGTATTCCTAAATTTTTGCAAATGTAATTGGTCAGGATCCCAATACTCTGAATTTAGAAAACCTGCACTTCTGAAAAATTTATTAACCATTATATTAACAATGACTACCCCGGTAATCGTGACTCACAGATAATTTAAATTATTAAAATTCAATTATTTAAATATCATCATAGGTCAATCTTTAGGAATTTTAATCTTTGCTTCGTTAAACTAAAAATGAATTTTCTTCGAATCCAGGTCAGCGATGAAAAATAAGGTTAAAATCTTCGTAAATTTGATCAGGGATTCGAATTGGTCTCATTTTAAAATGGTATTAGCAAGGTCCTGAAATTACAATTACTGGAAAAACACCAATCAAAATGAGAGTAATCCGTTTTTCTGAAAGTTTGGGATTCAATCTTAACCCATTCTATAACAGATTATTAATGAATATGAATTAAATCCTACAATTGTTAACTTATAACCCATTAGCAATGGAAGAAAAATTGACTGAAGCATCTCCATTTAGCATGGTTCCGGCAAGGGGCCATGCAGTATTCAATAAAGACCGGCTTTCAGTTTCCAGCTTCCCGTACGATGAATCAATTCTTCAATTCGTCGCAAAAAACTACCCGCAAACAACGATTAATGAATGGAATAATTGGAATTGGCAGATAAAACACAGTATTGATTCTGCTGACCGGTTAAAAGAGATATTTGGGGAATTCCATGAAAACGTAATCAATTCATTACCGGAAGACCATTTGCCATTTCGCATAACTCCTTACTTTGGTTCCTTACTTAGCCGTTTATCTCCCAATCATCCGCTTTTCAGAACTGTAATTCCTGCCAGGGAAGAATTAATTATAACCTCCGGAGAAATGATGGATCCCCTGTGCGAAGCGGAAATAACACCAGTACCTCATATTGTACATCGTTATCCCGACCGGGTATTATTCACGGTAACAGGATTTTGTGCTGCCTATTGCCGTTATTGCACACGAAGCCATATGGTCTCGCAACAAAATAAATGTCATGTTTCAACCAGTAGCTGGGAAATTGCTCTGGATTACATTAAAAATAATAGTGGCATAAGGGATGTCCTCATTTCAGGAGGTGATCCGCTGACCTTGTCTGACATTAGCATTGAATATCTTTTATCCCGCTTAAGAGCCATTCCCCATGTTGAAATTATACGGATCGGCACTAAGATTCCGGTGGTGTTGCCAATGAGAGTTACTCCAGGACTGGTGAAAATGATCAAAAAATACCATCCCGTGATGATGAGTCTTCATTTCTCACATCCCGACGAACTCAGCATTGAAGCGAAAGAGGCTTGCAACCGCCTGGCAGACGGAGGAATACCATTAGGAAGCCAAAGCGTTCTTTTAAAAGGGATAAATGATCAGGTTGAAATCTTTAGAAAGCTTAATCACGAATTGTTAAAAGTCCGAGTCCGGCCATATTACATTTATCAATGTGATCCGATTCCCGGCTCTGCCCATTTTCGGACTGAAATAAAAAAAGGGATTGAAATTATCAAAGGGCTTACAGGTTATACCACAGGGTATGCGGTCCCACATTTTGTAATTGATGCTCCCGGGGGAGGCGGAAAAATCCCAATATTGCCTTATGCAATAAAAGATATTAATAATGAAGGTGTTACACTCATTAATTACGAGGGGAAAACGTATATCTACCCTGAAAAGTTTTCATATAATCTGGAAAAATGATAAAAGTCGGCCTGACTTTCGACCTGAAAAATGATTATTTGCAATTAGGCCATACTCACGATGAGGTTGCCGAATTTGATGCTCCCGAAACTATTGATGCGCTTGAACAAGTGCTGAACTCATTGGGTTTTGAAGTGGTCCGCATTGGAAATATTTTCAATCTGGTGAATTATCTTACCAGGCCTGACCGGTGTGACCTCGTTTTCAATATTTGTGAAGGATTATACGGACCAGCCAGGGAGGCACAGGTGCCTTGTCTTTTAGACGCTTTTCAAATTCCCTACGTTTTTAGCGGCCCTGACATCCTGAACCTTGCACTCGACAAGGGGTTGACCAAGCTGGTCCTGAAACAGGCAGGAATACTTACTGCTGAATTCAATGTCATATCGCACTTATCTGAACTTAAATATATTACAATTCCATTTCCACTGTTTGTCAAACCCGTTGCCGAGGGGACAAGCAAAGGAATTGATGGCTTCTCGTTAGTTAACGATCAAATTCAACTCAGGAAATCGGTAAACTACCTGCTGAATACCTACCATCAATCGGTTTTAATTGAATCCTTTCTTCCTGGCAGGGAATTTACCGTTGGAATCGTTGGAAGCGGCGAAAGTACCAAGGCTTTAGGAACTCTTGAAATTATTCTGAACGAACATACCCCCCACCCTTTCTATTCCTCGACCGTCAAGAAAGAATGGGAAAAATATGCCAGTTATCGTTTGGCTACCGACGAGGTTGCGAAACAATGCGCTGAAATCGCCGTTAAGGTATGGAAAATAATCAAAGGGAAAGATGGGGGCCGGATTGATTTCAGATTGGATGCCGATGGAAATCCTAATCTGATTGAAATAAATCCCTTAGCAGGTCTAAATCCAATCTGGTCAGATTTGCCGATACTTGCAGAATTAAGCGGGATGAAGTATGATCAATTAATTGGTGCAATGATCGACTCAGCACTTAAACGAACAGAATCAAGAAAATAGCAAATGAAGCAAGCGATAATTCTTCATAATCCGGTCAGCAATTCACTAAAGAAAGATGAGCTTGATGTTCTAGATCAGGTGGAACTGATTTCTGAAACATTGAATACCCTGGGATACACCTCCCAAACTTTGGAATACACATTAAATAACAGTTTACTATACAGCTCGTTAAAGGGAAATCACGTCGACGTTGTTTTTAATCTGGTCGAAACAGTCAATGATTCCGGACGATTTAGTTTTGTATCCGCTGCAATGCTTGAATTATTCAGGGTTCCATTTACAGGATCAGGGGCAGAAGCAATTTTTCTGACTACTGACAAATTAGTTTGCAAAACTATGCTTATCTTTAACAACATTAAAACACCTGCATGGGCAAGGGATTTGGCAGAGGTTGACCCGGATATCATTTACCTGATCAAACCTATTTCCGAAGATGGATCAGTGGGGATTGAGGATTCACAACTAATCCCGGGGAGGGAACTCAAAGTGATTCCGGAAGGTTATTTTGCAGAAGCCTATATTCATGGAAGGGAGTTTAATATTTCGATCATTGCCGGAGAAGAAACTTTTGAGGTATTGCCTCCTGCAGAAATGTGTTTCTCAGACGAATTCTATAAAAATAAACCGCGCATTTTGGGATATAAAGCAAAGTGGGATGAGCAATCGATGGAATATCAAAACACGACAAGAAGTTTTCAAATTAAAGAAGCAGATAAAAAACTATCTTTTGAGTTGGAAAGGATTGCGGGAAAATGTTGGAGAATCTTCGGAATTAGGGGATATGCACGAGTTGACATACGAGTTGGAGCCGATGGCATTCCTCAGGTAATTGAAATAAATGCAAATCCATGTATCGCTCCTGACAGTGGTTTTATTGCTGCATGTCATGAAGCCGGATTAAAAAATACAGAAATTATTAAACGAATTATTCAGGATGCAAAACAATACCAACCCGGAATTTAAGAATAAAGGATTTAGAAAAACCGTTGTACCCACTGATATAATGACGGTTACAGACATATTAAAATCAACCGGCTTTTTTAAGCCATTTGAAATAGATGTGGCCATCGAACTTCTCCAGGACCGGATGAAAGATGGGGAAGGTTGCGGATATCAGTTTTATTTTCTGGAGCTCGAAGGAAGAACTGTTGCCTATGCCTGTTACGGTGAAATCCCATGTACCATCAAAAATTTTGACCTTTATTGGTTGGCCGTGGATAACAATTTCAGGGGCAAAGGTCTCGGGACTATGCTTCTGCAAAAAATCGAGGAGGATATCATAAAACACTCTGGCAGAGGCATATATATTGAAACATCCAATAAAGAGCAATATACTCCGACTCTTGCTTTTTACAAAAAAAACGGTTACAAACAAATTGCTGTTTTTAAAGATTTTTATACTATAAACGACAATAAAGCAGTATTTTACAAAAAACTTTAAACCTCTTCGAAAGGAATATCCTGAACGTCTGATCCATTGTATTGGGGTGGTTTATGATCAGTCTTTCGGGTTCTGAATAGGTCCGAGATTCCGTTTAGTATGAATAAGGCTCCTAAAAACGGAAGAATGGTTTCTGCACTTTTAAAAGGATCCGATAGTAAAAAGACGCCGCTTCCTAAAGTGAGCAGTCCAACTATGAGAAAGATCCAGGCCCATACAGACCGTGTGAGAGATCCCAGGGCTCCGGCCAACTGTAAAAACCCCATAATTAATAAAATAATTCCAATAAAAATTATGAATATCTTGATCATGGTTGTCGGAGAAGTGATGAAAATCATTCCAAATACAATGTTCATTATTCCCTGAACAGACCATAATCCAATCTGGTTTCTGTCCTTTTTTAGGTTCGATAAAATTAAGGTGACCAGACCGCTCAGCATTAGCATCGCACCAATTACCATCATAACGGTTTTCATGGTTAAGCCCGGCACAAATAACAGAACGCCACCGATCAAAATGGTTGAAATGCTTCGGGTAATTGAATTTTTGGAGTTAGATACAAAAAACTTCGCCATAATTTCTGATTAATAATATTATATAAGATGCAATAATGATCTTACAGAATAACTCTTTTAGATTCATTTGAAAACGGCCCTAAAATTAATTTTTGCCAGAGCGAAATTAATGCAAAATAGGTATTTCCTTGATTATTTCGAAACTTATCCCGATTATTTTGGAAAATCAGTTTAAATTTGCGCTTCGGAATAACCATGATTTGGAAAATACCAATGAAACTTATTTTTACAGGCATCCTAACAAGTGGGATTCGATGTGATCAGTTAAAAAAATCAAAGAATAAACGATTAATATCTAAAGTTATTTAGCAGAATATATGGGACGCGCATTTGAATACAGAAAGGCCAGAAAGATGAAACGGTGGGGATCAATGGCCAGAACTTTCACGAAAATAGGAAAAGAGATTGCCATTTGCATAAAGTCGGCAGGACCGGATCCGGTTTCAAATTCGCGACTTCGCGTATTGATGCAAAATGCCAAGAATGCGAGCATGCCCAAAGAGAACATAGAACGGGCAATTAAAAAGGCAACATCAAAAGATCAGACTGATTACAAGGAGGTTATTTATGAAGGCTATGCACCTTATGGTATCGCGGTTCTTGTTGAAACAGCCACCGATAATACAACGCGGACAGTAGCAAATGTCCGGAGTTATTTCAATAAAAATGGCGGTTCACTTGGGACCTCCGGGTGTGTGGATTACCTCTTTGAGCATAAATGTCTCTTTAAAGTAAAGAATAAAGAGGGAGTAGATCTTGAGGAACTCGAATTTGAAATGATTGATTTAGGAGTTCAGGAGGTTTTTGCTGAGGATGACAATATCCTAATCTATGGCGATTTTGAAGCGTTCGGACCAATTCAAAAATACATCGAAGAGAATGATTTTGAGATTGTTAACGCAGAATTTGAAAGAATTCCAACCGAAGTGAAGGAGTTAAATGAGGATCAGATTGCTGAAGTTGAAAAACTCTTGGAAAAACTTGAAGAGGACGAAGATGTCACTAATGTTTTTCATAATATGAAAGATTAAAAATGTTAAGTTTCTATTAAAATTTAACATTTTTTTATTATTTTATTTCAAAACATTTTTGTAATATTGTACTCATAGATTTAAAGAAATAAACAAAGATATTGAAGAAACCCTTTCACCAGTTGAAAGGTTATTTAGGTTAGGTTTAGGTTAGGTAGAGCAAGGAGTCGAATGACTCCTTGCTTGTTTTTATACACTTGCTATTCAGCTTCATCCAGAAGCATCTGCTTTCCCTTTTCAATACTTTCGAGTTGCTGAGCTGTCAGTTTAGGATATTCAATTCCTAAAGAGCTGAGTTTTTCAACAATAATCTGACAGACAAGCAGCTGCATAAACCATTTATGATCTGCAGGAATAATGTACCAGGGGGCTGTTGCAGTTGAAGTATGCTGGAATGCCTGTTCATACGCGGTATGATAATCTGCCCAATATTTACGTTCCTCCACATCGCGTTCAGAAAATTTCCAGTTTTTTTCAGGATCCTCAATCCTTTTCAGAAAACGTCGTTTCTGTTCATCCTTTGAGACATTGAGGAAGAATTTAAGAATTAAGGTACAGTTATTGGTAAGGTACTTCTCAAAATTATTGATGTCGTTGTATCGTTGAAGCCATAACGACTGATCCGGAGCAACTTTGCCATAGTCGATCGAGAGTTTTTGACCGGCTAGAATTTCCGGATGGACTCTGGTAACCAGCACCTCCTCATAATAAGAGCGGTTAAAAATGCCAATGTCTCCTTTTGCAGGAGTGACCTTCATGCAGCGCCATAAATAGGCATGATCAAGCTCCTCCGCCGAAGGTACCTTAAAACTGGTAACCTTACAACCCTGTGGATTTATTCCGGACATCACATGTTTTATTGTGCTATCCTTACCGGCTGCATCCATTGCCTGGAAAATAATTAATAATGAAAATTTATCCTGCGCATAGAGCCGGTCCTGAATTTCAGAAAGACGTTCGATCCCACGTTGCAGCTCATCCTCTGCACTCTTCTGACTCGTGAATGAGTTCTTGTCATCAGTCGGAAAATCGGAAAGTTTCCTGCTCCTGTCGGAAGGAAAAATGTATTTGTCTAAATTCATAGGGTGAAGTTTTAGTTTGAAATTAAATGAAAAAGGGTGAATTGCCTTTGATGGATTAAAGTTACGGAAAATTTGATGTTATCTTTGCGGGGTTTCCCAAAATAAACAGAATGTTAGATCAAAAAACGATATGTGCCATTTCAACTCCTCCTGGTATAGGGGGGATTGCTGTAATACGAATCTCCGGAAAGGAGGCGATTCAAATTGCAGAGATGGTCTACCGGTCACCACAGGTTGATAAGAAACTCTCGGATCAAAAGGCAAATACCCTTCATTTTGGGGCTATCCAGTCCGGCGATGATCTGATCGACGAAGTTGTAATTGGCTTATTTAAGGCGCCTCACTCTTTTACGGGTGAGGATATTGTTGAAATCTCCTGTCACGGATCAGTCTATATTCAGCAACAAATACTTCAATTATTGATTTTACAGGGTGCCCGTATTGCTTTCCCGGGTGAATTTACACAAAGAGCATTTCTCAATGGGAAAATGGATTTATCACAGGCTGAAGCGGTTGCAGATTTAATTGCTTCAGGAAATTCGGCTGCACATAGATTGGCCATCAATCAAATGCGAGGTGGATTCTCCCGTGAGCTTAACCAGTTAAGGGCGGAATTGCTCCGGTTCGCAGCCTTAATAGAGCTGGAACTCGATTTTGCGGAGGAAGATGTTGAATTTGCGGATCGAAGTTCTTTAGTCGAATTATCGACCCGGATTGCAAACCTGTTACAGAGACTCACCGATTCGTTCAGGCTGGGGAATGTCATCAAAAACGGTATTCCAGTGGCAATTATAGGGGAGACCAATGTTGGGAAATCAACACTTCTGAATGCCCTGCTCAATGAAGACAAGGCTATAGTATCTGATATTCATGGCACTACCCGCGACGTGATAGAAGATGTAGTCAATATCGGGGGAACTTTGTTCCGGTTTTCAGATACAGCCGGAATCCGCGATACAGCCGATATCATTGAAACTATGGGCATAGAGCGGAGCTATCTTCAGCTTGAAAAGGCGGAGATTGTCTTACTCGTGACCGACCTCAGCAGAGCAGTTGAGCCCATCATCGACCGGATTCAAAAAATCCGTGAAAGGATCACCGACCAGCATCTGATTATCATTGCCAACAAGGTAGATATCGCTGATGAAGAGACTAAAAGACGAATGTCCGGGTTTCCGTTACTTCAAAATGAATCGCTGGTTTTTTTGGCCGCCAAAAACCGGGAGAATCTCGATGAGCTGATCCGAATTATGACGAATTCACTGAATCTCTCTCCCACCGGTCCTGAGGATATCATTGTCTCCAATATACGGCACTATGAAGCGCTATCCCTGGCTCTCAATGCGATAAAGCTGGTTATAGAAGGGTTAAATTCAGGAATTTCGGGTGATTTTCTGGCTCAGGATATCCGTGAGTGCCTTCATTATCTGGGTGAAATAACAGGTGAAATAACTACCGATGAGACACTTGGATATATCTTTAAAAATTTCTGTATCGGAAAATAATCCAATTTATCCACCACTCCACCATTTTTTATGGAATCTTCCGGTCACCATCACTAAATACAAACTCATCAGTTGGATCTTCAGTTTAATTTTCAGTCATCGGTATGTCGCGACCTCATGTGATGAATTTAGCCGTCAAATCCACTGGATAACGGCCCCCTAAGCCCGATTTTGATTATAAATGGTGCACTTCCAATCCTTGATGTTCTAAATAAACTGACAAAATTTAATTAACAATCTTTACTATTTGTTAGAGAGATTTTAAATAAGCTGAGTCTATCTTGCACCTGATGAATTTTATTTAAATCGTTAGGCATATGGAAAATTTAAATTCACTACCACAAGGAACCGTTTCAGTCGATAAACTATTCCATTTACATGATGTTACTGAACTGGATTCTGAACTCTATGAGGCTATTCTGTCATCGCCTTCCATTTTTTCTTTTAAGGATTTCTTTAAGAGTCATGTCAAGCGGAAATACACTGAGGAACAAATCTGTAAAGCTTTGGAATCACTGATAAATAAGAAGTTATTAACCTATGACAGCCAGTTTAGAAATATCAAACTGCACATTCAATCGGTTTTTCCTTACAGTACTCCCCAGCTCTCTGACCACTGGTTAGGGTAAGCCGGGTTTTCCGAATTGCGACCACTCACAATAAGCGTCTTCGCTTTTAGCCGGATTTGGATTCATATAAACACCTTTATTAAAAATCCATGGACAGACGATTGAGAGGTAGAATTGCAGCGCTATTTTAGTTTGGGGTAAACTTAAAGGAGCTAAAACTACTGTTTTGGCTCTTTTTTTTATTCCTTCAAATATGAAGAATTCCACCTGAGATTTTCAATATCAACCATCCTTCCCAATCGGTCTTACCCTGAATATATTGATTTATTCCAAAACAACAATTGTATCAAGGTCATCCCATCGATCAGATGATATAAGAGTAAGATAAACAGCTGTTTCCGTTTGTTCTAGTTCAATTTTATGATTATTGGAGAATAAACGGGCAGAACTGAAATGTCGTTTATCTGTCGGCGACGGAATTTCCAATCGTTGCCCTTTCGGCGGTAAAAGAACATGCAGGTACGTTTTATTGCCATCAGGGGATTCCGTTGCAACGAATTGAGTACCTAACAACGGTTGACCCTCTTTAGTCCTGTACGCCTTGCCAGGCAGGGTTCCGAAAAGAGATTCGCCAGCCTTGTCTGTAAAATGGCCTAAATCCTTACAAAAAGAACGGACACCAGGTTCCCACCGGCCATCGGGATGCGGGCCAAAAGACCAGCAGGTTCCTCCCCCTAATCTGTTACTTACGGCAGCCTGGAGTATCGTATAACGGTAAGCCATTTCAGGATTAAACATGACATTATTAATTTTTGCCCACCACTCTCCGCTGATTCGCTGGCACCTTACCCAGCTTGTTGCCGGAAATGGGGGAACCATATTATCTTCCCTGGCTGAAAAGTCAGCCAATAAAGGATTGTTGCCACTGTTTTGAATGATCCATGAATCAGGGTAACGGTCTATGATCGTTTTTCGTAACCGTGCTGCATCAACCTGCTCAGGAAGACCTCCGTCTATAAAATATCCTGAGATATCTTTTCCATATTTGGTTACCAATTCGCCCAAAAATCCGTTTATAAAATCGTTCCAGCGTGTATAGGGTGCACCGTTATTCCACCCTACCCGTTCCTGGTCTGATTTGGACAGATCGTGTCCGTCACTCGGATGAAAGTAAAGCAACAGGCGAATATTTTTTCTCTTCAAGGCATTTATAAGATCCT
>Ga0316225_1003296_pt1 | contig 12484 bp, 27 predicted proteins | sample TBH18015metaG_FD_206010 | JGI IMG/M metagenome (GOLD analysis project Ga0316225, IMG submission 206010) | Freshwater microbial communities from Trout Bog Lake, Wisconsin, USA - TBH18015 | ecosystem: Environmental > Aquatic > Freshwater > Lake > Hypolimnion/Profundal zone | place: USA: Wisconsin... | reverse complement strand
AATGCAGGAAGTTCAGTTAGTAGTTTAACAATGACATTATCAACCGGTGCCATTATATTACAAAGTGATGGCAGCAGCAGGTGGTTACAATTAAAATAATTAATTATGAAAACAATTACACCAATAACAATATGGGTTAATGGAACGCAACAATCAGCAAGTATATTAAATGCTTATGTTATTAGCGATAATTTAAGCACAGAAGCAACATTTTATTTTTCGTTGTATTTAGAAAATTCTGACACTACATTAGGACAGCAATTGACAAACGGTAATTTATATATGACGGGCATTGATTATAATAATTACGAAACTAATCAGGATGCGTGGAATTGGATTGCACAACAATTGAATGTTACAATTACAGGCGATTATATTCCACCTGCACCCATTACAAATAATACACAAGCTGCAACAGTAACAGCACCAACAACAGCAGAATAACTTTTTTAACTTTTAAATAAAATATAAATGACAAACGAACAAGCATTGCAGATTTTAAAAAACATTATTGATGCAGCAGTAAAAGGAAGCATTTTTCCTAACATGGATAGCGCTTTCCAAGCAGCTAACGCTTATAACCAAATAGCACAAGCAATATTAAATAAAGATGGATCAGTTACTGAATAATGTAGGAATAATTATTACAGGGTTAGGCGCTATTATTTTTGTAGGATCATTTTTTGGAACTACCAAAAAGCGCCTAAATCAACTTGAAGATGACATAAAACAAAGCAATAAATTCAATGTGGAAGTTATTGATAAACTTGCACGCATTGAAACTAAATTAGATTATTTAACAAACAACAAAAATTAAAATTATGCCAAACGCAAAAACAACAATATTTGGAGCATTAGCCGCTGTATGTGGTTATTTACAAAACTTGGGCGGTTTAGTAGGACAAGTTGGAACAATTGGAGCAGGAGTATTTACTTTTTTAATGGGTGCAGCAGCTAAAGACGCAAATAATAAAAATTAATGAAAAAAGATTATACACTATATTATATTATAGGCGGAATAATCTTATTGTATATGGCAGCAACTAAAACACAATTAGGACAATCCGTTTCCGATAGTTTATTTTCTTTTTTACGTTATTTAGAGGAAGGAAACGAACCAGCATTAACAGCATATCAAGATAGTGCAGGAGTATGGACTATTGGTTATGGTAGTATTTATAATTTTGATCAACAAAGACCGGTACAGGAAGGCGATACTATAGATGCAGCAACTTCTGAAAATTGGTTAGAGCAAGAGGCAAATAATAAATTGCAATTTGTTCAATCATTGGTAACGGTGCCTATAAATAATAATCAATTAGTTGCATTAGGTTCTTTTACTTATAATGTAGGTGAAAGTGCTTTTCAAAACAGTACATTGTTAAAATTATTAAATAGCGGTGCAGATATTAACACAGTAGCAAATCAGTTTAATCGTTGGATATATGCGGGGGGTAAGGTAGTGAATGGCCTTATTAACCGCAGAAATGCAGAAAAAGCATTATTTCTTTCTTAATGACAGGCATAGTAAGGTTTAGAGCAATCCTAGTATTTTTATACTGGGATTTTTTTTAAAAAAAAATTTTCAAAAAATTTGGTTATATCAAAAAAAGAGTTTTCCTTCACATTAGAAATGATTTATTAACAACTAAAATTTGCCCAAATGCAAATTAATTACACACCTACCAGCAATGATTTATTGCTAGAAATGGCTGAAATTGAAAAAAAAATCAGCCAAACGAAAGTTATTATTTCCCAACTTTGTTTTTCAGACATTTCAATTATGTTTTTTACACGTTCTAAATTGGGTGAACGAATGTATCATTTTTTACGACAAGATAATTTTGAGTTCAATTTAGAAGTTGAACTTACAAAATTATTGATGGAAAATTATGAACAATTAAATGATCGTTTAGCTGAAAAAAAATTACATTATTCACAAATTACCAAAAAAGTAAAATGAAACCAATTATTTACAAAGGTTATTCCATTATATGGGATAATTATTATAGTGCATATATATGCAACATTGATGGTAGCAAACACGAATCTGTTATTAAAGCTTTTAAATGGATTGATTTTTTAACTAAATAAAATATACAAAAATGAAAAAACAACACACACAAAGTAATGAATGGCGCAAATTAGATAGGTATGATATGCAATATTATATTGAAAATATGATAAATAGTGGCAAAATAGAGAACGATACTTATGATTTGTCTATATTTATTAACTTTTTGTTTGGTACAATTGGCACTAAAAATATAGACTATACAGAATATGCGTCTGTTTATATGAAGGTTGAAAAATCAGATGGAACAGAATTAAAATTTAGAATATCCGACCATGCAAGTAAAAATGCAAGAGATTGGGATATTGATATTATAATTGGGCAAGATGCATCAGAAACAGCAGAAAATATAGTTTAAAAATTGTATGATGGCAAATCACAGCCTATTTATTGGGAAAACAAAAATGGTAATATATTTTAACAAACCCTTAAAATTTATTTTATGACAACTTATAATTTAATACAAACCTATTGGTTTTTTATTTCAGTAATATTTTGTGTGTCAGTAGCCATTATGCGAAAGAATAATGACTACTTTGCAATTGTTTTAAAAATGACAAATGTTTTATTTTTACCTGTTATTTTAATATTGGTTACAACATTTGCATTAGCTAAAATATTATTAAACAGGACTACTGTCAAAGAATTTATCAATGATTATTTAATTCCATTTTTCAAAAAATTAATTGTATGAATCAAAATGAACAACAACCTGCATTCCCCTGCGTTCCTATGCAAGACAATTTTCAACGATTGATTGCTCCAATACCAGGAATGTCTAAATTAGAATATTTTACTTTAATGATTTATAGCCAGAACATAAAAGAATTACTACCAGATAGTGCTATAACATTTGCAAAAGAAATATTATTAAAATTAGATGAAAGTGCAAAAAAAAGTGATGATAACACTTTACAAATAATTAAATGAATAGAAATGAATTATTACAACAATTATCGCAAAGAAAATACAATCCAGATTATATACCGCCGCCAGATTACAAATTATTTACTATAAAAAATAAAATTGTCGGCACCCTTCAAAATTTTTGTGTTTTTAGCGGATTGCCCAAAACTGGAAAATCAACTTTTATTTCAGCTTTAATTGCCAGCTCATTACATCCTTTTGATTTTTTTCAGATGAAAATTAATTTTCCTGAAAATAGAAAAAAGATATGTTATATAGACACAGAAAGCAGCTCTTATGATTTTTTTCGTCAAATGGAAAGAATAAAAAAATTTATTGGCTTAAATCGTATGCCAGAAAATTTAGACGCTTTTCAAGTTCGAGAAGATAATCATATTACTATTATGCAATACATTGAATTGTATTTGTCAGAAAATGCAGATTGCTGTGTATTATTAATTGATGGCTTATTAGATTTAATATTGAATTTTAATGATGAAACTGAAAGTAAAGCATTAATTCAATGGATAAAACGTATTACTAAGCAATACAATTGTCTTATTATTACAGTTATTCATTTGGGTAAAAAAGATAATCAAACATTAGGTCATTTGGGATCCATGGCGGATAGATATGCACAAAGTACGTTGTTAATTGAAAAAGATAAAGAACAACAATGTTTTACTTTGAGTAGTAAATTTATGCGATCAGATGAAGATTTTGAGCCAATAACAATTAAATACATAAATGGATCTTATGTTGAATATTATTTACAAAAATCTTCAGAACAAGAAATTAGAGAAAAATATAAAAAGAAAGGCAGCAGTTAAAACCGCCGCCCTAGAAATGATCACTACAACTAAGAGCAAATCACTTTTTTCACCACAAATATAATATTATGACAACACAACAAAAAATTTATTTTATTATTCAGCAAAGAAAATCTTGCACATTGGACGAATTAGTACAGATAACAAATTTAACGAAAACCAGGATAATAAGAAGCCTTTATCCGTTAATTGTTAAAAGAAAAATTAAATCAGAAAGCAGTGAAGGATTGAGATATTTTATGATTAAAAATAAAAAATAATGAAACAATTTTTAAGAATATTATATGCGTTTTTTTTATTGTTAATACAATTAATTTATTTTATCATCATTTGTATTGTTTTTTTACCATTAATTATTTATTCTTTAATAGCAAAAAAATGAATAATCAATATTATACGGCTATTGTTTTTTTTTCGCCTTTTACAAAAAAATTACCTTTTAAATATCGCAACATACAAGACGAAAATAACTTTGTAAATTTTTGCAAACGAAAGTTGCCAGGATCAATTTATTTTAATTTGTACAACAAAAACACAAAGGACTTTGTAAAAAGAATTTGGATAAATTAGTGTTTGAGTTTTGTTTTGTATCAAAAAGCCGCAAAAATTGCGGTTTTTTTTGTGCATATATGTTATGTATATTTAGTAATAAAGGTGAAAAAAGTAGATATATATACATTTTTAGCTTCGTGCGTATTTTTTGCCGCGCTTGTGGGCGCGGAAAAAACTGCGAGCAGGCACGAAGCTAACGAAAATATATTATATCATGCCGAATTTTTATTTTTTTTTATCCACAATTTTTTTTTTGATATAATTTTATGTGTTAAATTGCAAAACAAACCAATTGAATGAAAAAAAATACCTGGTGGGTTATTGGCTCAATTGTAGCAATAATTGCTTTTTATAAATACAGGATGGCCAATTTATTAACATATTCTTTTAATGGTATTTCTTCGGGATTGAATGGTTTAACTCCAGTTTTAATTGTATCAATCAATATAACAAATCCAACTAGCACAACAACTACAATTGATGCTATAAATGTTACTATAATTAGCAACGGAATTACAATTGGAAATGTAAATGCAACTTATAATCAATCAATTGCTGCCAATACTACAACAGTATTACAATTGCCTGTAAATATATCTATTAGTGGATTGATTAATGATATAACAACAACAATACAACAGGCAGGAGCTACGTTTGAAATAAATGGTAGCATTACTGCTGATGGAATTGCTTTACCAATTGACATTAAATATAATTTTTAATAATGCCAAAAAATACAGAACTGTTAGCACAATTACAACCTTTTGCAAACAATGAAGTATTAATTGTGGATGATCATAGCGTTGGTGATATTATTGGAGCAATTTTAGATACTCATAATAAATACAAAGATCAATATGATTATATTTATACTTATTTTGTAGGATCCACTCCAGAAGAAACAGCAAAAAATGTTTTTAATTATTTAAAAGCAAATGTTAAATATAATATTGAACCCGAAGATTTACAAACAGTAAAAAGCCCTTCTGCTATAATCGCAACAGGAAAATCTGGATCTGATTGTAAAAATTATGCCCTATTTATTAATGGAGTTTTAGATGCTTTTGGAAGAAATGAATACGAAAATTTTGATTTATATTACCGTTTTGCTAGTTATGATATAGGTGATCAAACTCCGCAGCACGTTTTTGCTGTTATGGTTATTGACGGAAAGGAAATATGGATTGATCCAGTATTATCTTATTTCAATCAAAAAAAAATTCCTTACTTTTATAAAGACAAAAAAATAAAACAAATGGCACTTGTTGCTTTATCAGGAATTGATGTGTATGAAAATTATAATAAAAACATAGTAAATCCTTATGGAAATTATTATAATAATAAACACATAGGAGATGCAACTACTAATCTTATTAGTGCAGGAGCTTCAACAGGAGCAAATATAGTTTTACCTGGATCAGGTTTAGTTGTAGGAGCATTAGCTAATTTAATTAGTTCAATTTTTCCTACCGGTGGCGGTACTGCAAATGATTGGCAAGGATGGGATGCTTTAGACGTACAATATAATAAAGGACAATTAGGAACGCAGGCCGCAACACATATCAAAGGAATTATTAACAATACGGATCTTAACCCTAAATTAGCAGCACAAAATATTTTATCATGGATACAAAGTAAAGGCAACAATGGATTGAATTTAATTTGTACAACTTTTAATACAGGACATGATTTAAATGGGCAAACTGTTACAATTAATGATGTTTTAAACGCATTAACAAAAGCTGGTTATCCTTCGCAAGGACAATCACTTTATAATTATTATCAACAATATATTGCACCACAAACGACAACAACAAGTTTATCTACTTCATCAAGTGGAATAAATCCTTTGTTTTTAGTTGGTGGTGGTATATTATTAATATTATTATTAAAATAAGATATGGCAAACAATACTTTACCTCTATGGACTAATGCTGCAAGTGTATTACAACAATCATTAACTCCAGGAATACAATATATTGATCCTAGAAGCGGTATTTATATGGATGTGGATAATACCTGGTATTTAAATAATGGTACCCCAATTAATACATATGATCCAAATACTGGTGCGTATCAAGAACAAGATGGTACCTGGTACACTTTTCAAGGAGTTCCGTTAATGAATTATAACACAACAAATGGATCTTATCAAGAAGATGATGGCACCTGGTACAATTCAAATGGTAGTGTAATGAATCCACAACCAACTAATGTACCTACATCACCGAATATTTTATCTAACATACTTAGTAGTAATAATATTATATATATTGGTGCAGCTGCTTTATTGTTAATTTTACTAACTTCAAAATCAAAATAAAATGACGGCACTTCAATGGATAGTAAAAGAAGCTAAAAGATTAAAAAAACAATATCCAAATCGTTTTTTGAATTGGAAAGAATATGTAGCGGAGGCTTCTGCTATTTATGCTTCTAAAAATAAAGGAAAATCACCAGTAGGTAAAAAAAGAAAAAAAGTAGGTTATTCAATAAATAACACAACTTTTGAAGATAGAAAACCTGTTAAAAAAAGAAAACCAAAAGCTAAAAAACATAATGTTTATAAAGTAACCAGAACAAAATCTGGTTTATTTAAAAAAAGTGGATTTAAAAAAATAGGTTCTATGAAAAAACATATATCAGAAAGCAAAGTTTTGCATGAAATTGAAAAAGTAAAAAGCGATATTAAAACTTTAGAACAAATGCAAAAACAACACATGATGAAGAAACATAAATCTTCTATTGGCGCAACAATTAGAAAAAAACATAGTGAAATAAAAAAATTATTAAAAAAATATTAATTCTTTATTTAAAAATCAAAATCAAATAAAATGGCACGTCGCAGACATCACAAAAAATATACTCACCGCAGACGTAAATCACACGGAATGGGTGCAGTATCTGGAATGGCTACACAAGCACTGGCATTAATTGCAGGTGGGGTAGCAGCTCGATTTGTAAGCAATACGGTTGCAGGAGTAATGACTCCAGCAGGATCAACTGTATCTTCTACAACCAAATATATTGGTGCAGCAGCTCCAATTGCCTTGGGATTCTTTTTACCAAAATTGCTTAAATCTAGCTTCGGTTCTGGTTTAGGACAAGGAATGATTGCAGTTGGTGGTTTAAGTTTAGCTCAATCTTTTGGCTTACCTGGTATTTCTGGTGTACCAATGATTGCAGGAATGAAAAAGAGAGTAGGTTTAGGCCCAACTAACATGAACCCTAGAGGAGCAATTGCAGGTCTTACAACTCATCAAGCAGCAATAATGACAGCGTAATTACTTTTTTCACCTTTATTAATAAACTTTAAAAAACATAAATCATGTTAAATCAAGTAGGTTCAAGACTGGTTTTTGAGAACGCAAAAAATTTTGTTGCTTCTCAAGGTTTTGACGTATCTCATGCAGTATTAACTCAAGGTTATTTGAGAAGTGAAGTTGCTATGTCTACTTCATCAGCTTCTTATCACGTACCGGTATTAATTAATGATTCCACTAACGGTTCACCTTTTGCAACCGAACAACGTCTCGCGTTGCAAGATATTTTTGTAGTAAGCGCAATAGGTATTTTTGTTGCAGCTCCTGCAAGTTCTACTACTACTGCTTTTCCTTTGTTGAGTTATCCAAATAGCACAACTTTTAGCACAAGTGGAGCCGCAACCGCTTTGTATAATTTATACAATGGTTATTTAAATATTCAAGTTAATAACCAAAATATTTTACCAACATGGGATATTTTCAGACATTATTTTGTTCCACAAACTCAAAATGGAGTTGGTGTTACTGCTGAAACCGTATTCCCAATTGATCAAATTGATGCAAGTGAAAACGCTTTTGGTGCTTCTGAGCCAAACATTTTATTGAATGGTGCTAGCAATATTCAAGCCAACATCACATTGCCTGGTGCTATTAGTACATTACAAGCTTCTACCGCACCACGTATTGTAGTAATTTGGAGAGGGATTAAATGTCAAAATGTTACATCTGTACGTTAATTTTTTTTGTCTTTTGATGGAAAAGGCAACCGCGGCCAGTCGGTCACTACTGGCTATTTTTTAAATTATAAAATATAATCAAATGCTTCCTTTAAAACTTTATCAGGCAATTGAATTACCTGTACCAAATGGAAGTACATTGACAAAATATTTTTTTCAAGATCAACCCCAGTTGCGAAATGCAACTATCCAGGCATTTCAAGTGTACACTTATAATACATTAAGTGCAACTCCTTTAACTGGTAGTGCCATGGTAGCGGCCACAGATATGAAAAAATCATTTTTGACTTTGTACAGTGGAGATCTACAAGTTGTTTGGAATATTCCATTATTAGCTATGAATAACATTAGCAATGGAACTGATCCATATGTATTTGAATTGCCAATTATGCAAGGTATTGTGATTAGTTGGGTAAAATCTTATGTGCAATTATCAACTGCACCTGGAACAACAAATGTGGCTTATGCTTTTGGAGCTTATTACACATTACCAACAACATCATAATTACTTTTTTCACTTTTAAATAAAATATATGCCGTTATATAAACCAGAGTTGTTTACTATTGATAGTGTTATGGATTTTTACCAAAACGCTAACGGCGTACATTATAAAGTTTACGGCGGAACTTCGCCTAAGGCGGAGTTCTGTCGTTACACTTTTGATGGTAACGAAAAAGAAATAGGGATGCAAGAACTTGAAAAAGCGCTTGTAAATCTAAAAAGTAACACAGAAAATACAAATCCTTACACTATTCAAGTTTTTACTAAAGAAAAGAAAAAAAAGGATGGTACCAGTACTGGATATTCAACAACACAGATTTCTTTTCAATTAAATAAAGCTGAAAGATATTTACCATATCCAGGAGTAGGAATGACGCAACAAACAGATCCAGATTTAAAATTAATGCTTACAAAAATTGTGGAAACACAAAATTTATTGATAAGCAAATTAAGTGAAGAAGAATATGAAGAAGAAGAAGATAAAAAAGATAGCGGTGGTTTTTTGGGAGCAGTATTAAATAATGAGAAATTTCAAGAAATGGCCATTGCGGCAATATCTGGAATTTTTACAAATAATATGATGAGACAACAACCAACAGCTTTGGCAGGAATACCAAATGAAGATCAGCAAAATAAAGCATTGCAAGCAATTCAATTAATTGCAAATAAAGATCCGCATTTTGGAGATCATTTATTGTATTTAGCAAATTTAGATAATGAAAAATATCAGTTTTTGTTGTCTTTTATAAATAAATAGTATGGATAAGGAGACAAAAAATTTAATCATTTGGGGTGGAGTGGCAGTTGGTGTATATGTAATAGCAAGCAATGGTATTAGCAGTGTATTGCAATGGTTAGGAATTACGCAAAGTCCGCAACAAGCAGCCGTTCAATCAGCTTTAACAACAAAAGCGGGTAATGGTTTGGATCCTACATACTGGCAACAATACACAACAGACGGAACAAGTTTAATTGATGATAATACAGCTCAAACACTTGTTAATGATATTTATAATTCACACGATTGGTTAGCTGGTGGTTATCAATTTGATCAAGTAATGAATGCTTTTAAACAATTAAATACAAAAACACAAACAAGTTATTTGGCTTATAAATTTCAGCAAACATCAGGAGCCGATTTATTAACATGGATGAACAGTGAAAGTAATTGGACATGGCCTTTCGGTAATAGATTTTCAGCAGATCAGATAAATACTGTTATTCAATATGTAAATAATTTACCAAATTCATAAAAAATGGACAAAAAAACTAAAAATATTTTATTAATAGGTGGTGGAGTAGCATTAGCATATTTAATTTTAATGCCCAAAGGAACAAGTAAAGCGCCTGCAACTATTAAACCAGTATCTCAATCAAATAATGTAAGCAATACATTGTCATCTGTTACCAGTTTATTTAGTAATATTAGTTCTTTATTTGGTGGATCTTCAACCAATTTACCAAGTACAGCTCCAGTTCAACAACAACAAATTGTTACAACTCCATTAAGTAATATTCTAACAGTAACAGCGCCTCCTTTGCCAAGTGTTGCTCCTAATATTCAAATAAATCCTGCATTATCCACAGATCAAACAACAATTGATGATACTGCGGATGATTCAGATCCATATGGCAATTATTATAATGCGTAAAAATTAAAAAATGAAACCTATTAATTTAATATTGTTGGCAATTGGTGGTTATGTAGCTTATAAATGGTATCAAAATTATCAAGCTACTCAAACATCACCAAGTTCTGCAACAACAACAGCAAATCCAACAATGTTATCTTTGCCTGGAGTTGCAATGTCCGTTCCAGAAACAACAGGACAAGCGCAAGTTGTTCCAACTCCTGCAACAATAATGCCTTTATCTGTTGCAAATGGATATAGTAACACATCAAGCGGAGCTTGTAGTTGTTGTATAAGTGGCGGAATGATAAACAAACAAGTGTTTGTAATTTAATCACTTTTTTAACCTTTAATAAAATGGCATTAAAAGAATACGATATTACATTTCAAGGATATGCAACACCAAGTTTTATTCAAACCAATTGCAATTCTGTAACATTTACCAATTTGGGAACTGCAACAGCATATATAGATCAATTGGTTCCTTTGTTGCAAAATCAATCTTTAACAATTGATGGGAATGAATGTGAAATTACAAGACATATTTTTCAAGTTACTTTTGATACAAGCGTAAGCGGTGCAACAAATAATTTATTAGTAATTTTGAAAAGCTATTTAAACGCATAACATGGGCGGAATACTTTTTAACAATAATGCAATTAATCAGAAAGGCACACCGTTGCTTTTTTCAGATATTTTTGCAAACAGGCCACAAGCTGCAATAAAAGGTAGATTGTTTTTTTCTACAGATACAAGCGCTATTTATGAAGATACAGGCAGCACTTGGACATTGCTTGCAAATGTTGGTATTAACAGTGTAGGCACATTGGAACAAGTTACTACAAATGGCAACAGCACAGATCAGGGAATTACAATTACAGCAAATGGCTTAACTTCTAATAAAGTTGTTGTTATCGGTGGAACATCCTCACAATTTTTAAAAGCAGATGGAACATTAGATAATAATACTTATCTAACAACATCAAGTGCTGCATCTACTTATCAGCCGTTAATTACATTAACAACAACGGGAACAAGCGGAGCAGCAACATTTACCGCTAACACATTAAATATTCCGAATTATGGAACTGCATTAAGTGGTTATTTGCCTTTGAGTGGTGGTACATTAACAGGTGCATTAAGTGGTACAAGTGCTACATTTAACGCAGGCAATGTAGGTATAGGAACAACAAGTCCAGGAGCGTTATTAAATGTAGTCGGTCAAACAGCAGGTTTAAGTGGAACTGCATATTATAATGCAGCTTTTGAACAAGACAAAACAAATTATAGAGGAGTAATATTGGGATACGATATAAGCGGACAAATTGGAGTTATAGCCCCTCAATCAGCAGGTCCTGCAAATGCTCTTGCATTTTGGACATATAGTGGTTCAGCTTGGGGAGAAAAAATGCGTATTACAAGTGGAGGTAATGTATTAATAGATACACCAGATGCTGGTTATAAATTACAAGTAAATGGTTCAGCATTAGTAACGCAAATAATTACCTCGCAAACTTGGCTAAATGCTTCAACATTCAATCAAACATTTACAATAAGTCCTGCAAATGGCGCAGGAACAACAATAATAAGCAATAATAGTACTAACTACACCTGGACTATGGAACCGGCAATAAGTAATAATAGAATGTATATTTTAAGAACAATCGGAAGCAATACAATTACAATCAATACATCAGGGAGCGACGTTATTATCAATAATGCAGGAAGTTCAGTTAGTAGTTTAACAATGACATTATCAACCGGTGCCATTATATTACAAAGTGATGGCAGCAGTAGATGGCTTCAAATAAAATAATTATATGAAAACAATTACACCAATATTAATATGGGTTAATGGAACCCAAAAATCAGCAAGTATATTAAATGCTTATGTTACCAGCGATAATTTAAGCACAGAAGCAATATTTTATTTTGCTTTGTTTTTAGAAAATGCAGACACTACATTGGGCCAACAATTAACAAATGGTA
>Ga0316225_1003293_pt1 | contig 12489 bp, 10 predicted proteins | sample TBH18015metaG_FD_206010 | JGI IMG/M metagenome (GOLD analysis project Ga0316225, IMG submission 206010) | Freshwater microbial communities from Trout Bog Lake, Wisconsin, USA - TBH18015 | ecosystem: Environmental > Aquatic > Freshwater > Lake > Hypolimnion/Profundal zone | place: USA: Wisconsin... | reverse complement strand
CAGATCAGCTTACCGGTAAATTTGTATACCTTACTGAGTCTGTAGCGGCTACAGATAGTGTATTAGTTAATGCAAGTACATTTAATGCTGCAGTTCCAGAAACATCAGCGGTAATTGATACAGTAAGTTCTACTGGCGCTATTTTAAGCTCCGTTATAACAGAGTCTGCAGCGGCTACAGCTACCCAAGTATCTGCACAAACAATTGTTGGATTAATTGCTGAGTCCACAACTCCAGGCGATTTATATACAAATACCTTAAGATTAGTTACCGCAATCAATGAATCTGCCGCTGCAACAGATATTGTTAATAGCACTTATATTGGATATGTTGCCGTAACAGAATCTTCTGCGGCAACAGCTACGCAAACCCAGCAATATTTAGTTAATGTATTTGTTACTGAAAGCTCTGCAGCAACAGCCACAATGTCTGCTGGTTTAAATTATCTAGTAAATGTAGCTGAGTCTATTGCCGCCACAGATACTCAAACTTATACAGTAGATGCAACAGCTACCCCAACTGGCGTTTTACTGACAATTAGCTTAACAAATGTTAACGTATGGGGCGAGATAAATGATGGATCAAGCCCAAATTGGGTACAAATTAAAGATTAGGAGCATTAAATGTCAACATATTCAACTTCTTTGGGATTAGAGGAAATCACTCCAGGAGACCAAGCGGGTCTTTGGGGTAATACAACTAATACAAACTTAAGCCTTATTGACCAAGCTATTGCTGGCGTAACACCTGTTAGTTTAGGTTCGGCTTCTGGGTCTACTTATGTATTGACATATTACAACGGTGCTGTAGATGAATCTCGATCTGCTGTTATTAAGGTAACTGGTACAGCTACTGGCCCAAACATTATTCAGATCCCAGCAGTTCAAAAGCTATATGTATTTAGGAATAACTCTGGAGATCAAATTACAGTTCAAACTGCAGCGGCAGCAAACACCGTAACATTAAAAGACGGAGAAGCTACGCTAGTATTTTGCGATGGGGCAAATGCTTACTCTGGAATTGCTACTGCGGGCGTTGGTACTATTACTGTTCCTTACGGCGGTACTGGTGCTACTAGTTTTGGCGCTGGATTTATCATATCCCCTGGCGGAACTGGGAATCTAGTATCTGTTCCATATATTCCATTGGATGCATCAAGCGCTGCAGTATCTGGAGTTCTTCCGGTAGCAAACGGCGGAACAGGACAATCTACTCTTGCTTCTGGCTCTATATTAACTGGAAATGGTACAAGTGGTATTGGTTCTATTTCTGCTTCAGCTACACCTGGTTGGGTGCTAACTACAAACGGATCTAGTTGGGCGGCGGCTCCTGCTGGATCTGCACTTTTATCAAGCAATAATACTTGGTCTGGCACTAATGCATTTAATACTGCTCCTACAGTTGGTGGTTATTCTGTTGTGACTACCAATACTCTTTCTGGGTATGCTCCTTTAAATGCTAATAATACGTTTACGGCTACAGGTACTTCTTCTTTTGGTGGATTGTTACAAGCACAGTCATTTCAAGCATTGGGTGCTGGTTCTATTGGAGACCAAAAGTTTACTGTTGCTTACACTAGCGGTGGAACTACTTATAATGGGGGCTTGTCTTCAACAACAGTACAACTTGGAGCGAGTGGTTATGGTGGTACTTATGTACCGGCTGGATCTGGTTATGATTCCTATCCTAATATTGGATTTATAGCTGGCACAGGCGGGGCTAGTTTTTCAATTTCTCATGACCCAAGCCTTACTTTATATGCTGGGGCTTATACTTGTTATAAAGGTGGTTCAAGCACATCTTGGGTAATTTATTCTGATTCCCGAATTAAAAAGAATGTTGTGCCATATACAAAAGGCTTGTCTGAATTAAATCAAATTCAAATAAAAAACTTTGAGTTTAATGGTCTTGGTAATACTGTAAATGGTAAAAAAGGTATTGGTGTTATTGCTGACGAAGTTGAAAAAGTATTGCCTGACAGCGTTACAACAATGCCAACTAAATTACATTCAGAAGATCAAGAAAGAGTAGACCTAAAAACATTTGACAACACTGAAATGATCTATTTGCTAGTTACTTCTGTTCAAGAACTATCTGCCGAATTAGAAGCGCTTAAAGCTAAAGTTGGAACCTAAAGGACTGGTGAAATAAAGTGAACTATGGCAGATCCTTTTGGTTTATCCGAAGGAGCGAAAGCTCTTAGTAAGAGCCTTGATGCAAGTCGAGAGGCTGGTAAAAGCTTAACTAAGAGCATTGAAGGAGTTCAGCAAGACGGTTTAGATGTAGCGCAGAAAATGGCGCAAGAAAGACGTAGAGCAGTTAGAGAAGCAGAACATAAGAAACAAACAGCGTTGATTAAAGCGCTGGAAGATTGGCAGCACAAGAAACAAATTAGTGACCAAGAAGCAAAACTAAAAATAGATTTTGTTAAGAAGTACGGGGCTAAGGAGTGGGAAGCACTGCTAAAGATTAAACTGGATATTGAAAACTTGGAGCGTAAAAACAATGAAGAGTTTCAACATGATCTTAAAGAAGTTAGGCGAGTACAGTTCTATTGCTTTGCGGTGGCTGCGGTCATTGCTTGGTATTTAACGTGGGGATATAAGTTATGAATGAAATAATGAAACACTTACTAACAGGTAAGGATAACTCTACACATGACATTGCAAAATGGGCATGGATGTTAGGGTTTCTACTAGTAGGCGGTGCAGCAATTTACTTAATTTATGCTGGCAAAGAAATCAGTTTAACTGAGCTTGCTGGTGCTTTGGGCATCGTTTCTGGTTCTGGTGCAGCTTCCGTAGCTGGTAAACAAATGGCTGGCGCTGAGCCAGATACACAATAATGTGGAAAAACTTACTCAGTATGGGCATGAGTTTTGTAGGAGGCTCTAGTGTCCAAATTTACATTTATCTTGCTATTGTATTTGGTGGCTTTAGTGCTGGCTTTTATGTGGAACATCTGCGTTTTTCTGCATACGAAACTAGAGTTGAAGCAGCAGGAGCAGCGGCGCAAGCAAAAACGGAGTCAATCCAAAAGCAACACGAAATAGTAACTAAAGGAATATCTGATGAATACGATACAAAAATTGCTAATTTGCGCAATTATTATAAGTCTACAAGCGTGTGGAACAACAATGGTGGCAGCACCGTGTCCGGTCTTTCCGCGGCCCCCAAGTCAGCTGATGTTATCTCCGCCTACAACCAACTTGCTTCAAATTGCTCCCAGACAACCCTAATGCTGGTAGAGCTTCAAAAGTGGATTAATGAACAAATAGGTATCAAATGATTGAAAGTCAGCTAATAGCTTTAGGTATTGATGGTAAGTGGTTAAATCCGCTAAAAGATACTTTTGACAAGTATGATATTTCTACACCAAAAAGACAGGCTGCTTTTATAGGGCAATGTCAGCATGAGTCTAATAACTTCAAGGTTCTTGAGGAAAACTTAGACTACAAACCAGAAGCTTTAATGCGTGTCTGGCCTAGTCGTTTTCCAGATCTACCTATTGCTATGAAATATGCACACAACCCAGAGAAGATCGCTAATAAGGTCTATGGCGGGCGTATGGGTAATGGGGTAGAGGAGACTGGGGAAGGTTGGAAATATCACGGCAGGGGGCTTATACAGCTTACTGGCAAGGAAAACTATGCAAACTGTGGCTCTGGCATTAATATTGATCTTCTTTCTAACCCTAACTTGTTAACCCTACCAGAGTATGCAGCCTTAAGCGCTGGCTGGTTTTGGGGCAAAAGAGGGCTTAATAGCTTGGCAGATAGTCAGGATTATGAAACAATGACTAAGCGAATCAATGGCGGGATTATCGGCTTGGATGATCGCAAAGCTAAAATTGCTAACGCTATTTCCGTATTAGGGTAAACCTGTATGCCATTACAAAAACTACAATTTCGCCCAGGTGTAAACCGAGAAGGCACTAACTACTCTAATGAAGGTGGCTGGTATTCTTGCGATAAAGTACGTTTTCGCTCTGGATTCCCAGAAAAGTTAGGCGGATGGGCTAGGGCATTTCCTGGTCAGTTCTACAAAGGCGTATGTCGCGCCCTAATCAATTGGGTTGACTTAGCTGGTAATAATCTTATTGGTGTAGGAACTCATTTAAAGTACTACATTAATCGAAGCCAATACTATGACATTACCCCAATAATTCATACTTCTGCTGGGTTAAGTAACCCATTCACAACAACTAGTGGTGTTCAAGTTGTTACAGTAACTGATGCTGGATATGCAACTTCTGCTGGGCAGTTTGTTACATTTTCCGGTGCTACTGGATTTAATGGATTATCTGCGGCGCAACTTAATACAGAATTTCAAATCACTAAAGTTGTTAGCTCAACTGTTTATGAAATTACATTGCCAACTGGCGTAACGCCAACTGGAAGTGGTACGGGTGGTGGTACTGTTGGGGCTGCATATCAGATTCCTATTGGTCTTCCAGCAGAAACTACAGGTAACGGTTTTGGTGCTGGTGTATGGAACGGTGTAAACATTGCTACTACTTATCGTGCTACATTAGCTTATACATCCGGGGCAACTCCTTGGATTTTGCTTAATCCTACATCTACAACTATTAATGTAGACAGCACCACAGCATTTCCATCTGCAGGAACTATCATTATTGATGCTGAGGTTATTACTTATACAGGCAAAACAAGCACCAGCTTTACAGGATGCACTCGTGGAACGAATGGTTCTACCGCCGTAAATCATGCTTATCGCCCTGCTGTTGGCACTCCAGCGCCAGTGATCGTATATAGCGTACTTGGATACCTGGGAACAACACAATGGGGATATCCTACCTCTGGAGCCGTTGGTGTAGCAGAGCAATTGCGTTTATGGACTAATGATAACTACGGTCAAAACCTATTAATTTCCCCTCGCGGTGGAGAGATTTATTATTGGATTAATAATACTTCTACATTTGCTAGGGCTGTGCCACTTAGAACTACTGCAGATGATGCTCCTAGATATACAAATCAAGTATTAGTATCAGATGTATCCCGCTTTGTAATTGCTATGGGAGCTACATCTTACGGCGACTCTACTTATACATTTGATCCAATGCTAGTTCGCTGGTCAAATCAAGAAGATCCTAATGTTTGGATTCCAGATATTACTAATCAGGCTGGTGAGCAACGTTTAACTAATGGCTCATATATTATGCAAGCCAAGCGTAATCGTCAAGAGATTCTAATCTGGACTGATTCAGCCCTGTATTCTATGCAGTATCTTGGGCCTCCTTATGTTTGGGGCTTTAACTTGATGATGGATAACATTTCCATTATGAGTCCTAACTCCGCTATTGTAGTTAATAACGTAGCATACTGGATGGGTACAGATAAGTTCTATAGTTACTCTGGTGTAGTCTCAACATTACCATGTTCATTACGTCAGTACATTTATGATGATATTAGCTTTGACCAGCGGTATCAAATTGTCTCTGGATCTAATGAAGGCTTTAATGAAGTCTGGTGGTACTATGTATCTAACGATGAAGTACAGGCAGCCTCACAAGCTGGACGTATTCCAGTAGTAGATCGTTATGTCATCTACAATCATTTAGAACGTATCTGGTATTACGGTAACTTAAGCCGTACTTATTGGCTGGATTCCCCGTTGCAACAATGGCCTTTAGCCGCCGTTGGGGATGAGTTTACTGGTCAAATCCTGTACCATGAGAATGGAGTAGATGATAACTCTACAGCTTCTCCACAGCCGTTTGACTGCTTTATCTCATCCTCAGACTTTGATATTGGTGACGGTCATAACTTTGGATATGTATGGCGCATTATTCCCGACATTAACTTTAGCGGATCTAATAATGGATACCCAACGGCATACTTCCAAGTATCCCCACGGAACTTTCCAGGAACTGGGTTTACTAAATCAGTTGTAGATCCTATTAACAGTACGCAACAGTACTCAAATGCAATTAAAACATATGAAGTTCAAAAGTTTACAGAACAGCTATACACTCGATTGCGTGGTCGTGAATTAACATTTAAGGTTGGATCTGGTGGGCAGTTAGGTGTTAACTGGCAACTTGGATCACCTCGACTAGACATTAAGCCTGACGGACGTAGATAATGGCTGTCAATACTTTACCAGTAACAATACGCCCTACAATTGCGCCTAACTTACCAGTCGCTCCAATAGAGTATCAGAAGCAACATCAAGACCAGTTTGCTAAGGTTATCCAGCTTTACCTTACTCAAAACGATAACAATAGCTCTGCAATTCTGGGTCGTCTTGGCGGTAAATATTTAACATTCCCATATGGTACTTTTTACGATACCACTTTACAGTCTGCTTCCTCAACTTCAGTAGCATACCCAGTTACTTTTAATAGTAATTATGATGCGGAGGATACTTTAGGGGATGGCGTTACCATCAATCCATCCGTTAAGTCTCAGATTCAAATAGATTTTTTTGGTACTTACAACGTACAGACTACGTTAAACTTTCAAAAAACTACCGCTACAGACGGCTATGTTTATACATGGTTTAGGGTTAGTGGCGTTGATGCCCCAGAAACAGCTAGCAAAACCCTTGTAACGGGTCTAACTGGAAGCGTTACAGTATCAAGGAATTATGTGTTTCATATAGATACAGCCACCTATATAGAGGTTGTTTGGGCTACTTCTAGTACAGATATTAAACTAACCCCCGTTGCGGCTACTAGCCCAGTACCAGCAATTCCTTCTGCTATGGTAAGTTTAACCTTTGTTTCAGGCACACATACATGATAAAATCAACCCAAATTGACCTTAAAAGGCATTAATTATGAATCCTACACAACCTGGGATTGCCCCACCACAAACTGATGCCTCACAAGTGCAGACTGGAATGTATCCACAAAGCCAAATGGATAGAACTCAGTTTTCTACGCCTACGCAAATGCCTGTAAGTAAAGAAGTTATTTCTTCTGATTATGATTCTACTATTAGCCCATATACTGGTGATATGCCTAGATTCGCTGGCGGTGGTTTAGATCAGTATCAATATGCTAAGGGTGGTGAAGTAGGAATTAAATCGGCTGCCAAGGAACTTGCACAGTACGGGAGAATGGGCGACACAATAGTTGCTCATATTAACCCACAAGAAGCTCATATGCTGAAGCAAATGGGTGGCTCTGGAACAATTAATCCACATACGGGTTTACCCGAATTTGGTATGTTTGGTATTGGTGGTGGTGGCGGTATTTTAGGTACAGGTATTAACAAAGGTGCTAATGACCCTGTATCCAATGCTCTTTCTAATAATCCTATTTCTCAAGGTATATCTAGCGGAGTTCAGGGTGCAGCTGGAGCGGTTGACAAAGGACTGGTTAGTCTTGATAAATCTATAGGAAAAGTCATTCCTGGTGGTTGGGGAACGTTAGCCGCTACAGCAGCAAGCTTTATTCCAGTTATTGGCCCAGCATTAGCCGTTGGAATTGGTGCATTAAATGGTAGCGGAGTAATGCATAAAGGCGGTCACTTTAATTTACAGGGCGCTGTTATGGGCGGTGCAATGGCTTATGGTATGTCTACTCTGTCGTCAGGACTGCAAATGGCAGGAACAGAATCAGCAATACCAGGCACCGATATTGCCGCAGCAAATGCTTCTCCAGATGCAATTAATAGTTTAAATACATCACAAAATTGGACTGGTGGAACTACTGGAACAGATGTTGTTCCCAATACTCAAGTAAGCACTCCAATGGAAGGAGTTGCCCCAGGTTCACCAAGCCCATCGCCTACACCACAAACTTCTACTCCTATTAGCATAGCTCAACAAACTGGACAAAATATAGCAAATGCTGGACAAGGAATTAAAAACTTAGTTGGCGCTGGTGATGGAACCATAGCAGATGCTGCAAAAGCTTATAGTGCTTCTGGATCCTCTCTTCAAAATACAGCGCTTCCTATCGCCGCTGGAACTATGGGTTTAATGAGTTCAGATGCACAAAGGGCATATGATACCCAAGTAAACGATCAAAATTCAACCGTTCCTCGTTTCTTATCTGGTGGCGGGGATGGTCTAAGCGATAGTATTGACGCTACAATAGATAATAATCAACCAGCTAAACTAGCAGATGGTGAATTCGTAGTAAGTTCAGATGTCGTATCTGGGCTTGGTGGTGGATCCTCTAAAGCAGGAGCCAAGAAACTTTACGCAATGATGGATCGTGTGCGTAAACAAGCGCATGGTACTAAAAAGCAAATTCGCCCAGTAAGTACTAAAGCATTGCCCGCATAAAAGGAAATATTATGGCAACAACAAGTGTAGTCAGCTCCGGCTTAGCAACGATAGCACCAGAACTTAAACCCTATTACACGGGTACTGGTACTGCTGCTGTTGGAACTCCTGGACAAGCTGGATATGTACCTGCTTCTGCAGATTACTCCCAAGGTCTTCTTGGTAAAGCTCAGGACATTTATTCACAAAACTATGCAACTCAAATTGGAAATCAATTAAATGCTTCTGGTTTAGCGGGTGCTGGTCGTGTAGCTGGTCTTTCTGGGTTAGAGCAACAAGTTGGTCAGCAAGTTGGTGCAATGCAAACTCCAGGACAGTTTGGTACTGGGACAAATTTAGCTACTCAAGCTGGTCAAGGACAGTTAGGAACTGTCAATCAAGCGGCTGGTTATGGCAATATGGGCGCTAATATGGGCGGTCAAGCGGCGGGACTTGCTCAAGGTTCTTTAGGCTACGGAAATATGGGCGCACAAGCTGGCGCATCCTATGGTCAAAATGCTACCAATGCTCAAGCAGTTGGCGCTTATATGAATCCGTATCTGCAGAATTCTTTGAATCCTCAGTTGCAGATGATGAACCGTGCAATGGCTCAACAACAAGGAACTAATAATGCACAAGCCGTTGGTCAAGGTGCATTTGGCGGTAATCGTGCAGCAGTCCTTCAGGGTCAAAATCAATTTAATAATCAGTTAGCACAACAAAATTTAGTTGGTAACGCTTATAACACTGCTTACAATACCGCTCAAACCAATATGCAACAAGCCGCTAACCTTGGAATGCAAGGCGCACAAGTTGGTATTGCTGGTCAGAATGCTGCTAATGCTAATTATTTAGCTGGTATTCAAGGCGCAAATACTGGTCTACAAGGTGTTGCTGCACAACAGGCTGGATACACTGGTGCAAATCAAGCAGCTAATACATTAGGTCAGTTGGGTACACAGCAACAAGCCGCAGATATGGCTCGCTTACAAGCTATGAGCGCACAAGGTGCAACAGAGCGTGGCATTACTCAACAAGGTCTAGATACTCGTTATTCAGACCTCATGACACAGGCACAATATCCACAGACTCAATTGGCTGGTATGCAAGGTATCCTTACTGGCGTACAAACTCCAAGCAACGTTTCTACACAAGCTACTACAACCCCGCCTCCAAGTTTTGCTAGTCAATTGGCTGGTACTGGATTGTCTGGTTTAGCCCTTTATAACATGTTTAAATAAGATTAACTATGAGCATACTTAGCGCACTCCATCAGCAAAATAGTTCCCTTGACGAACTAGCTAAACTTCCACAAACTGCCATTATGCAGATGGCTCAGCGTGGAGAAATCAGCCAAGATATGGTAGCTCCAATTCTTGGCAAGAAAGCTGAGATGGCTGATGCTATTGCTCGTAATAATGCGCTTCAACAGGGTGGTGGTCAGCAACCTAGCGTGATGGATCAAATCATGCAAAAGAATGCTCAAGCAGCACATCCAATGATGCAGCCAACTCCACAGATGGCAGATGCTGGCGTAGCACAGATCCCAACTAAAGAGCCACAATATGCTGGCGGCGGTATCGTATCGTTTGCCGATGGTGGCGATGTAGAAGATGATGACTATGAAGCCTACAACCAAGCAGTAGATGATGAAGAGCATAAAGGTATGCTTGATAAACTGTATGGTATGTTAGGAAAAATGCCTAAGTCATATACTGCAGCTAAAGCAGATGCAGATATGAAAACTGCAGGATTAGGAAGCATTGGCGCATCAGGAAAATCTGGTCATCCATATGAATCAGATGCTATTAAAGCGGCAAAAGAAGTTGGTTTAGATCCTAATATTATGCTTCATGCTCTTTACAAAGAAACTGGTGGAATAAAAGATCCAGCTACAGCTAAATCTAAAGCTGGTGCTTATGGCCCAATGCAGCTTATGGAAGCTACTGCTAAAGATTTAGGCGTTAATCGCAAAGACCCATATGAAAATATTCTTGGCGGCGCAAAATATTTAAAGCAGCAAGTAGATACATTTAAAGATCCACAGTTAGCTTTAGCTGCTTACAATGCTGGCCCAAGCGCTGTTAGAAAAGCCTTGTCTCATAAAAATGGCATTGCTTCATTGTCAAACGAAACTCAAGGCTACATGAAGTATTCCGCTGGTGGTGATGTTAAAGGTTATAGCGGTATTGATGGTCAAAGTTTAGTTGATAATTATGATGACTCTAGCAATGCAGATGATGCTTCATATGCACAACCATCAGCTTTATATCCTAAAGCTAAAAAACTGCTTACTCCAGAAGACCAAGATTACTATAGATCATTTATGCAACGCTTAGATCAATCTCATGCAAATCTTAAAAAGGGTGCTGAAGAAGATAAAAATCTTGCATTGCTTCAAGCTGGACTAGGCATTATGGGGGGTACATCTCCATATGCTATGGCGAATATTGGTCAAGGTGCTATGGCTGGTGCAAATGCTTACGGTGCTGCAAAACGCGCTCGTGCTACAGAACAAATGGGACTTGATAAATTAGGCATTGCAGCTTATGGTGCTAAGACTAAACAGGAAAGTTTAGATGAATATCGTAAAGCTCGTGAAACACAAGCTGCTTCTGAACTTGATTTAAAGAAAGAAGCACAAGCTAATAAACCTTCTGCAGCAGAAATTGCTAAAGGAAAAGTACTTTCAGCTATTAACCAAGACGACACTATTGCAGCATTGCTTAAACAACAGGCAGCTTCTAACTATCAGCCAGGAACTCCAGAGTATCAATACTATGAAGATAAGATTGCTGATGTTAAGAACAAATATTGGCAGGATGCTGGAATGAAACCTCCTACAGCTGGTATGCCAGCGCGCAACTTCCCTATTCAAAAAATAGAAGCAGGAGCGTATAATACAGCAATGCCAACATGGTTAGGCGGAATGTCAAAAGAGGATCTGCAAGCAGCAGAATGGGCTAACGCAAATCCAACAGATCCAAGAGCAATGGCAATTAAACAACGACTAGGAAAATAACATGGCTTTTGATCCGGATGCTTACTTAGAAAAGACAGCGCCCAAAGAGACAAAAGCCTTTGATCCAGATGCGTATTTAAGTCAAGCACCTGCACCAGCGGAAGAGCCTAAGTCTCGGCAATATGGGTTTGCAGATAAAGCTGCAGACATTGGTAAAGTATTTACTTCTGGTGCTACAACAGGATTTGCTGGCGCTCCAGAAGCCGTTGAGTCAGCTGCCGCTGGAGCCACTAGAGAAAACTTGTTTGCTCCTACCGAAGCGTTAAACCTACTGGCAAACCCCAAGGCATTGGCTAACAAATTTACAGGAGCACTTGGCGCTCCTGCAGTATTTCCTGAAGCCGAAAAAGAAAATTTAATTCCAAAGAAAGTAATTGAAAAGCAACGCACCGCTGTTGATGAAGCTTTAAGCAAAGGAAAGATTCAGTCCCTTAGAAGTCTTACAGAAATCGGCAATAAGTACTCCAAGCAGATTGAAGATTCTATTAGTCCAGAAATGAAGCAAGCTATGGCTGAATCTCAGCCTACTGGAAACATAGTAGAAGCTTTCGATACTGGTGACTTTAGCAAAATTAGTATGGGTTCCAACCCTAATAAGTTAGGGTTAGCAGGACAATTCTCTAAAGTATTTGGATCTACAGCTCCAGTAATTGCTACATCTTTACTTACTAAACGGGCTGGCCCTGCTGCTGCTGTTGGTTTTGGTCAGGCTTCTTCTGAAGGCGTAGGAGATGCTAGGGAACACGTTAGCAAAATGTCTGATGAGGAGTTAGCTAAAAATAGTGAATACTTCCGGAACTTAATGGTTCTAGGATATAACGCTAAAGATGCTAGAAAGATGACAGAAGATAAAGCTGCGGATACTGCGGCTTTATATCAAGGTACAGTGGGTGCATTAGGTGGTGCTTTTACTGGCAATTTAGTAACAGGTAAGTTAGACCAAGTATTGCTATCTAGCGCACGTAATCGCGCTATGAGCATTGTTCGTGGTACTGCGGTAGGGATGGCTGAGGAAGGTCTTCAAGAGATGTCTGAAGGTCTTGCTACAGACCTTGGAATTGACAAGACTGTTGCTCGTAAGATGGGTGCTGATTCATTTGCTAATTTAATACTTGGTGCTTTAGGTGGTGGCGGCCCTGGTGGTGTACGTGGTGCAGTTTCTCCATTGGCAACTCCAGAAGCTCCAATAACACCAGAAGCCGCTGCTCCAGAAACTGCGGTTCCACAAGC
>Ga0316225_1003276_pt1 | contig 12521 bp, 3 predicted proteins | sample TBH18015metaG_FD_206010 | JGI IMG/M metagenome (GOLD analysis project Ga0316225, IMG submission 206010) | Freshwater microbial communities from Trout Bog Lake, Wisconsin, USA - TBH18015 | ecosystem: Environmental > Aquatic > Freshwater > Lake > Hypolimnion/Profundal zone | place: USA: Wisconsin... | reverse complement strand
CCACCGGTGCCCAGACCCCCACCCTCAGAAGGATTCCAGCAGGTACCCCCAGCCCACAGCCGATTCCGACCAGCATCACACACACCTGCATCCAACGTGGATCATCTTCCACGCTTGGAAGGCATCCCCCGAGATAAACCAGAAGTCCCTTGTGTTCGTCACCAGCACCCAATTATCAGTACACCAAACGACCTCATTCCCAACCCCATCAACAACCGCTTTCAAGACATACAAGGTCGTTGTGTTCTTCCATACGTTGGTGCACAACTTTCCAGCAAATACCAGATTCAAACGTCGAACATCGACGACTCACTTCTCCCCCACCTCCTTCCCAACACACCACAAACCCAACACATTCTTCCAAGCATTAATTTTCCGTTTCCCTCCCTCACCACCCCTTATGACACTGCCCCCATTCTCATCTTCAACCCAGCAGCATACACACCAACACCAACAAACATCACCAGTCGTGTCACATCCTACTTCAACTCCCTCTTTCACAACCTACACCATGCGTACCCGCAAGCATGGGAAGCCCCCACCGGCAGCTATTGCCACCTACTTACCACCATAATTACATTTTACACACGCATCGACCAGACATACGAAGCAATCAATCAGCCGAACCGCATTAACATCCTATACGACATCAGACAAGCACTGTTTGCAGTGCTGAAGGTTATCTCACCCTACACCGCGCCATTCTTTGCGCGACCAGCAGTACCAACCACACCAGACTCCCTAACAGCCCTTTATAATGCGATCTACCGTCGCATTCCGGGATATGATCAGACCATCCCTGGCATTCAGCCGTATTTCTTTTCGTACGATGAACATCAGCATTACCCAGGATACATACCCATTCTTCGTAACATACTGACACAAATCCCCATCAGATCCGCACCATGGAACCTCAAACTACACGACATACTCCTCCCACACGACATTACCAGTACAAACGCCTCATGGCAACATACTATTTTTGATCTCCCCGAGATCAACGAAGCAAACCCAGCCGACCCGATCAAACAATTGATCTTTCGCTGCCATTACACAGACGAGATCCACAAAATGACACATCAGGACCGCAACCCCATCCAATTCCCACCTCCCTACTTTCGCCCCGAGTACAAACCCACTCGCGGTCGATCCCCATCCCCCGCCATCAGCCGATCAACCAAACGACCGCCATCCACCTCCTCATCATACATGCGAGAAGCACCTCCAATCACCCGACCATACGTCCCTCACCAACATACCACACCGGCACCCTCCACTCAACCCCGCCCACCATATCAGCAAACACGACAAACTTCACCAGATACACACGTCACGCCATCGACAAACACTGGCACCCGCCCACGCAGAGAACAATCTGCACCAGCCGACACCTCACCTCAGTCAGCTTCTGAAACCGGCACCAGCCTGGCCACAGCACCAACCCCGGCTATCCCCGTGCCAGCAGTTTCAGCCGAATTCGTGTCTCCAGTTCTCGACAACACATACCCACGCACACCTTATGGAGCCTTTGGTTCCTCACCATCGGAACAACCAGACACTCACACACCACACCCACTAACATCCGCATTCGGAGGTCTAACATCCTCCATGCTCACAAACACCCCCTTACCTTCAGCCGATCAGGACGACATGGATTCAGTCCACTCCCAGCCACTCACAATTAACACCGGAGCCCCCACCCTTTGCACACAGGAACCACCACATGGAACGGAGAGCCGTTCTCCTAGTTTAGAAGTCTCACTCGACACCGCAGACGAGCCAGAAGAACCACTCCCACCCCTAGGCCCACTCCCCGTCGTCCAGTTATCCGTCACTTCAGCCGACACAACCAACATACAGATGGCACCACAGCCATCTGCATCCTCGAGTGCTAACTGACTCGTAGGACGCAATTCATCCAATTACCGCCACTGTCAGTCAGCAGAACTCACCATGACTCACCATACAACCTGACCAGCAGCTCATCCCTGACCAGACCTCCTTCAACAACCACCCACCCGATCTTATTCCACTTCACCCACCCTACTACACCCTCTGGACACAAAACCAGCCACCTCCGTTCAACCCGTCCGACCTCAAGATCATCTACCACACACCTTCAGCAACCACAGCAACGACTACCCCATCACCCATGGACATTCAACTCCGCACCACAGTCCACGCCATCCTCGATAACCGCTCCAAATGCGTCTACACAGCATTCCTCAACGACCCCATCTGCGACCTCAACCACGTCCTTCATTCTGAACATGACGTCCCACTCAACAGAGAAGCAGCACTCGCCCACCGGCAACTTCAGCAGTAATCATCCCACACACACTTCAGCAGCACCCCACATCCGATTCACACACCATCCTACTCCCCACAACGCTCAAACGAACAGCCCAACCGACAGTGCCCCGGACCCCGTGCACACCCCTGGCCGCAGCCGCCCGGCCGAAACAACACGAGCCCTCAGCCGCCGCAAAGCCCGCCACCTCTCAAAGGGATGTGCACGGTCGAACGGACACTGAAGGGCAAGCTGGACGGGAGAGTGACGTGAAGGTGTGGAATGCGTGCGTGTTTTCGCATGTGTCTCGTCTTCTTCGTCGTTTTCACCCTTCCTTACCCACACAACACCCGGCAGCACGGATCCCCACCCACCAGCAGTACACCAGCTGCACATCAGCAACACACCCGCAGCTCATCAGTAGCCCATCAGCAGCATCACCCACCGTGAACCCCTACTACGCCAACGCCAACTCTTCGACAACTCCAGTAACGACATTCAATTAAACCAACATCGACACCATCCCACGACAAGCCCATTCCACAACACCGACAGCAACACTCAAATCGTCGTCGATTCCCGGTACATCCCAGACCAACCGCCCACTGCGATCGATCGACACCATCCCCACTTCCCTCCTTACGAGAAACTCCTCACCCCGCAACGCTACTCGCCCTCGGTTTGACAGTTACTCACCACCAGTCAACCCCTGGTAAAATGGTCCGCGAGAGCGCACCACAGCCTCAAATGAAGTCCCACGAGAGATCACTCCGGTCACATCTCCAACTCCTTCACCACCCACGACCTAACTCCGTCGTATACACCGCCGCCGACACCAAGACCATCCGACGCCGCCATTCATGGTCCCGTCGAATGTCAACAGACCCCAGCGTTAGCAGTCAGCATTACCATTACGCCACCAGTACAACACACTCGATTAGCCTTGAAACACACTCAATCACCCGATCCATACGACCGCACTCTTCAACTTACTCAGCACTACGCTACACAACATTATCATGATACACACCACCTATTCAGGTTAACACCCTGCAACCAGGATCATCAGCCTACCTGTACACACTACTCTGCTTTTGTAGCTTTCCTATTATACGCTGATCGCTCAGCCAGCAGAGCACCGCTCAGCTGTCCTCGCTAGTGGAGGAGGCTGTAACGGAAAGCTACCGTACGTCCTTCGGACCCCGGTATGGCGGTACCACGAGCCTACCGGCAGTAGAAGAGCTACCTCAGCCAACCATACATACAACAGCCTACCATCATCAGTACACCTACGAGAGTCCCCCCAGCACCTCGACAAGGCTGCGCAAGCAACCATGCCGCTGGTCGCACCCTCAGCAGAACATCCGACGCACGGTGATGTATATAACGATGCGCATCGCATGTACCTGTATATTACGACCTTTGTAGAGGTCCTACAGATACTCTAGGTCGTGCCTTGTTGTGCGATATGATCCGTGACGTCTTCCACTCCCACCTTCCGAGTGCAGTGCAGGAAGAATCTCGGCCATACGGGTACATTTCGGCATATATACCACCGGTCCTACGCAACCCAGGACGGTCCACTAACCCGACACTTCTGCCCTGGGGCGGAAGGCAACCCTAACCGGACCTTCCGTTACACCTGGTAGCAGAGGGGTTTAAAAACCCTGTCAGCCGACTTAAGCCCTAACCGTTTTTCCTTTTTTTTTCCAACCAACATTTTCTTTTATTTTCATTTTTTCTTCAGCAGGACACTAAAATCTACCTCGTGAAGACCTTCCCCTAAGCTATAATCACCCGACCAGCTATAATCATCCGATCATCAGACTCAGCATCACTCCTTCATCAGCAACCTACATCAACATTACGAAATTTTTTTTCTCCATCACGTTCTAACCCGGAACAATGGACCCCCCTCAGAATCAACCTCATCCTATACACACGACTCATCAGACACACCTTACGAGCGAAGCGCTTCAGGCAATCCTTGCCACCAACCAACAAGGCCTCGTTCAGTCGTTGAATCAGCAGCACCAAAACACACGAGACGCCATTCAAGTTCTCCAGCAACGTCTCACCCAACCAGTGCGCGTCAGCCTACCAGACAGAGACAGCAAACTCCCTTATTGGGACGGCAACAAAAACACCCTACTCAAATGGATCCTAGCGACCGAAGATGCATTCACAGACAGACAACTCACAGAAGCAGACAAAGTGGCACGAGCACTCACTCATATGGGTGACTACGCTCGAACCATCCACGAGCTCAACAGACCAGCCGACATTGCAACCTGGGAAGCATTTAGGCGAGTAGTTATCAACGCCTTCCTCCCGCATGATTACACCCGATACATTGAAAAGGAGTTGCAAGAACTCAAAATGCAAGGAAACTTTTCACACTACACAACAAACTTCCTTAGCTACAAAAAGTTTCTGGAAGACATGCCAGAGGCCCGAGCATCAACATTATTCATTGATGGACTAGATCCATACATACAACAACCATTACGACAAACCCCACCCGCAACACTTCGAGAAACCGTCGAAGCAGCACGCCGCATTGCTAACGGTGAAAGACCACCGTGGATGCTGGAAATGGACACACTCCGCCAACAGCTCTTAGCCACACAAGCATACTTGGCCCAAGCCACCGCGTCCCACCCCTTCCATTCAACCAACCAACAAACTCCCGCTAGGCTAGCTCAACCTACCGAGAGGACACCAATGCAGATCGACGCCCTGTCGACAACACATACTCCATCCTACCGTCAGCAGACCATTGGACCCCTCGTATTCCAACCAGAACACTCAATGGCACCCATCCTACACCCACTTTTGCCAACCCCATCACCCTACACACATCCGAATCAACCTACACACAATCCGAGTTTTCATCCTACCTTTCAGCACGCTGCCATTACACCCACTTATCAGCAGTACACACACGACTCCTACCGTCCCCGGACACCACCAACATACACGACTTACCAAACGCGAAACCGTTCACCATCACCCCATCAGCATTACGCAGTCACACCAGACACCAGAGCAGACTCATCAGAACCAGTACCACGTTGCTACAGTTGCGGCCTCCGTGGTCACATCCGACAATATTGTCCCCACATCCTATGTTATGCGTGCGGACGCCTCGGACATGAAGCCCGTGACTGTCCAGAAGCCCGCTATAGGAAAAACCCAACCCCACCCCGCCGTTGCCAAAATTGCGGCTCATCCAATCACAAAACATACGATTGCACACGCTCGCCCCGTCGTGATTACACACCAGACCGCGACAATGCTCGCCAAATCACTAGAACACCTACTCCACCCTACCGCCGTGAATACCGCGACACCCGCGATTCACGTGATTATCAGAACACTCGTGATCGCCGCGATCCCAGGGATCGACGCGACCCACGCGACAATCAGCCTACACACAGAGATCAGCGTGATCAATCACGCCGAACACCATCACCCAACAGAACATCAGCCGATAACGGAAGGCAGCCGTCACCTGGCCGCCGTTCCCCGGATCGTGATGATCGGGGAAAAGTGAAAGGGGTTTGAGTCGGGCGTCTCATTCCCTCCCTCCCCTGCCCCACGTTGATACCGCGTGTAATAGGTGTATGTTAACCCCGTCCCCAAGTGGAGACAACACCGAGCACTGTGTCTTGACCCTACCGTCAAGCAACATCTCGGAAAAACCACAGAAACTCATTTGTTCCTTGCAAAGGTGCAAAACAACCCTCCAGGGTTGCCAGCCCAACTTGGAACCCCTAGGACTAATGTTTGGAGCCCTAACATCCACAGGTAGATTCATCTCTCCTGAGATGCTAGAAAACATCCCATTCGAGACTTGTCTCGAACAGGACGACACACTCCAACAACATCAGACTGACTCTATCAACCACCCTACCCTTCCCCCGGAATCAGCCAATTCGGACATTGAACCTGCGCATGCGCCGTGCGCGGAGCGGTATATACAGCACACTTCTGCTCAATGTCACCGAAAACAGGATACAGAGGCCCCTGAACCTGCGCATGCGCCGTGCGCGGAGCCGGATACCCAGTACACTTTAGCTCAGGGTCCCATCATCCTACAACACACTAACACAGTTGAACCTGCGCATGCGCCGTGCGCGGAGCCGGATATCCAGTACACTTCCGCTCAACTGTTGTTAGGGACACGGCTCACCAGCCAACCTGCGCATGTGCCGTGCGCGGAGCAGGATAACCAGTACACTTCAGCTGGCTGGTGGAAACGAACAGATACAGACGAACCGACACTGTCCTCGAGGCAGCACGTCGGGACATCAAATCCGTCACCGTGTCACCCTAGTCCCAGAGTTCTCATCAGTACACCCAAGTCGAAGCTACCATCGACGCGGGAACCCGCCGCGTATGGTTCCGTAGTAACAGAGACCAGCGTCCAGTACCCTGGACGTGCACTGCCGCACGGTGCAACACCTGATCTCTCCTTAGTGCGTGCTCCACTCCTAGCCCTCATAGCGGTATGTGTGTGTATGCTTCAAAAGATAGCAATAGCCATCAGCCAATCCCGCCCATCACCAGATACACACGCTGCAGCGCCACTCACACCCGACGCCGCAAAGATGCTCAGTGGAGGAGCATCATCAACATCATTACACCCCGACAAAGCTCTCAGTGGAGGAGAGCTTGTCACAGCCGACAAGCGACCCCCCAGTAAAAAGAAACGCAACAAACCAACCCATCAGCCGACCTTATCACCCACCACCATTACACCCAAGAGGACAACCTCAAACCATGATTGGTTTCCCAAACCCCCCATACTACCCGGACACACTATCAGCCTACTCAAAACAGACATGCAGATCATGGATGAAGATCCACCTCTTCACCACCTGCTGTTCCTCCCCACGGTCATCCGACAAACCTTGATCTATGCTCTTTTGGATTCAGGTGCATCCGGCAACTTTATATCGACAGCCCTCGTCCACAAGTTGCAGCTACCCACCAGACCACTCAAGAAGCCAATACTGATTCAGGTTGCGAATGGTCAACCCATTCAGTTGACTCAGTATGTGCTTGAAACCCTCAGTTTTGGACCCCTTTTCATTCCAGCCCAACCATTACATGTTATTGACACACACCTAGACTTGGTGCTTGGTTACCCCTTTCTTCACGAACATGTCACACACACTAGCTGGACAGATCGCACCGTGGCTCTGCGCCACAAGCGATACTACCAAATCCTTCATGGTCGACCGACGCAGAAATCATTCAACCAAATTCTGCGGGAAGAGCATGATCCAGCCCACCTAACCAACGCACTGACACCATCCTTGCACCAGCCTATTTCAGCCGACACATCAGTACCCCTTGATTCCCCATTACTCACCACCAAACCCCCCCTCAGCACACCGTTGAGCGAACCATCAGCATTACTTCAGCAGATCACATCAACCACTTTACCAGTATTACCTGATTACCCATCACCAACCCCACATCCCCCCTCCCCCAGCGTATTACCGCACGAATCCGCAGCATTACCCCAGCCGATCAGCCTAACCTCAACAAACATTGATCCATCAGTACCCCCACAATCACCAGACACACCCACACGAACATCATCACCTAGCACACCCGGAATCACAGATTCCGAATCAGCCTACGACGATCCTGACGAACTTTTCGTCACCATTCCCCTCGTCGAGCTACCCAACAACCTATACACACTGTCAGCCATACAAACTTCAGCCGACAACCCCGAAGTTGAATTAACCAACGCAGACAGACAAGAGATTATTCAATCACTTCACCCTACCAAACCGTCATCCCACGCTGAAAATGCGCCAGCCAAACTTTATGTTAAGGCACGTCAGCCAATTGATCACACAAAATGTGGCCCGCCTGTGGCGACCACAAAACCACCCCCTGAGATTCAGTCTGTAGTTGATGAATTCCAGGACGTATTCCCCACCAAACTTCCTAATCACCTACCCCCAGAACGAGCCACGGACCATAGAATCGATCTGGTAGATAACGGAAAACCCCCTAATCACCGTATCTATCGCTTGGCACCAAAGGAGGACGAAGAACTTCGCACACAGTTAAAAACATACCTCCAGGCAGGTTGGATTCAAAAGTCCACCAGTCCATACGGAGCAGGAGTCCTGTTCGCAAAGAAAAAGGACAATACCCTCCGCATGTGCATCGATTACCGTGCACTCAACAGAATTACTATCCCCTCCCGCTGCCCAGTGCCCAAAATAGATGAAATGTTGGATAATATGGCTAAAGCACGTTATTTTACTAAAATGGATTTAGCCCAAGGTTTTCATCAGATCCGTATTCATCCTACACACAGGGAACGTACTGCGTTCCAAACCAAATACGGTTCGTTTGAATTCCTTGTTATGCCGTTTGGGCTTTGCAACGCCCCGGCAACCTTCCAACGCACGATGAACGCACTGTTTACAGACATTCAGCATTACGCACAAGCCTACATGGATGATATAGTCATCTTTTCCAACACACTCGAAGAACACATCCAACATCTACGTGAAGTCCTCAGCCGACTCAGGAATGCCAAACTGTTTGGCAAGCTCAGCAAATCAGAGTTCGCCCAAACCGAAATAGAATTCTGCGGCTACATCGTAGGCCGTGGAGGCATCCGACCCCAACCAGAAAAACTCCAGGCCATCTACGACTGGAAAGTTCCACAAACTGTGCGAGACATACGAAGTTTTTTAGGCCTTTGTGGTTTTTACCAAAGGTTCGTCCCGCGGTATGCCACCTTGGCGACACCATTAACCGACCTACTACACAAAAAGAATGCTTGGCAATGGACAAGCAAAGAGCAATCAGCCTACCAGAGCTTGAAAACAGCTCTACTTCAGCATGCTATTCTAGCATTCCCAGACAACAACCGAACTTACATCCTACACACAGACGCATCCGACACTGGAACGGGTGCCACATTATCACAACACGATGCCGACGGCAACCTCCGCTTAATTGCGTGTCGAAGCCGAAAACTCACCACCCACGAGCGTAATTACCCCACGCACGAGAAAGAGCTTCTTTCCGTGGTGGATGCGCTCAAACATTGGCATCATTACTTACTAGGAGCTAAGACCGTTGTTCACACAGACAACACATCATTACGATACCTACAAACCATGAAATATCCGACACAAAGACAAACTCGTTGGCTTCAAACAATCCAAAATTACGAAGTGGAGATTGTCCACATTCCAGGAAAGACAAACACAGCAGCCGACGCCCTTTCCAGGCAGTTTCAGGTAAACACACTTTCAGCATTATACCTACCTGGGACGACAAACTTAGCAACAAGCGCCCCTTCCCGGCAATTTCAGACTGATCCATCCTCAGCATTACACAAACTTCAGACGACAGACTTAGCAGCCAGCGCCCTTTCCCGGCAATTTCAAACTTCCCCAGCATTATTATACACACCTGAGGCCACAAACTTAGCAACAAGCGCCCTTTCCCGGCAATTTCAGGCCAACAACCCCCCAGCATTACACACATTTGAGACCACAAACTTAGCAACAAGCGCCCTTTCCCGGCAATTTCAGGCCAACACCCCCCCAGCATTACAGACATTTGAGACCACAAACTCAGCAACAAGCGCCCTTTCTCGGCAATTTCAGGCCAGTAAACCCCCAGCATTATACACACCTGAGCAGACACACTCAGCAACAAGCGCCCTTCCCCTGAAATTTCAGATTAACACACTTTCAGCCTTACACCAACCATCCGAAAATCAACCTCACACACACCAACCAGCCGATTACCAGCATTACATTACTCAGCCTATTTGCAAGTTTAATTTTGCACCCATGCTACTCATCAATGATGATAGCTGGATGCAGGATTATTTGAATGATCCGAAGATTCGTCAAGAATTCTTCGATTCCAACGGTAATCTCACCAAACCACACCGTTTTCGTCATGGCCGTATTTGGCTGGACGATAAGATAGTTGTGCCATTCAATCGTATCCAGGAAGTGATCGCAGCTCACCATGACGCCATCACCAGTGGACACTGGGGTGTCAACCGCACCCGATCACTAATCAAACGCAGATTCGTCTTTGACAAGATGAACCACCACATACAAAATCACGTACTTACCTGCCATACCTGCCAAGTGGCAAAGGCAGACCACAGACACCCACGTGGATTTATCGAACCTATCCAGATACCAGTTCGCAAATGGCAGAGTTTGGCCATGGACTGGGTAGACATGCCACCCTATACACACGAAGGGACAACATACGACTCATTACTCGTTGTCACAGACCGTGCAACGAAAATGACTCACCTGATCCCTACCACCAAAACCGCGTCATCAGCCGATACCGCCCGACTTTTCCTCAAATATGTCGTGAAATATCACGGTATTCCCCGTAGTATTATCCATGACCGAGATACCCGACTTATGTCCGACTTTTGGAAAAGTTTTTGTCTTCATCATGACATTTTAATGCGACCCAGCTCCGCATTCCACCCCCAGACAAACGGTTTAGCAGAACGCACGAACAAAACCATGTTGCAGTTGATGCGCTGTGCGGAGTACCAAAACCGCAAATGGTATGACGTAGTAGACTACGTAGAAATGGCCATCAATAGTGCACCACTGGTAGACACAGACTATTCACCCTACTACCTTACATACGGCTATCACCCGGCAATGTATCTGGACTTGCCATCCGCCAGCATACCAACACACGATTTAAAGGAAACACCCAAACGCTTTATATCACGGCTTAGAGATGATTGGAAGCACATCTCTTCACTTTTTGCCACACAGCAACAGCGAATGGCAAAAGCAGCAAACCGTAAACGGGCTGATCACACCTACCTCCGTGGTGATCAAGTCCTCATAACCATGAGGAAACACCCCCGTTTACAGCTAGTTCGCCCGGGCAAGCTTGCAGCCCGTGCAGCTGGTCCGTATGAAATCACCGAAATGATCACACCAACATCATTCTGACTCAACCTACCACCAGAAATTTTCACACGCGTTGTGGACAAGAACCACGTTTTTAACGCGTACGACACGATCCCATACCGAGTTCGACTACCACTCCTGCCACCAGACGGAGTGCCGATCAGCCTACCTCCACCCCCGCCTCCAGCAGAACCCCCGGCACCACCCGCCCAACCCTCCCCATCGGATCCACCCCCGGACCCATCCGATGAACCCCCACCATCAGATCCACCCCAATCAGCATTACCACCTCCTCCCCCACCCGATCCCCACATACGCCATCCAATTCACCCTATTCCCACAGACGTTGGTCCACGTCCAGAACCCCCCAACTTACCTTTAGACCCAGCCCTCCGAAAACTCCAGCTTCCAGCCTACCTCCGTCAACCGTCATCGGACGCGTTCGATGACTGGGACGACGACCACGACGATGAGCCCCCACATGGTCTCACCGCCTGTACATCATCCTACTCATTATTACCCTTGCCACGATCATCATCACCACAACCAACCTTATCACAACCTATTAGCAGACCACACGCTAAGCAACCGATCCAGAAAAACGTTCAGTTTAACCCCTACGTACACACTATTACTTATCAGCCGACCTCACACTCGGACAGATTTATCAAATCCAGGCCCAGCACTATCAAAGAACCACCCAACCTTGAATCATCCGACACAGACGATGAGCAACCTCCAGCATTACACCCAGTATCACCCTACTTCAACCCCAACGAAGATGTGATGCTTCATCCGACAATATTTCAAACCGCATGCCACACACTACACTTCACACCAACAGTAGACCTTTTTGCTTCTAGACAACACCATCAAGTCGACCGTTATTTTTCACCATCACCTGACTCATGGGCAGCAGCCATCAATGCTTTTCACCAACCCTGGTGGAAAGAGACCCGCCCATACGCCAACCCTCCCTGGACACTAATCCCACTAGTGTTAAGGAAAGTGATTCGTGAAAACATCCGACTCATGATGGTTGTTCCCGAATGGCCAACCGCGCCATGGTACAATCTTTTTCGATCCCTAGTGGAGAAATTAACCATCATTACACAACCACCCTATCTAGCAGCCGACAACACGACACTACGTCCTCAGCCTAGATGGAATACTATCATAGCGATAGTAAACGGCAACAAACGTCACCAAAGCCACCCGCCACAGACAGAGGCTATGTTACTCGATGGTATTAAGGTGAACCCTAATCCCAA
>Ga0316225_1003236_pt1 | contig 12649 bp, 5 predicted proteins | sample TBH18015metaG_FD_206010 | JGI IMG/M metagenome (GOLD analysis project Ga0316225, IMG submission 206010) | Freshwater microbial communities from Trout Bog Lake, Wisconsin, USA - TBH18015 | ecosystem: Environmental > Aquatic > Freshwater > Lake > Hypolimnion/Profundal zone | place: USA: Wisconsin... | reverse complement strand
AACCGTCAGGCCAAGGAAGAGATTGAGCGCATCAAGTCATGGGTTGAATTTCGCTCGTCAAAACTCTCACCCCAGATTGAGTTCTTTACCCAGAACCTATCGACATACTTGCTTCGAGTTCGTGAAGACGAACAGGACGGTCGCAAGTCGCTGGACTTCCCAGATGGTGTCGTAACTAGCCGGTCAATTGCAAGCAAGGTCGCTGTTGAAGACTTGGACGCCTTTGTTAAGTGGGCTGAAGAAAACGGTCACGAAGACTGGCTCCGAGTTAAGCGTGAAGCAGACCTTGCCACAATCAAGAAGAGCATTGACTACTCAGGTGATGTTGTTCTTGACCCATCAACTGGTCAGGTAATTGACGGACTTAACCACGTTCCGGGTGGGACTTCGGTTAGCGTCAAAATCAATAACTAAATACAAAAGCCCGTAGGTTTGGATTTCTCCGCCTACGGGCTTTTGTATTTCTGGTTTTAAGATGCCAGCCACCTTATTATTAACGGACTATTACTTTTTAGCAGACTTCTTGATTCCAAGCAAGCGCCCAAAAGCGGGAATCTTGGTTTCAAGGTAGCGAACAATGATGAAGTATCCAGAAGATACAAACGGGAAGACCTTTGAGTAAGCCTCGGCGGTGGTCATATTCAGACCGTGCTGAGCGAAAGCGGTAATCAACCATCCAGCAATGACGGGGGTTACATAACGAACAATGTCGTTACCCATTTCGTCAACTTCTTGCGCCTCTGGCGTTACTGGTGGGATTTTGTTATCGAGAGTCTGGTCGGACTCGGGGGTGTTGGTTGGTGGTATTGTCATTTGCTGACTCCTTGATTAGGGCTTGTGGTAAATGTTCCTCGGCAATCGACCTGTGCCAGTCGAGGTGTCTCTCGACCTTATCCTCAATTGTGTCGAAACGCAAGTCCATTGAGGTTTTAAAATTGTCAACTTTTAAGTCAACTTGGGCAACTCGTGCCTTTACTTCTAGCAATTCATTTCCAAGACCAATTAGGTTTTGGTTCACATTTCTAATCCCGGCCTCTACTTCAGTGTGGTCGGCCTTTTCTTCGTCTCTTCCTTTATGGCTTGACCGCCATGCGGCTGTCGCTGAAAGTGTCGACGGAATAGCAGCGATTAGGGCACCGACTATGTATGGTGTATTCGCTGACATGGCAAAAGTTTATCCCAGGGTTTTCAGATTATTGACCCGTGAAGGGCTGTGGGTCCGCAATACCAAGGTCATGTACGACAATTGAGTGTTCCCCCAGGTTAACGACTGGTTGTTGAGTCTCCACGGCCCAAACATTTGGAATAGATGATGGCGTAGGGGTGGCGCTAACTTCCGTCCAGGCGGGAGAAGCGGGCGCCGTTCCCTTTGTGGCCGGGCTTCCAGATGCTGGGGTGCAATTCCAAAGACCGCCATTGTAAATAACAAGGTCTCCGTTTACGTACTGAACAGCACTCGACCATTGCGACATGGAGCGAAGTGCGACGTAATAAGACGGGGCTCCATTTGTCGTAACGCTAACAACGTCTCCAGCAACGTAATTGTTTGAAGCAGACCATTCTTGTGCTGAGGCAAAAGTCGTGTGCGCCAAACCGCATGTCCAAGTGCCTTGGGGGTTTGCACCGTTGGGCTGTGGGTATTTCGTCGTCCAATTTGTTACGTCGGAATCGCTCCATAAAGCAAAGCCATTGAAGTTATAGGTAGAGTTTGCTTGCACTGATAGTGAACCAGCGTTCAAAATCTTTCCGTCAGGTGCGGTTATTGTTACGCCAATATTTGTGGCATGTGCAATTGTCTGAGCGTTTATGTTTGCTGAAACCTCAACCTTGTAAAGACGGTTTGGAAGAACATTCGTGTTAACAACTGCGGGAGGGGCGCTTGTATTTGGGTCTGTTGGTTCAGGGATTGTTGAGTGAGCAAGGACGCCACTTGCTGAACGCACCGTTCCGATAACGTCCTTGTCTGAACCAGCAAAAGAGTGAAGAACATAGGCGTCTGTTCCGGCGGTCATCAACATAACGGTGTCGCCAATTCCGGGTACATATGTCTCCCCAAAACGAACACCGTGCATCGGCGCAGTATCGCCACCAAGGGCAACGCTCACGGTTGGATAATTGTTGCCGTTTTCGTTGTTTTGGAAATTTGGGTCGTATCCAGTTACTTCACCCATACGAACAACATCGGGCGGAGGAAGTCGAAACTGATTGTTATTTACAAGTTTGTTTGCTAGAAGTCGAAAGTCAAAAGCCATTACTCTACTCCTGCAACGTCGTATTCTCCAATGCGGATTGCATCCTGACGTGAACCAACTCGGCGCTCACGCATGGTGAGTTGCATGGGCGAGGTGATGTCCAGAGGCATTGTCACCTTGTCGATGTAGTAAGCAACCGCTCCATTGCTCGGCTTCTTGGGGTCAACCAAGGGTGTCTGGGCTCCGTACATAACGCTAGGAACAAAAGGCTTCCCACTTGTTGTGCTGATTGAAAGTTCAGTCGAGCCTACTGGTGCAGTTTTTGTAACCACAATGTAGTCAGTTGCGTAGTCGGTGTAAAACTGAATTTCCGTTCCGGCTGGAATTTGATTAACCAATTTCGCAATTTTGATTGTGGAGATTTCGTTCTTGGTGCTAGTCAAACCTTCGCTCAGGGTCGCCAGAACGGTACTGCTGTCGTAAATTCCAATTCTTTGTCGACGAATGTGAACAACATCCCCTGCGTCCAGTGCCGGATTGGTGATGCAATTAATTGTTAGGGTTTCATCCCCACCGACAAACCAGTTCAAGTATGTATTCGCAGCAAGTTGCGTCTCTGCTTGTGTCGTCAGTTTCTTCCTACCTGGCTCATAGCCAACCGAAATACCAAAGTCGCCTTGCCAGTAGGTGGGTGAGTTAGGGTCATCATCAACAGCAATGGCCTTTGTCGGCGTTTTCGCTCCCGAGTTTTCTCCAGTGGCAATAACGTAGTTAACTGTTTTTGAGTCGTCAATTTTTCGTGTTGCCGACAACAAAAGCCCACCATCGCCATCCAAGAAGTCCCAAACCACTGGCATTGAATTTGGGTCTGGTACCGGGCGCAAAGCAAACTGGCCATCCACGTCAACATAAAGAGTTGCACCAACGGCATCCGCAAGTGCGGTGATGTCTGTCCACGGCGAGTTTGAGCCACTGGAAGAAACGGTTCGTGACCCCATAATTACAGGTGACTTCAATGGTGCGTCCGTAACGCCCTGAAAGTCAAAAATAGGTGGACCCAAAACCTTTGTCGGGCGTGATGGCCACCTGTTGGTGATTAGGAGTTTAATTGCTTCCAAAACAGTGCTGGCGACGTACTCAACTTCTTTGCCAGTGTCCGTCTTGTTTACTGGGGCAACATATTTGCTTTTCCAAACAGTAACTGGGGCAATCCAGTGGTTCATTCCAATGTTGTGGGAAACGTCGGTTCCGGTACAGGTGATTACAATGTTGCCGTCTGTGCTTTCCTCAACCTCTACTGTGTTGAGTCGGAAAACGCCAACGGGGACAAGTTCATATGCCCCGTTTGCTGGTACTCGAATGTCTTTCGTCAATGGCGCTGGGGCGCTCCATAGGGCATCGCCTATGTTTGATGGGTCCCAAAGGACGCCACGATACGCATAGACATGGTTCCCATAAATCTGAAGGGCTTCCTTCCATACGGAATTGACACCAGTTGTTGGAATAAGCCCAAGTCCATTTTCTCCGCCCGCAACGTCGCTGACGGTAAAGGTTATTGTCCTACGTGCGTCTTGGCTCGTGCTGTCGACCGAAACTGAGCCCGACGTAATTGGAATGTTGAAGGTTTGGCCACGAACGGTTTTTACCTTGACAACAATCATGGGGCGATGCGACTCTTTTAGAGTATTCGTCATTTTCTGGCTCATTGGGTACATAATTACGAACCGTAAGTGTATCCAAAGTTTGGTGGTGCTGTTTCAACGTAGGTAAGTTTCACGTCTCTCCATGGTCCGCCAGAACCCGAGTTGTGGGTAGCAGTGACGTTATCACTAATGAAGATGTAGCGTCGCTCTTGTTCAACAGGGTCAATGAGAACAAGTACTTCGCCTCGGTTGAGCATCTCGACGAATGAAGGCCAGAGAACTGTGTCCTTCCAAACAATGTCGATTGTTGCGTCTCGACCTTGAACGGTTCCTGCGATTGCGTATGGGCGACTTGAACCAAGTGGGTAGAAGACACCAACTGGGTGCTTCTGCTCTTCCTGGAGGCCGTTTTGTACATTGACAGGGAAGTGGTACAGGTCTGGACGGCTGAAACTGGATAGCCACCAGGTCTGAGTTTGTCCCATTGGCGCCAGCAAAGGTGGAGTTGGCACGCCAGTAATTGTTGCGTTTGCAACAGTGTCTACGTAGTAGCCCTGAACCTTGTACGCCGTCTCTGAACCCGGAACCGCAAAGTAGTCAACAAATTCGGCCTTGCCAGTTTTGTCCAGGGTTACGTTACCGTTGTTTGGGAGAGGAGTCCATGTTGTCCCCGAGTCGTCACTTCGCTGAACAGAGAAGTAGTAGTCGCTCGAAACCGAACCATTTCCAATCCAGCCAGCATTGTTCCAGGTGAAAACCGCAACGGGCGTTCCAGCCGATTGAACGTTCTGCAACTGGCCAGCGATGCCCGAAACAACTGCGTAAACCTGGGCGCCACTTGTGTGTGAGTACTGAAGAGGTGATACCAAGGCGACGTTAGTTGAGCCATCCCACGAAGAAGAAACAATTGCAGTCTCTTCTGAGATTCCGCCCCAGTCCAAAAGAATCTCTGCCGATGGAGTCAACCCAGCAATTGAAGACACAGCAATGCTCGTGTCCCCGGCGTTTGCGTCCGCTGTCGTTGTTGCCCAAAGAATTGGAGATTCGGCACCAATCTGAAGTTCACGGGTTCCAAAGTCACCACATGGGTCGAACAGGTAAAAAGAGTCATACCCATTTGTTGGTGTGGTTGCAGGTAACGGAATTGCGTTGTTGACGATTTGAATCGTGCTGTTTGAAATAGAAATTGGCAATTCTGGGATAAGCGAGTTGACCGCTGTGTAGCCAGTGGGGGTTGGTGGGGTCAAAGCCTTGAAGATAACTGCTGCCAGACCGTAGGTGTCTGTTCCCACGGCGTTGCTCCAACCAAAGGCTGGAACCGCCACGGTTGCGGAAATCGTCAAGTCTGTTGTTGTGTTTGTCGAGTTGCCGTATGAAGTAAGCGTAAATGTACCGTCCGCCTGAACAGGGTTGCTCAGTGTGAGCGAGCGGTCAGGGTTCACTGATACGACATAAGTATTCGATGGGATTCCCGCTCCAGTAACTGGTTGACCGGCGTAGAAGTATCCAGAGTTAACTTGCGAGATTGTTGTGCTGTCTTTTATCAGGAAAGCACTGAATGTCGCCGAGGTCTCACCGCTTGGGCCAAAAATTACTGGGATGACAGTGCTACCAATTGGTACGTTTTCCGCAACGACGTAGACAAATCCATTTGCTGAAGCGGTTACTTCTGTCCCAGCGTTAAGGGCAATGTTGGTTCCACTTTGAACAAAGAAAGAGCCAGCGTAGTTGGAGTTATTGCTTGCTTCCTGTTGGAATGAAGCCTGGTTTGCAACAATAAAGTTTTCCGGGGCAACAGCAACAATGGCATTTGGCACCCATCCCGTTGATGTCGCACTTGTTTGAGCGAGTGGTGACGCTGGAATGTTATTCAACATGACTGAAGTGGAAATGTTGTTGAGTACAGATGCGACGCCACCCACCCCAGTTCCGGTGTAACTGGTTGTGAAGTAGAACTGAGTTGGTGAAATAACAAAAACTGTTTGAGGTTGTGTTTGGTTATAAGCGTCAAGAGATGTAAAAGAATTTCCCCAAATAATGACTTGTTGACCATTTGAAAGGCCGTGCGCTCCGACTGTCGTTACAGTTGCCATCGAGCCGTTCGCTGAAATCGTAGCAATTTTAATTTGCGGTGTGTTGAGGCTCCTGTTTCCTGAGTCTTGATAAATAAAGTTTCCAAAACTGTCATACCAAAGAATGTAAGGCTGGAACAGTGGGGTTGAAAGGCCATTTATTACGTTTGACCAACCCATGAGTCCGTAGGTATTCCCAGGGGTGACAGAACAAGTATCCGGGTCGTCGACAAAAGTGGATGGTGAACTATTGCCCTTAGTTGAGATTTCAATGTAGCCATTGTTCTCTGGCTGGAGCATCATAATGTTTTGCCCATAAATGGACTCGTAGTCCATAACGTTTGTTGTTCCAACGCTTGGGTAGTGAAGCGTTACCGCCGAACCTGTAGGGTAATCAAAGTTTGGGGTGAAGGGGTCAACAGAGATTGATGTCGCTCCCGCCAAAATGATGTTGCCCAGATTTGCACTATTGAATTCACTATCAAAAGAGATACTTGTCAGCGTCGTCGTGTCTTGCAAAAGCATGCCCCGAGAAAGCGTGATGGTGAACGTGCTGTTAGCCGAGCAAGCGCTATTGGCAAAAATTGATGTTCCCGGGATTACTCCATAAGCATCGACAAGGTATCCAGCAAATTGGTTTGCTGTTACCGCTGTTGTGCTTGTAATTCCAGAAATAGAAACAAAACTGTTTGATGTTATTGATTCATTCGTCGACGTTGATGTAACAGGGTTGCTTAGGGTAACGGACGTACCATTAACGCCGACAACCGTTGTTCCGCTTGGAATGTTTGTTCCTGAAACGCCAGAGCCAACAACCAGGGAACCATAGTTTCCAGAAACCGCTGTAATTGAAGGACTATTCATGGTTGTATTTGCAGTAAATACAATTGGGACAAAAGTACCCGAGGTAAAATTAAACGACGGAGCAAAGCCGTAAGTTTGTTTTGCAACAGTAAATTTTTGCGTTTGTGGCTTCGCTGGGATTGCAGGCGTAGTGAATGACGTGTATCCGCCACCGCCACCGCCACCGCCCCCTGAAGTGGGCAGGCCATTTCCAGGGGTTTGCATGTTCAACATAATTGCATTTTTAATTACATAGTTTGAAAAACCAGTTTGCTTGTTCCAACCAGATTCTAGGGTTACAACTTTCAGGTTGCTTGGCTTTGTTACCTTTGCAACAATTGAAATTGCTGCTCCAGCCCCAACGTACCAAAAGCAGTTGTTGCTTCGACCGTAGTAAGAGTTGTTGTAAAGGCGAATTGGCTTAAACCAAATACTCGTATCAGATGCAACCTTCCAGTCTTTTGTGAGGGTTACGTTGAATTTTGAAGATGGGTCGCTAGAGCCTGGGGTGAAAACAACCAAAGTTGTGCCAGCGTAAATTACATTTGGTATCCCCCCATTTGGAGGTGGTGTTACGGGGTTTACGGGGAGTGAAAAGATTGGTGTAAAAATGCCAGTATTAGGGCCCTGGTTGGAGACGGTTCGTGAAACCTGGGTTATTTGAATTGCTTCGCTTGAAGAAACCGCAGATGTTGCTTTTACCGACTTGATGGAGACGACATTGGCGACAAGATTTGAATTTTGTTGAGTTTCAGAGAATGAAACTGTTGTATTTCCATTTTTAGATGTGTTTCTTGTTGTGGAAGTTGTGGTTGTTTTATTGGTTTTTACGACAGTGCTAATGGTGAAGGTAGGCCAGGACTTGGCGTTGGGGTCAAGTGCATTGTTTACATCTAGAACCGTAAATTGATTTGGCTTTGATGATGATGTTGGGACAGTCACACGCAGAACAGTGCCAGCAGAAGACATCAAGTTTGAAGAGCCTGTTGCAACAGAGGTTGACGTTGCGGGCAAGTACTGCTTCTTTGTCGTCGCCTTAACCTCGGGGACAACAAAATACAATTTTCCAACCGTACCGGCGTAAATGTCTTCCTGAAGACCTATTACAACCGCAGAGTTTTCGGTGTGTAGTGATGCAGTGGTGTTCCTGTATCCACGCTCAACAATTTGGAAGGTGCTTGCAGTTTTTGAAGTTCCTGTTGCAATGTGATTTACAAGGATGCTTTCGCTCCCAATAATCACCCAGAAGGTTGTGCCAACGGCTGGGAATTGGGTTGCCTGAGTCTTTGAGCCCGACTTTCCAGACACCAAGAATTGAGAGCCAGTTGAAGCGTTGAGCGACAGTGGTGAAACCAAGTAGCCAGTTCCACCAATTGAAATTGAACTTACTTGTTGCTTAGAAGAGAGCGCCGAAGAAAGAACAGTTCCTGTTTCCCCGTCCAAAAGTTGAACAGATGTGTTGTCATTGTTCGTTGCAGACCAACTCCCAATTGAATTAGCAAATTCTGCATTGTCGTCTTTCAGGATATTTTCTGAAGCCTGAATAATGAGGCTATTCAATGAGTTTGTGCTGTCTGCATTGTAAGAAACAAGTGCGGGCTGAGGCTGGAGTACAACTGCCGTGAATGGGGTACTTGCCCAGTCGCCAAACCATAGGTCTTTATTTAAGGTCTTTGCCACCTTTACAAAAGCCCAGTAGTTTTGACCGCTAATAAGCGGTGGTGTACTTCCGTCTTTATTGACAAAACTAACGCTTGTTGCTTCTGCGTCAACGTCGTTTGAAGTAACCGACCAAACAGGCTTGCTCGTGTCTGGGGCGAAATCCAAAGATGAGTAGGTGAATTGGTCGAAAACGTTTACGACAAAAGCCGATTGCTTTGCACCGTCAAGGTCAGAGAACGTCCAGTCGATTGTGCTTGTCGTTTCAGGAGAAAGAGTGACACTATCGCTTGGTGAAATGTGGACAGTCGTTGGTAGCGGTGCGGTTTGAAAGCCAACCTTCACTGATATTGACTTGTACGTAATGCTTCCATTTGGCGGAACCGTTGCTTCAACTTCCAATTGCAAATTGTTAAACGAAGATGGTGTCCAGGGGTCGCCTTTAGGGTCTAAAGACTTTACGCCACCTGTGTAAAGTTTTCCTGAAACAACGTCGGCGTTTGGAATCTGGTCAGGCGTTGGGGGCGGACCTTCTTCGCCTATGACATTGAAATAAACGTTTGTCTTGTCCCCACCGTTTGGTGAACCCTTAATGGTGTAGAGGCCCTGAATACTGTCAATTCGTGCTTCTCGGTAAATGAAAGAAGTCTTGTCGTAAATCGCAAGTTCGTGCGTGTCGGCTCCGAACGGGGCATAGATGTCCTTGCCCGAAACACTTGTTAAGTCAGGTCGGTAGATGACGGCGCTGGGGTCTGGAGGTGACGGCATTGCGTAGTACAAAAGAGACGCACCATTGGCGTGGTTGTAGCGAAGCCTCGAAGCAAGGTTGATGGAGAAAGGGGCCTTCCCAGACGAGTTCATCGAAATGGGCAGGGTTACTGGGTAGACAATTTCAATATTGTCGCCTGAGTCCAAAGTGAAAGAGTAGGGGGCGATAAGAATTGATGAGTTGTCAAAGGCGTAGTCTGGTGTAAAAGGTTCAACACTGATGTGTGGACTTAGACGTGACTGAGATGCTGACGCAATGACCGTTTGATTTGCACCTTGCGCCAGGATTGAAATCTGTGTTTCCGTACTTGTTGCTGGAGCAGACATTTCAATGTAAAAACCGTTTGAGTTTGTGCCGGTTGAAACAACGGTTGTTCCGTATGGAATTCCCTTGGCGCTCAGCACTTGGCCGGGGTCAATGCCGTTCATGGTCATGACCGATGAAATGATGCTTGTCCCATTGGCAATTGTTCCAATAAAGGACTCTCCGTCGTAGAGGGAAAGAGGTTGCCCAATAACGATGTCACTGTTTAGTGCAACCATGCCCTGGGCGTTCACCGTGGTAAAAACACCATTAGCGCCAGTAGATGCGTCAAAGTTGTATGACGGAATGTATGAACCAAAGTAACTTGTTTCTGCTGTTGCGCCAACAGAACTGTTCATAATTACGAAAGTACTTTGAGAACCAGAGCCCTGGGTTACAGTCGACGAGACAACAGATGCCAAGTAAACATTTGGGCTTGCAGAACCAGAGGTGAATGAAACCGGCTGACTAACGTTGAATGTTCCTGATGTTCCATTCTGAACAACTGGCCCGACAACAAAAGTATTTGGCGGGATTCCTTCTCCGATTAGCGCCTGTCCAACTTGGACTTGAAAAGTCCCAACAGCGTTAGAGGAGGTTGGAATTAAGTTGGTAAAAGTAACGGTTGTGGTACCGATGGCTGCGGAGCCGGTAAGTGTGGTTCCAGTTGTATTTCCAGAAGAGCCAGAGGGCTGTGCTGTTCCAAAAGTTACCGTTCCTGCTCCCGCTACACTCCATGTGTAGACGGTTGTTGAGCCAACTGTTGATACTGTTGGTGTTATACCCGTCCAGGTTGCTGTTGGTGCAGATGATGGAACAACCAATACAACAAGTCCGGTTTTACCGGCAGTACCGTAATTTCCACCACCACCAGCGTTTGCTTGTCCAGTGCCACCAGAGCCAGATACGTCGGGTGCCCAACCGCCACCACCAGCGCCGTAGACAGTGCCTGTGTTTACGATTGTTGTTGTGTAACCAGCGCCACCAGCACCACCAACGGATGTACCACCTGTTGCGTGGCCGTAACCCTGACCACCAGCACCCGTTGCACCGCCACCACCACCAGTACCCGAGTCGGCGAACTCCATTCCGCCACCAGAATTGTTATTGCCAGATGCTCCACCTGTTTTCAGGGTGCCAGCAAAACCACCGTTTGCATTGTTGTTTTGGAAACCAGAAGAAGCACCATTGTTGCCCAAGCCACCGCCGGAGCCTACGTTGAAAGAAATTGGTGTTCCGATTGGGATTGTTGTGGCACCCTCAAAAACCGAACCACCACCACCACCAGCGCCCAAAGAACCGCCTGAACCGCCACCACCACCAACTACAAGAATGTTGGCTTGAATGGTCGTGGCGCTTGATGAGGCAGATGAGGTCGAAGAACTTGCTGAACCACCAGAAGAGAATGAGAGACTGGAGTTTGTTTGCGTGGTTGAAGCAGAGCCCACAATCGCAGCACTCGCCAAACCACCAAATAGAACTGTTCCAGTTTCTATGCCCAAAATACTGTCGGATGCGTTTGAGCCGTCGTTTGACATGCCCATGCCCATTCCCATGTTCATTGTGTCTGCAAACGTCGTAGAACTTCCAGTGTTGCCCATTTCTTCGGCAAACGTGGTTGTTGTCGTTGTTCCGCTTGTCATAACAATCGAGGCAACGCCAGTACCGACACCGTTGAAAACGAATGAAGCCAGTGAAAGTTGGGTGTCCCCGGCCATGGCGCTTTCTCCAACAATGCAAGTTTCGATGTAGTCATCAAACGTCAGTGCGATTGTTGTTCCCGATGGAATGTCGCAAGGGAGTGGCGACGTTGAGATGTAGGGGGTTGGTGTTCCTGCCGAAATGGAAGAAGTTACGTAGAACGTGGGCGTGTCAATAACGTTGTATGAAGATGATGTGTCCAGGGCGTTGTTGTGAACTGGTGAAAGGTCGGGAATATCGATAGTTGTAGTCGCAGAAAGGTTGAAGGCAATTGCCCCCGAAACACTTGAAGTAGAGGTTGAGGTGACACTAAGTACTTGACCGTTTACGTTTATGTTGAACGGAAAACTCTTGGGAATTTGGCTTGAAATAATTAGGTTGATTGAACTGCTTCCGCTTGGCGTATCGCCAGAAACTCGACCAATTTCAGGGAGGAGAAGGGCAACCCCGTTTTGGTGTACGTTCGGGTACCCCGAAATAAAACCCGAGGCGTCTGAAATGGCAAGTGACGTAGAGCCAGCAACTACCTGAGAAGCGAGTCCCGTTGAAATGTTTGGTACACCGTCATTGCCAGCCTGAATCCAAGGTGCGCTTACGTTAAAAGTAACCGACGATGGGGCGCTCTTTGTTGAAAGAGGATTCGATACAACAACGGTAGGTTCGTCAGAACCGCCGGAGTCCGTTCCCTTCACTGGGGTTGAGTATGCGTGTGAATATTCAAAACCCATTATGGATTACTCCTAGTCGAAAGAACGTTCGGTACAACAACTGGCTCACCAACTGCGTGGTCGTACTGGAAAGCCTGACCGTCAGCAAGTGACCAGTTTATCGGTGAACTGGTGTTTTTTGATGTTGCAACAAATGAGTAGTCGAACGGCGACGACAATAGAACCGCTTCTTGGTTTGCTCCGAGACCAACAATTACAACTCCGTATGCGTCTGAGTAGTACTCACCCGAAACCGCAAATCCAGCATTGTAAGGGGTGTCCAGAATGACATTGTAGACATCTCCGTCGTTGTCGTAAACGAGGGCGTCAATATTTCCCAGTTGCGTCAAAGAAGACTGTCCTGAGATGTAGCCAGCCAATGGTGCATTTGGGCTTAACCCAATTGCGCCAATTGCAACAGACGACAAAGTTTGGCCATTTGCGCTTGTCACTGGCTGGGTTGCTTGTAATAGGTTGGTGGCCACTAGATTTATTCCTGATACAAAGTTACCATTGACCGCTACGTATCCCAGGGTCAAACTTGGCGCCGATGAAAGCGACGTGGCGATGGTGATTGTTGTCGATGTAACAGATGCGATAACCACGCTCTTGGTGCTTGCCCCGGTCAGGACAATTGGTGAACCAGCACTGAATACGGAAATGTATTCCCCTGGTGCCAGACCATGCGCCCCACTTGTGGTTATAACAAACGTTCCGCTGGAGTACGTCATTGATGAAATTCCGGCCACGCCCAAAGAAG
>Ga0316225_1003217_pt1 | contig 12708 bp, 14 predicted proteins | sample TBH18015metaG_FD_206010 | JGI IMG/M metagenome (GOLD analysis project Ga0316225, IMG submission 206010) | Freshwater microbial communities from Trout Bog Lake, Wisconsin, USA - TBH18015 | ecosystem: Environmental > Aquatic > Freshwater > Lake > Hypolimnion/Profundal zone | place: USA: Wisconsin... | reverse complement strand
CGTCAGAGAAATTCACCTGTTCGATGGCGACAACTACTTCGTCCACAACGCGTTCAGAGCGCCTGGTGCAACGGCCAGAGAAGTATTTACCGAAAACCTGACAAAGGTTGCTTACCTGGGCTCGATATACTCCAACATGCACAGACATGTGATTCCACACCCTGTCTTCGTTGGGGCCGAGGGCGTCGGCCAGCTGGAAGGGATGACTTTCGTGTTTATCTGCATTGACGACGGCCCAAGCAAGAAGTTGGTGGTAGATTTTCTGTTATCCAAAGGCATCCCTTTTGTTGACTGCGGAATGGGAGTGGAAGCAACGGAAAACGCGCTTGGCGGGCTCGTCCGGGCCACAACGGTAACAGCTTCGAAAAACGATCACGTCCAGAAAAGGATAGGCTTCAGCGAGGCGGAAGAGGACGACTATTCGCAAAACGTTCAAATTGCTGAACTAAACGCACTGAACGCAGCACTTGCCGTCATCAAATGGAAAAAGCTTGCGGGCTTTTACAAGGACTCTGAAAATGAACATAATGTGGTTTACGACCTGGAAATCAACAAGCTGTTGAACGATGAGGCTCGCGCATAAATTCGTCACAAGCATTCCGAGGACAATTGAGGATGGGGTCATCTACATTTCGATGGAATACGCCACCGCGATACACAAGTGTTGCTGTGGGTGCGGCAACGCGGTGGTCACGCCTTTTTCCCCGACAGACTGGAAATTAGCGTTTGATGGTGAGACCATTTCGCTCTACCCGTCTTTGGGAAATTGGAACTTGAAATGCCGTTCCCATTACTGGATCAAAAACAACGTCGTCGAGTGGGCTGAAACCTGGAACAAGGAACAAACCGACGCGGCCAGAAAGAACGAAAAGCGGGACAAGAAGCAGTATTTCAGCGGCAAACGGAGATCGCTTTTTGGCCGGTGGTTTAAACCCTGAAGGAACCGCGCCAGGAGCGCCGAGAGGATGGCTGCCGGCCCTTACCCGGCGTGCTTCTTCAAGACGGCGGTGCGGGCTTTCGAGACGATCTCACCCACGTCCACTTGGAGCACGTCACCAATTCTCAGCAATGTGTCGAGCGTCGGGTTCCACGGGTTCGTTTCCAAGGTGCTGATCAACGACTGACTCAGACCCGCCCGCTCGGCGAGCGAGTTTCCAGAAATGCGCTGCCGTTTCCGCTCCTCCATCAGGAGCCTCACGACTTCCGCCGAAATCTCGTCTCGAATATAGTCTTTGGCCACGCCTGCTTTTTAATCGGGAACCCTCTTGACAACGCATATCATTAAACTGATAGTTCCTGCATGTTTTTACGAAGACTTGGACAAACTGGACGGCAGCGATGTGCGAACGGCCTGAACTGCCCACAAATTCTCGAAATGACAGACGGAGACTTCGCAGCGGCGGGACCAGACATCACGGCTGAGGCTGCTGCCTCTCTGCCGCCTGGCCCCGGTGTTGGACCGAAGGAGCGCCTCGTGAAAATCCCACGTTCGGTGATGCTGGCGGCGATGTCGGATATCGTCGCTGCTGCCTGACGGTCTATCCCAGGCTTGTCATGGGCCGCCGTCGTGGTTTAGAACGGCGGCATGGCGGGCATCCTCTCTTGGATTCAAAACAACTGGGCGGCGTTCTTCGGTGCCGTGTGCGGCATCGGAAGCTTGTGGTTCACGGGGGCGTATTTCCGAGAGGACAGCAAAAACCGGCTGGTGTCAAACCTCCTGGCCATCGAGGAACGCAACCGAGCTCTATGGGGAGAGGCGCAGCAACGCAGCGACCTGAAACGGATTTTTTCGGACAAGGCCGACGTGCTGGAGCAACCGATATCGACCGAGGAAGATGTGTTTTTGAAGCGCGTCGTGCTTCGTTTCGAAACAGGCTGGCGGATAGAACGGGTGCTGAACCGAGGAGAAATGGACCTGCTGGCACGCGATGTCGGCGAGTTCTTCCGGCTCCCGATCCCGCGCGCAGCTTGGGAGAAGACCAAAGCATTCCGAAATCCTCGGTTCGTCCAGTTCGTCGAGCGGGCGATGCGGAAATGACTTTGCGCTTCGGACGCTGGAAGTCAATACCGCCAGCTCTCGTGTCCAAGCGGCGCGGAGTTCAGTTCCTTGCGGCGCGACCGCCAGAGCGGCAAATGCCGGTCCATGATAGCCGTGAAACGGTCGCTATGGCGTCGTTCCTCCAGATGGACAAGCTCGTGGACGATGATGTATTCCAGGCACTGGGCGGATTTCTTGGCGAGTTCGAGGTTCAACCAGATACGCCGGGCTTCGACGTTGCAACTCCCCCACCTCGTCTTCATCTTCTTGATCCTCCAGTCGGCGGCTTCGACGCCAAGGCGCCGCTGCCACTTTTCCAACAGAGGGGGAATTAGTTCCTTGAGTCGGCCACGATACCACTCGTAGAGGATACGTTCTCGCCCCTCAGAGGTGATGCGCGGGGAAACCCGGATTTCAAGAGCCGACTTAGAGCGGATGAGGATTTTGGCCGGGCCTGTGTGTGGGACGACCCGGAGACGGTAGCGCCGACCCAGAAAATAATGGCTTTCACCGGAGACCATCTCCCGCTTCGATTCGCGCGGCTGGCGCTCGAAGGCCGCCCGCCGGCGTTTGATCCAGGGCAATTTTGAAATGACGGCCAAACGCACGGCCTTCTCGCTCACACGCAACGGCGCCGCCACCCGGACGCGGCCGTTGGGCGGGTAGCCCACTGGCGGAACTGCGTGCCGCGCGGGCTTTGAACCCGAAACCCAACCGCGAGAATTGCTTCGAGGTTGTAATGGAGAACCCTCCGCGAAACCTGACGAGACCCCTCCCGACGAACTATTAAGTAATCCTTAATAGTTGCGGCTTCCACCAACTCCCTCTCGGCGTAAATGTTCTTTAGGTGGATATTGACGTTCGCGACCGTGGTTTGGAAAAGCTCGGCCATCGTGACCTGTGAGAGCCAAACGGTCCCCACGGCAAATCGGCATTCGACACGGGTTTTGCCGTCCTCGGTCCGGTAAAGCAACAATTCTCCGCCCTGCGGCTTGTCTGGCAAATCAGCGCTCATTCATCAAGGATCGTAAGAGGTAGCCTGGAGGCTGGCAAGAGTTTCGGTCGCGGTCGGAGAGAAACCCTCGCCCCCCCGAAACGAGAGGCGCGAAGCCTTTCATTCACCCATTTGCAGCCACACGCTGCATGACGTCTGCCACCCAGGCCGGGGCGTGGACGGCATCCTTCAATAATCGCCGCCGGTCGCGGGGTGGCAAAACGCGGGCCAACCGCCTGACCGTGTCATCCGTGACGCGGGTTTTGCCGATGTAGCGGAGAGCCTGGATCACCAAGCCCGAGGTTCTGCCGGCAGTTGCCATGTTCCGAGGAGTTGTCCGCTTCAGCGTGATGCCCATTTTGCCGATCCGAATGCGCTTGCTGCGGCCGTCGGTCAGGAACACGACCTTCGCCGGCACTTGGTCTGAGAGCTCGAGCAGGTTCGCCGCGCAGGCTCCCGCCTCCTGGAACCGAGCTCCGGTCTTGCGTGCCAAAGCCTTCACGATCATACTCACGCCTAAAGCCGTCAGGCCAACAATCGGATGACGGCGGGGGACATGATACAAGCCGCGGGCCACTCGGCAAATTGACGCCGTTGCGGCCAAGCGCGAAAGCGCTTTGTCAAGCCATGCTTGAATTGCTCGGCCTAAATCAATCTGAGGCCAACATTGAACCTGGGCCGATCCTGACCAGATCGCGCATTTCCTCGAAATGGTCGGCAATCCGTGGCACAAAAACGGGCTGCCATTGCCCGAATCCCCAGCAATTTAACTGACATTATCAGACATGCCGTTAAGATGGGGGTATGTTCTCGCCCGGCTGGCGGGGGGATGGAACAGGGTGGCGGACGGCGGCATTTTCGATAGTCGCTGGCGTGCGCCCGGCGGCAATTCCGAACCCGCAACCGGAGCATCCTGTTGGTCGAACGCTTAAATAAGCAACCTGCTTTTTGGCAAATACTTACATCGATTATATGCGAGACAACGGGTTTCCGCTTAAATGCCCTCGGGAACGGTCAGACGGTTCCCTTGCTCGGGGTTGTGAGCCAAGCCCTCCCCTTCGCCGTCAGGCGGTATTTTTGAAGGCGGCTGTTCGGCTTGTTGGGGACGGTCATTTCGAGCAGGCCGCTGGCCAATGCAGGAATCAGGTAAGCCTCTCGAAAATGTGGGACATGTCGCAGGCCGAGGCTTTCGAGCAGTTCTCGGCTACTACGGGGATTGGAACACGCTCGGAGTAACCTTTCGACTTCAGCGGTGACTTGGTCGGTGACTTGGTCGGTGACTTGGTCGGCGGCTTCCGGGAGCAGAGGGGTGTTGATCCTCCCCGAGGCGGGGCGGAAGATAACGCCGACATCTCCCGTCATTTCGACGAACTCCGGTTCTGGATGACCGGCTTTGGTGCAAAGTTCAACAATCCTCTGCGTTCCACGTCCCCAGGCTTCAACAAGCCCACGGCGAAAGAAAACGTCTGTGATGAGTTCATTTCGAGGCCTCGAACGATGGTTTTTCTTGAGGTCCGCCGGGCGTAGACCAAACGGGAGCTTCCCGGTGCTCCAGATTTCCACACGGTCGTCATAAATCGCCAGACCGATGGAGCCGCCGGTGGTGGAGTAGTCCCGATGGCACAATGCGTTGACCAAGGCCTCTCGGAGGGCCGCCGGTGGAAAGAGCAGTTCGTCAATCCGCTCCAGCTTCCCCGGCTCAAAGCGGCCGCTGATGGGCAAATGACGGGTTAGGAATTCCATCGCCGCCTCCAGCAACGCGAATGCGTTTCCTCTTGCTTGGCGATTATCGAGGAACTCGCTCTAGTCCGTCCCTCTGAAGCGGGCCATTCGGAGAAGGAACGAGTGCGCAACGTGTGAATTCTCCTTGGCAAAAAGGACCGCCGCGGCGTTAAGAGGCTGTTCGTCCTTCAGCAGGCCAAGCCTGTCCAGAATGATCTTTTTGCCGAGCTTGGCTGTTCCCTCGGGTAGTCGTCGGGTCTCGATCCCCAGCCGAACCGTGCGGATGATCTCTTGGGGGGCCAGATCATCAATGGTGACGCCTCGGGTCGGCGCCTTGTCCCAAGGCGAATGCGCGTAACCGCGCTCCATGACTCGCTCCTCGAAAACAGGGTGCGGCATGACGGAGGTGGTGGGGCCAACCCGCTGATAGGGGCGGCCCTCAAAGACGAAGGGCGCTTTCGCTGGCGATGGCCTGGCCTCCAGCATCAAAACCTCAAGGCCGTTGGCAACCGGGATTCGGACGATTTCAATTGGAGCGGCCGGTTCAAAGCGCGAGAGCATTTCCGCCACCTCGCGTTGGGTTTTGTCCGATACCTGCTGCCCCACAATCCGCCCTTCGGGCGTCACGCCAAGGAACACGCATCCGCCTTGGCCATTGAGGAAACCGCAGAGCGACTCCCCCGCGCGCGGCAGAAGCGCTGTCGATTTCTTGAACTCGACAGTTTCCGATTCCCCGACGGCGACGATCCTCCCCAATTCCCCCAACTCCATGTCGTCAATTCGACAACGATTGATCGACGGGAGGCAACGATAATCTAATTCGAGTCGTGCCTCCCTGGTCATATCCGGGGAGCGTGCATCCCGCAAAGGCCGTAACTTTCACCGCCAAGGTGCCGGGGGGCGCGGGAAGACCGACATGGCAGTTTAGTATGCGAAAACAGCGGCTAATCAAAAGAGCTGGCATCATACTTTAATTATAATAATCCTATGATTGTATCCATCCTGCCATGCCGGGAAGCCCCGCCTCTACGACAACATCCTGCGAGGGCACCTCCGCGAAAACGGCCAGATGGCTTCCCATCAGCGCCAGTAGTAAAGGAACTCTTTGCAACTGAATCCTTGGCCAATTCGTCCCCGTCAAACCGCCGGCCCTTCGTGGGTCGCGTCCTCAGCGATCCCGCGCTCCGCTTTCTCCTTCTCCCGCAGGTCCCGGTGCTTGCCGTCGCCGGCGATTCCACGAAGCCCCCGCGCATCCGGGGCTGGTGCTGAACCGATCGGCTCCGGACTGGAGAACGTGACCCGTTGGGCCATCGCAACCGAGTGAGCGTCACGCAAGTGGCCATAAACCCTCATGGCCAAGGCGCCGCCGTCTTGGTGTCCGAGCCAGCGCGACACGGTCGGAATATCCACCCCCGATTCAATGCAGCGGGTGGCGAACAGGTGGCGAAGGTCATGGTGCGTGATACGGACCATGCCGAGCGCCTTGGCGGCTCGATCCATCGCTTTTTGGCATTCACGCACCGCCATCACCGGGGTGCTTGGCGTGTCGTCGGATCGCTTCTCACGCAACCGGAGCAGGAACTCACGCATCTCGGGAATCATCGGCACTTGCCGCACTTCACCAGGAACGCGGTTCTTGAGCCCGGTGTCGGGATGCCCCCGGAGCGTGATAACGCCCTGACCTCCACGATCAAAATCGCAGTCCGCCCAAGTGACGAAGGCGGCTTCGGTCTTGCGGAACCCCCCGAAGGCCATGAACCGAACGAGGTCGGCACAAGGTTTGGAATGACCGCTGCCGGCGCTTTCGATCTCCGCCACGAATTTCGCGAAAGTGGCATTGTCGGGAAGGGTGAGCTTTTTCGAGGTTTCACTCTCGCGCATGATGCCGGCGGCGGGGTTGTTGTAGCGGGCTCCCGCCTGGACGCCGAAGTCGAAGAGGTTGCGGAGAACACCGAGGGTGTGGTTAAAGACGGTCGGGGCCATTCTTACGCGCGCCTTGTCCGCCCAATCTGAGCAGTGCTTCTCGGTGACATGGCGGACCTCCAGGTCCTCGAAGCCAGGCCAGGATTCTTTTAACGCCTGAATCCGTTGCTCGTAATAGGCGAGTGCTGCGGGCTTGAGCGGCTTGACGTCTTTCTTGCTCCTGGGTTTGGCGGGACGAAAGCCCTTTTGCCGGTAGGCTTCAATGCACTCGCGGATCAGGACTTTGTCCGTTGCCTGGACGAATCCGGCTTCGCTCTTTCGACGTTCTTCCCGCTCGACGTCAGCCAATCGGGCTTGGGCAATTGAGATCCGCTCGGTCTTCAGGGACCGCCAGACAAGCTTGCCTTTAACGCGCAACCGGGCATAGTAGATTCCTGATGGAACATGCCGAACGATATTTGAATGCTGGGTCGCCTGCCAGGTCTTGGCGGGCTCGTCGGCCCGTGGCTGGTGCTTTTCGCGCTTCATGCGAGAAGTATAGTACACCAGTATATAATTCAGTCAATCAGAGTGTTTCGTCCTATTCGCAAGTGCTTGATTAGCAACAGGTTGCGCCCGTAGCTCAGTTGGATAGAGCATCTGCCTTCTAAGCAGAGGGTCTTGGGTTCGAGTCCCAACGGGCGCACCAGTTTGCCTGGGCGGTGTCTAAGGCTTGGGTTGCTCGAGTTACTGGCTTGGCGGCGCGGAGGCGGCGGGAGGCAGTCGCTGGCTTTCCCAGGCGTCAAAGTTACCGGTTGGTTCGAGGTGCAGCTCCGCGTGTCCGTCCGCAAACCCATAAGTCTTGGTCCAGCCGCCGTTGGCGGTGGGCCGGGCGGTTCGTTCGCGGAGAATGATCGTCGAGGCGGTGGTCGCCGGATTGGTGAAGCCACCGAGCCCGCCCTGGTAGAGCAGTTCAAAGTCGTTGGTCCCGGTCAGGGCGCCTTTGAGGTAGGGAGTGAGCTGGTTGAGTTGGGCCGGGAACTGATTCTGGTTGTCCGCGGCGAACAGGAAGAGCCCGAGACAAGACTGCTTGGCGTCGTTCATCCTGGCCAAGGCGCCCGCCTGGGCCTCGGCATCCTCGGTGGCTGCGGGGGGTGTGGGCGGGGGATTGGCCGGCGCGGCGCGTAGACGGCTGACCTCCTGGCGGAGTTTATCCAGTTCGTTGGTGCGTTGGCGTAGCATCCCCACTTCGTTGCGGAGGCGCAAGAGTTCCCGGAGTTGCTCGTCCGTCATCGAGTGGTTGGTGGCGTCGGCCGAATTGGTGCGGCTCTCGTTCTCGGCCTCGAGTTGAGCCACATGCTGCTGGAGCGCCGCATTTTCTGCCTGAAGGGCCGCCTGAGACTGACGTTGCGCCCAAAAGGAGAGGGCCACGCCGCCGACGACAATGGCGCCCGTGAGGACTGCTTGGAACTTAGTCATAGTGACGAATCTAAGCACCAGGTTAGCGGCCTCTGCCTTCCGCAGCATCACGCATCCCGCCGTGCTTGTTTGCTAGATTCGAGCTTCCCGATTCGCGCGTCAAGTCCTTCCAGCCGGAATTCCAGCCGGAGGGTGGTTGGCTCAGCCGCGGGCGCGCGGGTTGGTTTTGGAGCCCGGCATGGCGCCGGGCTGATGCGCGCGCCTCGGGGCTTAGACTATTTCGCGTGCTGAGGTGTCGGAACTTGAATAGCCGCGGTCCATCAACGTGGCCTCGGAAGCGCGGAGGTAAACCGCTAAGGCGTCCACCCGGATGAACTGGGAGAGCAGCGCATTTTGGCCGGGCGCTGGCAGAATCCTGAAATGGGCCAAGCTCTTGCCGAGTTCAACAATATGCAGGCAGGCGTGGTCGAGGTTCCATATTTGCCCTTCGGCCATGCCGGGCAGGGGATAGCTGGCTGTTCGTTTCATAAGATTCATCGCTGCAATCGCTTCCGCTACCGGTTCAGGGTAGCAATCCGCGTGCCAGATGCGTCCCGGCGGACAGGGACGGTGGTGGCCGGAGATTTGCGCAGCAGTTGCTCATCCAGCCGGGTGCCGCTGCGCAGATCTTGCACGGGCAGGGGGAGGTTGAAAGGCCCGGGTTTATGGGCCACCTTGAGCCATGAACTGGATAAAACCCTGGAACCGGTCCACCGGCCGTGGATTTTGAGAAACCATGAACGAACCTGACAGCTCTCGGACACAGTTTTGGGTCAAGCGTTGGGAGGTAGGGAAGCTGCCCTGGGACCTGGGCGGCATTCCTCCCGATTTGGTGTCATTTCTGACGCGGACGCAGGCCGCTCCCTGCCGGGTGCTTGTCCCGGGCTGCGGGTCGGGTTACGAAGTGCGTGCCTTTCATGAGGCAGGTCATGAGGTCATGGCGCTTGATTTCTCCGGGCCGGCGGTGGCGCGCGCGCAGGAGGTGCTCGGGCCGCTGGGCGAGAAGGTCGTCCAGGGCAACTTCTTCAAGCACGACTTCGGAACGAGGCGCTTTGGGTTGGTGTATGAGCGCGGGTTTCTCTGCTCACTCCCGCCCGCGCGGTGGCCGGATTATGTGTCGCGCATGGCGGAGTTGCTGACGCCAGGGGGGAGACTGGTAGGACTGTTTCTCTACGGGCAGGAGCCTGAACCGCCCCCGTTTCCGCTGACCGAGGGGAGCGCCGCAGCCTTGCTGGGCGGGTCATTCCGGTTGCTGAGCAGCACGGAATCGGTAGGGGAGTCGGTTCCCGTTTACCGTGGCATGGAACGTTGGCAGGAGTGGGAGCGGATCGACGGCTAAGGCAAAAGCCGAGCGATGCACCGTACGGCTGGGCGGTGGCCGCGCCACCGCTTCAATCGGCCCCAGTGTGGTCGTTGGACTGACGTTTTTCTCGTCTTTGGCTCGTTTGGCCGGTATGCTTCGGGGCGATGATGGCCCAGACGACTCCCTATTCACTGATGCCGCTCCTGAAGGAGGTCTCCCGGTCCTTTTACCTCACCTTGCGCATCTTGCCCGGTGGGGTTCGGTCGCAAATCGGCCTGGCCTATCTGCTGGCGCGGACGACCGACACCATAGCCGACACCGAACTGGTCCCGGCGGGGCAGCGGTTGGAGGCGCTCCAAGGCCTGCGTGAGGCTATCCTGGAGCCAGGCCGTGCCCCGCTGGATTTCGGCGAATTGGCGCGCTGCCAGGCTTCCGGCGCTGAACGCGTCCTGCTGGAACGGTGGGAATCGAGCCTTGCTTTGCTGCGGGCGTTACCCCCGGCGGATCGACTCCTGGTGCAGCGAGTGTTGGACACGATCACCAGTGGACAGGAGCTGGATTTGCGCCGGTTCGCGGGAGCTTCGGCGGAGAACCTCCGCTCGTTGCGGACGGAGGAAGAATTGGACGACTACACCTACCGGGTGGCGGGTTGCGTGGGCGAGTTCTGGACGCGGATGTGCCGGGCTCACCTGTTTCCCAAAGCAGCGTTGGAGGATGCGGTGTTCCTGACCAACGGCGTGCGGTTTGGCAAAGGGTTGCAATTGGTAAATATCCTGCGGGATCTGCCCGCCGACCTCCGCCAGGGGCGGTGCTATGTGCCAGCGGAGGCTTTGGCCGCGCAAGGCTTGACGCCAGGTGATTTGCGCCTGCCGGGCAACGAGCCCCGCGCCCGCGCGGTTTACGACCGTTACCTGACCCAGGCAGAAGCCCACCTGGCGGCGGGTTGGGCTTACACCAATGCCTTGCCCCGCGGCAGCGTGCGGGTGCGCCTGGCCTGCGCCTGGCCGATCCTCATTGGACTGGAAACTCTCAAACTCCTGCGGTGCGGCCCCATCCTCGATCCCGCCCAGCGCGTCAAGGTCAGTCGCAGCCAGGTTAAGCGGCTGATCTGGCGCTCCGTTCTGTATTATCCCTCGCCCACGGCCTGGCGAAGACTAGGCGAAGGAGAGCACAGCACCGGCTCTCAAGCCGCCGCCCGGACCTGAAACTAGATCCGAACAGAACCAGTTCGTGCCGACTGCGGCCCGGGAGGCGCCGGCCATCAGTCCGATTCGGCTGCCTCGGCGGCGAGGAAGGAGGTGTTACCGCTCAGATGTCCCACGATTTTGCCGGCTCCGGCGATAATCGCGCGCAGGTGTTTTTCGTCGCGGAAACTCTCGGCGTAGATCTTGATGATATCCTCGGTGCCGGAGGGGCGAGCGGCGAACCATCCCTGGGCGGTGGTGACCTTGAGGCCCCCAATTGGGGACTGATTTACCGGGTCACGGGTTAACCGGGTCAGGATGGGATCGCCCGCCAGCGCCGTGTCAGTGATCGAGTCCAGGTTCACGTTTTTGAGCGCCCGTTTTTGTTCGGTGGTGGTTTTGGCGTCAATGCGGCGGTACCAACTCCGGCCCAGCAGTGCGGACAGATGGTGGAAATACTGAGCCGGGTCATGGCCGGTGCGGGCCGTGATTTCGGCGGCGAGCAGGCCCAGGATCAACCCGTCCTTATCGGTGGTCCAAACCGTGCCGTCTTGGCGCAGGAAACTGGCGCCGGCACTCTCCTCACCGCCGAAGCAGTAGCTTCCGTCGAAAAGCCCTCCGGCAAACCACTTGAACCCCACCGGCACCTCGGCCAAACGACGCCCGATACTCTGGACTACGCGGTCGATGATGGAACTGCTGACCACGGTCTTGCCCACTGCGGCGCTGAGGGGCCAGCCGGGGCGATGGGTATGGAGGAAATGAATCGCGGTGGCAAGGTAGTGGTTGGGATCCATCAAACCGTGCGAGGGCGTCACTATGCCGTGCCGGTCGGCGTCCGGGTCGTTGCCAAAAGCGATATCGTAGTCCTTCTGTAACTGGACCAGTCCCTGCATCGCGCATTTGCTCGAGCAGTCCATCCGGATCTTCCCATCATGGTCCACCGGCATGAAACTGAAGGTGGGGTCCACCTTCGGGTTGACGACTTTCAAATCGAGGCCGTAATGGTCGCGAATGGGCTCCCAATAATGGACCGAGGCCCCGCCCAAGGGATCGACGCCGATGCGGACTCCGGCGGCTCGAATGGCCTCGAAATCCACGACTGATGAAAGGTCCCGCACGTAGGCGTCTACGAAATCGACTTGGGAAGTGGAGGCCCGTTTCAGCGCGGTTTCGTAGGGCAGGCGTTTGACCTCCTGGTTGCCTCCGCGGAGCAAGGTGTTGGCGCGGTCTTGAACCCAACCGGTCAGTTCAGTATCCGCCGGTCCCCCGGAGGGAGGGTTGTATTTGAACCCGCCGTCGGCTGGCGGGTTGTGCGAGGGCGTGATGATGATCCCGTCGGCCTGGGCGCGGTTTCCGGCCTGGTTCCAGGCCAGGATGGCTCGTGAAATGACGGGAGTTGGGGTGAATCCGTCCTGCCGCTGGAGGCTCACCATGACCTCGTTGGCAGCGAGCACTTCCAGCGCGGTGCGCTGAGCCGCAGCGGAGGCCGCATGGGTGTCTTTGCCCATGAACAGCGGCCCGCTGATGCCCTTTCCCCGTCGGTATTCGCAAATGGCTTGAGTGATGGCCAAAATATGCGCCTCGGTGAACGTGCCCTCGAAGGGCGAGCCCCGATGGCCGCTGGTGCCGAAGCTGACCAACTGACGGGCATCGTTGACATCCGGGCTAAGTTCATAGTAATCCCGTTCGAGTTTGCGGACATCGATCAACAACTCCACGGGTGCCACTTTTCCGGCTAAGGGATGATGCGTCATAGTTAGGTTCAAGAAACCGCGGGAAATTGTGCGTTATCCTGCTCTTCAGCGCAAGTGCCGGGGCGGTACCGCTCCAGCCATGAAAAGGGCCTCGCAACGATGGGGGGGGTCCAGGCCGTTTTCACCGGCTTCTCCCGGCTCGGGCAAGCGGTGGGGGAACACGCCGATAAGGCGCACCTTTCTCACCGGCCTAAAGCCGCGGTGAGTGACGCCATGGGGGTTGCGAAATGTCCGGCTTAACGGTGTTGCCGGCGCTTGACCTTGAGCTGAGCCAGGGAATGGGTGAGGGCTGCGGTGACCATCGCGGCTTCCTCATCGTCGATATGCTCGGACAGCCGGGCCTCGGCCCG
>Ga0316225_1003202_pt1 | contig 12734 bp, 13 predicted proteins | sample TBH18015metaG_FD_206010 | JGI IMG/M metagenome (GOLD analysis project Ga0316225, IMG submission 206010) | Freshwater microbial communities from Trout Bog Lake, Wisconsin, USA - TBH18015 | ecosystem: Environmental > Aquatic > Freshwater > Lake > Hypolimnion/Profundal zone | place: USA: Wisconsin... | reverse complement strand
CATCCACCGTAGTTTGTTAGGGCGTATCTTCCAGTCGGGAATGGGTCAGGGTAGGGAATGGGCTGCTGACCCTGCTCAACTAGCCATCCCGCGGTCAGCGTCTCTACCTTGTAATCCCATCCAAAAGGCCAGAACGGAGGGTCTTGGTTGCTGTACCAGCCGCTTCCCTCAGGCCCCCACAGCCACATGTCGTTTCTGTCGTTCTGCCGACGACGAGGCCGTACAAACCTCAAGAAGTCTTGAGGCAATGCCCATGCAAATCTGTATGTGTAAAGAGGAGTGACAGGGCTGAGTTGGAGTTGCTGTCGGGTCTTGGCAAACTTCCAGTCCCGCTCGGACATAACTTCTTGGAATATCGCGTCCCAAATCGACAAAACTTTTACAGCATTTGGGCTGTTTTCGTTGATATCAACGATTTGTCCACGCGCACCGATACGTCCGAGGGCGAGATTGCTAATACTGGCCTGACTGTAATTCAATCTGCCCCCTACGCCGGGACAGCAGTCTCGGCTTCACTTTCGGTTTCTCCCGATTGATCCTCAAACGGGTGTGATTTCTCATTGTGAAGACGAAGACCATACTCAGACTTGCACAACCTGCCGCATGTCTGGCAGGTGAGATGGCTCAAATCAATCTTTTCTTCTTCTTCATCTTCTTCCGCAGCAATCACATTGTCGTCTTTGTGTGCGCTTCGTGTGTGACTTCCCAAATCCGAAAGAGTCTTGAATGGCTTGAGGTTCTCGCATCCAGGCTTCTTGCACGAGTAATCGTGCGGAGTTTCGTTTGGGTTGGCGTTGCGGTCAAACTCAAACACATACGTCGAACCCAACTTCAATGAGGCCAATGGCCCGTTCCGGTCAATCTCATAGAGACCTCCCGGTAACGGACCACCACCAGGAACGTACTGGAAAGCATTTACACTGTCCCAGCATGTCGTGACGCATTTGGCCTTCACCTTCATTATTGCTCGCCTCCGGTCTTCGGTCCATACCACGAGACAATTGTGCCTGCGGTCGGGCCGGTTCCGGTCAGAGCCGCGTAGAAGCGCAGGAACTCCAACACCGAAGCACCTGATACGGGAATGAAGTAGTGCGCGCCGGCAACCTGAAGCTGCGCCAAAGTCAAGGTACGAGCAGCAATCGGGTTCGGAGACGAGCTATACACTGCACCGCTTGTCGAGGAAGTGCAGACCTGGAAATTGATGCTTGTAAGCAGGTTGAACTCTCCGGTAACGACGATGTGAATTCCGTTCACCACACCACCCTCACCCACAACTTCAGGCGGGAAGGTGTATCCCTTTTCGGTCAGTGACGGGAATTGCGTCAAATACGGATACGAAGCACCGCTGTTTGGCACACCAAAGTCGATTTCCAGATTGCTGTACTGGCTTCCAGAGTAGCAAAGAGTATCGCCCGGAGTGTTCGGGCTGAAAGTCAATGCTGTGCTGCTGGAAACAGTCTGAGAGTTGTTTACCGTGTACGTTCCGGTCTGTCCTGTACCCGAACCGTAAGCGGTAATGATGGTGTTCGCGGAAACGCCCGTACCGTTCACCACTGCACCGATATTGATTTGGCCGGTGGTCATGGTGGTAACAGTCAGTGTCGTTCCTGAAATTGCACAGGACGACGCGGCGTTTGCAGTCGAGGTTACCGGCCCATAGGCGGTGCTGCCGGAACCATGAAGATACGGTAGTGCATCGGTAACTGGCATGGCGACCTCCTTCTAGGTCAGTACAGTTTCGGTCGAGAGAAGTTTCTCTGCGACGTAGATGGGGATGTTCTGGAATCGCGTAACGGCCTTGCCGAACACGTCCATCGTGCCGTCAGACGGCGGCGTGAAGTAGGTGTTGATCTTCTGGCTCACGGCGCGAATGTCAATCTGCGTCTTGAGTGCTCGGTTGACCAGAATAATCGTACCAGAAGACTCACCAGCACGCGGCAGCCAGTTCTTCGCTTCAATGAAAATGTTTTCATCAAAGTTGTTCGAGGAAAGTGCTGTCGGGTTGATGTTGCAAATGCGCTGCACGCAGCGTTCATCCGCAATCTGGATGCCCATGTACCAACGAAGCATCGTGCGGAGAACCTGATACATGTAGTTCGCACTCACAGCACCGTTTGCGCTGGAGATTTCCTTCGTGATTTCACCTAGGTCACGGACATTGAGGCCGGCCGGAGTGTTAGGCGGGTAAATGCCATACACCGAATCATCACCGAATTCAATCATCCATGCGGAACAAACATTGCCAGTGGACGCGCCACCGTTCCACACGTTCGGCTGCCAGCTTGTGTCGCCGTTCGGATATGACTCAAGGTTGTTGAATCGAGTCGCAAGTCCGTTGAAGCCGCCCGGATTGGTAGCCAAGTTGCCATAGAACAACTGTGACTCCATCAACTGAAAAAGACCTTCGATGTGGTTCATGTCTTGGTCGGCACGCCACATGTTCGGGTCATTCTGGATTTCCCAGAGGTCCTTGTCCACTTCCGAGTAATCCTCGAAAAGTGCAATCGGGTCGTTGATGGGAGTGTTCTTCGAAACGGTAGGCTTGATGCCCTCGTTGAAACGCCGCGTGGACGCAACCGGCAAAGAGTCGGTGCGGACAGCGATGTTAGACAGGACATTGTTGCTCGGTTTGAGCGGGAGCATCTTGACCAGCGGTGTCATGCGGTCAAGGACTCGCTTGGGCATAACAAACTGCGCCCCTGCGTCACTGGACGAATAATTCGCCAGAACGTCCGTTAGTGTTGAGTAGCCTAACTGCGATACGTCAGTGGCCATAATGATTCTCCTTTAGAATCACTTTTTCGGGGGTGCGGGACTCTTGTCGTACTTGATGAACGAAGATTCCTTCGCTCCTGTACGAGAGGCCGATCCCTGAGGTGAACGGTCTTCTCCGGTCAATTCGGCAAACTTGACAAGCAGCTTAATCGTAGAGCTACGGGTCTTTTCCGTACCTGCATCGAAGTCGCTGTCAAATTCTTTGCCGAGATGGTTCCGGTAAAGACGCTTCGCCAGTTCCACGTTGGTATCAAACTTGTCGCCCCACTCGCTTTTCAAATCAGCGGTTGCCTGAGAAATTTCATTTTGAATCTTGGCGTTGTGAGCCTCGACCATCTTCTGCACCGTGCCGTTCCACTTCTGACTCAGTGCCTTTGCCTGTGATTTGGTCAGGCCAAGAGAATGAAATTCCTGTTTCCACTGGTTCGTCCACTCAGGAGCGTTCTTGTCTTCTCCATCAAACTCGTATTCACTGGGTTCTTTTGGTCGTCCCAAAGCCTCGTAATACTGACCGCGCTCCTCATCCGTAGCATCGTCCGGCAGTTTGGGTACGGAGTTGCCCAGCTTCTTCTCTGCTTCCGAGTACTTCTGGCTCGTCTCAAGATACGTCTTGGCAAATTCGCCAACAGTCTTGAACGGTACAAAAGCCTCGTTCGTTTTGAGGTCGTCAGGCAATCCAGCACGCCATCCCAAAGAAGGCTGCTGCGTTTCGGTTGTTGCAATCGTATTTCCATCGACTTCAGGCATTGATTCCTATTCGTTTCAAAGTAAACATTTACTATTGTTGAAAGTCAACTACTTCTTCGGAGGTGCAGGGCTTCCGACTTTTCCACCAGATGCGGGCATTTATTCCTCCTACGAGGTTGCCGTTGAGAACGGTGTGGTCGGGGTAGTGCCGGCCTGATACACTCCGTTGCACTGCCATACGCCTGTGGCGATGTCCTGAAGATCAAAGTGGTCGCCGATGAATCCGCCGCTGGGCTGTGTTCCAGTGAACGGCATCTGAATGGAGTGGTTGGAAGATGCGGTGGATGTAAAGACTTTTGCTGTTCCGCTGTTCTCGCCAATCGCACTTCCCTGAATGAAATCGCTCGAACTTGCCGCGAGAATTGCGTCCTTGTTCGATGTGGTAGTCACGCTGACCACAAAGTTGAACTTGTTTCCCGTTCCAGTTGCCGCCGGAAGGGTAACCACAGAACCCGCCGCTTGGTTGAGAAGAATCGTTGCGCCAGCGTTTGCCGCGGTCAGGGTCAAAGTCGCACCCGCTGCCACAGGAGCAGGGGAAATCGGTCCATTTACGCTGATATCCGGTGTCAGACGAGCCACGTTTGCGGACTCGATAACGAACATTGCTCGAGTTCCGTTTGCTGGTCCGGTGATTGCGCTCTGTCCAGTGACTTCAAGATTGAGTGCCTGACCTGAATTGTTGTAGACCGAAAAAACAAATCCAGGGAAGGCCGCCGGCCATACCAGAGTCGTTGCTCCGCTTCCGGCGTTGGTCACAACCAATTCAGTTGCCAGTGTCTGTGTCGGCAAAAGGTTTACAGTGTTGGTGCTTCCTGAACCACCGACATTGATGTTTGCCTGATTGATTACAGCAAGAGTCGCCGGTGCTTGTTCCTGAGGAACCCTGAGTCCCGTAGAAGGACTACCCGGCCAACGAACATTATCGTAATTCGGGGCTGAACCTGCCATGTCATTCTCCTTGTTGAATCATTCCATACTGCTTGTAAACCGTGTCTAACGCTCCGGCCATGCGAGCAATGACAATGGCAGCGTTGTACTCTGCAACAGCAACTACGTCTGCCGGATTTAGTGTCTCGCCAAAATGCCCAAGAGTCAAGATATCTCCGAGAACAATTTTCCCCTCGGCCGTACCAAACACATTTTTGTACCTTTGCTGCATCTCTCTTGCTAGACGTTCTGGGCTTTTAGCTTCCGGCATTATCGTCTCCCATCAGCTTCTGCAAGATGCTTCCAGACTCAGGGGATTTCGCCAGATTTGCCGCTGCTTTCGCCATTTTCGGTATGGTTTCCGACTGACGCTCCTGTGCGGCCATAACATTTCTTTGCTGGCGTATCGCCGTTACCTGACGCTCATCACGCAGGCATGAAGCAGGGAAACTCACCGAGTCAAGAATCTCTTTTGCCGTCTGGTCGTAATCCACAATGTCTACGGACGTGGGATTCATTTGTGCCACCTGTCCCAGCATTTGCAATCCAGACTGTATCGAACGAACCTTAGTCAATCGAGTTTGAGCCTGCGCCAGTGGTCCAAGATACTGAACCATGACTCCACCGTGAGGCATACTGAGAAGTATGTCGGGCGGATCGGGTATTCTACCGGCTGCGGCTTCAATCTCATACATGCGATTGATAATCTGGTCAAACGCCTCTGCCTGAAGGTTGCCGACTCTGGTTCCGAGTATTGCCGCCTTTTCACCCTGAATTTCCTGTACTTGATCAACAACCATGCGGGAAGTGTCTCCTCCCTGTGCAAGCTGGCTCATCATCATAAACACGTCTGTATGGAAATACTCATTGATGATTTTTGCCACACGGTCTTCGTACTCCACCGTGAACGGAAGGTTCTGTACTCCGGTAGTCAGTTGCTGCGGCATCCTTGCCCGTATATCACCACGGTTTGCCTCGACGTAAGTAATACCGTTCGGCCCACGCTGGATTGCTCCCCTAAGGTCTGAGTAGGCGACCAAAGGTGGTTCTGCCGCCCTCTGTGCAGTTACCAGATTGGTTCGTCCCATCTGGTTAGCTTTAGCGATGGATACAAACGCATCATGTGCCGGTCCTCTTCCATAGACCTCATCTGAATTAACTCTCCAACGCCATGAAATAATCGGCATCGAATCGTATCCACCCTCATGCAGCATGGTAATTTTGTCGTCTGAGTTTTTGTAGCTTCCGCTTACAGGCAGCATCTTTCCGCCGCGGCGATACACCCATACGGATTCCCACTTCTTGTTCTTGGCATCAATCTTGTTCGGGTCAAAGTCCGCTCGTGGGTAGATGGCATGAAGCACGTCTCGCTCCGAGTAAAGATTCGATTCGTAATCTTTCTCAAAGTTTGGATCCGCGTCTTTCATCGTTTCCATGCCAAACTTCTCTGCCATTTGTCGCAGAGTCATTTTGTAGACTCGGTAGTTCGTGTCTACCATTCCAAACTCATTTTCGGCAATGAAGCACTCGCGATAATGAGGTACGGTAAATACTGTTCTTGAATTCTTTATGTCTTCTTCAATCAGAAGATATGCAGTTCCGCAAGTCGCTCCGTCTGAAATAAACTCGGTATTCTTATCGTAAAAATTGGAGCGATTGAAGGCCGAGTACAAGACTTCCTGACATTCCTGAATCCACTTCTGCACCTGTGGGTAAGAGTCAATCCTCTGTCCGCTCCACGCCCTCATGCCTGATGTTCTGGGAAAGTTGATTTTTCCCGGAATTTCCAGTCCAAACCATGCCATATTACGGGAGCAAAGGTTTCCCACCATCCCATCGACAAGCCGGTTACGGGCAAGCATTGCTGCATCGTCGAAGATTTCCTGACCCGTCTGCTGACCAGGCCACAAGTCTCTATCCTGAATGAAACGTCTTCCATGATTTACATACATAATGATGTTGTCAATCATGGGTTCCCAGAAGATTCTCTGGGCTGCGAGTATCTCAAGATATTTCTCAGCGTCTTTTGCTTTTTGGTCTTCTGTTCGTGCGCCAATTTTTGACGGAGCAAAGCTCTTGGTGTTTCCGTAATTACGCGCCGCAGCGAGGTTTGGATATGGCATCGTCTATCCCAATGTCGCTTTCGTTGTGTTGGCGGTTCCGGTAGCACCCAGAGGAGAAGTCATAATTGTGGAAGACAATCCGCGCCGCTTTTGCAATGCTTCTGCCTGCGCCATAGATGCTGCGTTTTGCGCTTCCTCCTGTTGCTGCTGAGTTGTTGTGGAAGATGGGGCTGTTGGCGTTCCCTGCGAGGCTTCGTAGCCGAGGGATGCGCCTGTGCTGGCAAGACCTACGCCGGCGGAAATCAGGAGTGCAGTTGCGGTGGTGATTCCAGACATGACCCCTCCGTCTTGACAATATCATTTTCCAGACCGTGAGACATCAAAAATTCAGTTTCGTCGGTAAACTCTGCCTCAGCTTCCTCAACCGTGGTTGCCGATGTATGGAAAACCATTGTCAACTCGGTATTGCTCAAGGTCACATAAACTTGCTTCCTTCCCGCAGCAGCCGGTATGACGTTGTACCCGTGTATTCTTTGTCTGGAATCCCCCAAAAGCGCATCGCAAATCCCGTTGATTATGACCATCGTGGGTATCTTCACAAGCACGCTGGTGAACAGGACACCGGCAGGTATTCTTACAGTTCTTGAATACAAACCGGCATGGAAGACGTGTTCAGTATTGAATTCAAGCTGAGGACGTTCTTTTATCCTGTCTTCCAAAAGTCTTATCTGCTCAACCATTTCGGTAGGCGTGGCCGGAATTTCTTTCCCTTTGAAATAAAGCTCGGACTCGCTCATACCAGTTTCCTTAGATAAACATTGTTGGTGTGACGGTAACGCAGAGACAGTAGCCTGTCAAACCTGCTTTCAGACGGTGCGCTGTAAAGGAACGCAGAGCATCCCATAGACCTTGCATAGTCTTCAATGAAGTTCAACAACTCGATTCCTTCCCCACCACTCCTGTACCTAATGCTTATGAATATGCTTTCAGTAGTTGCCACTTTCTTCCCGTAGTGCGGTAGGACGTAGATCAGTACAGTGGCAAAGCCTATCAGTTTGTCGTCTCGGTAAACTCCAAATGCCTGAAACCCTCCAGAGTTTTCCAAAACATCATAAAGCTCTGGCTGAGGATTTGCTCGTCCGATTTCAGGGATAGAACATTCAATCGAGTATTCTTCCAGCAACTCTTTGGCGTTGGGGGCATCGAGAATATCGCGGTAACTAACAGGATTTATCAACTCATCCCCTCATGGGTAAACCGTAAAACAGTGGTGAAGACGTGCTTTTTTCTCCATGTTTTTGAATCAACATACGCGCAAGCTCAGGGTCAATCTCTGATCTTGGCGGTCTGTAGGTTGGTTGCTCCAATGCTGCATAACGTATCGTATCAGGGAAGTCTTTGTAGTCTTCTTTTGGCTTGTCGCTGCCTTCCGACCACTGATAATTCCACATGTCCTGAATTGGACCTCGGTCTCCTTTGCAACCTTCGCGGGCAAACATCATTCCCGGAAAGCTGCATCCACGAACAGCAGAGTAGTGGTCCGCAAGATACTCTTTCACCATCTTGTGTCCGAGAGATACATCTCCAGGGTTGGAGCGGGACATGACCATCCTGTTTATTCCAGCGTCTGCCAGCTTTTCTTCCCAAGAGGAAAAAGTCTCACCATGCAAAGGCTTGTGCGCCGCGGCGAATTTTACGTCAATAATCACCATTTCAGGTTCTCGGTAACCATGCTCCGCGCGCTTCACTTTCACTGCCTGGGCAATAGATTCAATGCTTCCCTGCGGCAACAAATACGCATACCAGTAAATCCTGTTGGCAGGTTTACCGTTGATGATTATGTCCTCAGGGGATATTGCTCCAAATATCCATCGCGTAGGTCTTGCGTCGGCGGGATCAACAGCCTCAATCCGCATCCAATCAGATGGTATTTTGAAGTCCTCGTATAGATGCTTGTTTCTGTCGAGCATCTTGTAGACCATTCCAGAAAGATGCTTCCACTTACCAAATTCACGGGCTTCCCGTTCGTCCGGGTCAGTGATGTTTTTCAGGTAGTTATCAATTCCGGCGCGGGGCAGAAATCCCATAATCTCCCCGCATTTCGGGCAGTAGTCCACCGGACGTTCCTGACCTGGTTGAAGTTTTTCTGCGTTATTTTCTTCAATTGTGACATCGCAATTACGGCAGTAGTCCTGACAGTTGTCCCAAGTTGAGCCTTGAAACACTGCAATATCTTGGTCACTTCCGCCGTTGTTAAATGCTTTCATGGAAAGCAGGTCGTAGATGTAGGGTTCTTTCAACGGTGTCATGGTGAACCAGTTGGGACCGTTGGTACTCATCAATCCACGCATTGAAGCTGTAAGAATTTCCTGTGGGGGAGGCTCGTCAAAATGCTCCCAATCAAACACCATTCCTTCAAAGCTCTCTGCTGACTGGACGTAGGAACGAAAATGCGCCGTGGAATTGCATGGTTTCCCGTTGAAGTCGTTGGCGATGGTAAGGCTTTTCATCGAGCCATCTGAGTAGCGAGTCGTAGTCACTCCGCAGTAAGCGGGTATTAGTGACATGAATTCCGGCTCAATTCTTTGGGTCAAAGTCTGACCGGCAACCTCGCAACCCACTAGACCGTTGTTGGGAACGCGAACATTGATTTTGTAGTCGGGGTCGTCCTTTGAAAGCCACGGCCTAAAACCCATCATGTGAGCAATATCTTCCGCAACTCCAATGCTGGTTTTACCCACTTGGTTTCCACTTTCAAACAAGCGAGTTCGTGGTGTTTTGCCTCGGTTGTTTTTTATTCGTATGAAGGGGATTTGAGCGCGATTCATTTTGAGGAAAGCCAACTTCATGTACTGACGGACTTTATTTTCTACAACCGTCAATGATGCAGGATCGTTCCTGTCATATCCTTCAAGGATGTTGGGTACAGGTGTGGTCTTTTCCTTGCGTGCCATTTACTTCTTCTTTTGTGATTTGCGCTTTTGTGCGTAGGCGATGGCCACGGCTTGTTTGACTGGTTTACCGGCACGAACCTCTGCCCGAACATTTGACGAGAATGTTTTTTTGGACGTTCCCCGTTTCAGTGGCATGTGAATCTCCTCTGGTTTATTCTACAACCGGATAACCGTCAGGCCTGATGTGTATTTTGTATTCGTAGCAAATGTCGGCCAGAACTTTTCTGTTGCTGGAATTCGGGACCGACCGTCCACGTTCCCAATTTGTGATGGTGTTTGGGTTTACCGCCATAGTTGATGCCATCTTTTTCATGTCCCAGCCAATTATTGCCCGTATTACTCTTATGCGTGTTGCTTCGTCTGTCATGGAAACAGCATAGCACAGAATCATCAATCTTATTATCGAAATCCATAATTGTTGAATTCTATAGATTTTTGTCTTGTACTAGACTGAAGAGCATTTTCCAGTTCCATTCTCAACGACTCTATGGTTCTGGAATAGCTCTCAAACATCCTTGAGTAGAAATCTCTTTCGCCTTCAGCCCACGGGACTTCTCCGCACATCTTTCGATACCACTGGCCGGTCATGTTCCGATCTGCCAGTATGTACTTATCGAGTTCCTGTTCGATGGTCAGTCTTGGTTTTGTCACTTGATTAAATAAACCTCTTAATTCAAAAGCAAGAACAAAAACCCATATATGCATGATTCAGAGGGAGTGAGCACACTAAAAACAAGGGTGGAATGTTCTTAGTGGCGAAACCAGATGCGGTATGCCGTCATCGTCGGTCGTTTCGCGTTCTATCTGAAAGTCTATCCTTGCTTACGCACGCCTCCCGCAGAAGGACGCTCCTCTAACGACTGGATAGCGGGGTCAGACCCCACAAGGAGCCGGTTTACCTCTCAGGCACAATCCTGATTGGTCGCAATGCAACGGCCATAGGACGAGTCATCATGGGGAGTTTCGAGCCGAATTTTTCGGTGGTCATCCGCATAGTTATCCTAGTGGCAAGTTCATAGTTGCATAAACGATCTTCATGTGTCAAGATGTAATTGTTCGCTGTGTGAGTCCTAATGGCAGATTTACCCACTCGAACATGTTGGTCGCCTCCTAGCGAAGAAAAGCCCCTACCGCTCTGGCTAGGGGCTTTTTTCGGGAATTATATACTTGAGTCCCTTTCACGCAAACTCCATCACTTCCTGCGCCATCCGCTTCGCGGCAATCTCGCAGTATTTCTCTTCGCGCTCAATCCCGACTGCCACCAACCCCGCGTCCTTTGCCGCACGCAGCGTGGTTCCGCTGCCCATGAACGGGTCTAGGACGCTTTGGGATGAGGGGGTGAGGCTCATCACCCATCTCATCAGTGCGACGGGTTTCTGGGTAGGGTGAACCGCTCTTAGCCCACGCTCGCTATCCTTAAAAGCTCCACACCACTGATGATTGAAGATTCGCAGGGTTCCAGCCACATTGCTCCACGCTATCTCTCCATCGGCATAGGAGTTGTTGCCTGTTTGTTTGTTCCACACCAGCGGACCCTTGCAATCTCCCAGCGCAGAGGCAAAGTAGTTACCTCCCCATATCGCATATTTAGGGCAGAAATCCCGAAGCATCACTAGCAGGGCATCATCCGGGCGCATATCCCATTCACTCGCGCTCTTGTCCTCCGTATAGATGGTTTCCTTGCCGAACATCATCCCGCTATCCTGCCGCTTGAATATCCCATACGGCGGATCAGTCAGCAGCAGATCGAACCGCCCCAACTTAGGCAAAATCTCGCGGCAATCACCGTGATAGATGGTGATGCCTCCGTGTTGGTAGTAAGCCGTCATTTACGCTCCAAGGTAGTTAAGTATGTAATTCCCCTTTTTTCATCAATTACGCTGAGGCATCCTGCCATCCCTCGCACACAATGACGTATGCGCGTACTAAGTCAAACCGGGCTACAACTCACGCTTGGGATGTCTGCTAGTGGTTCTTCTACCGGCGTGCAGCGAATCGCACAATTTGCAGAGAAAATAGCCGTAAAGGCCAATATAACCACAGACTTACCGGCACGCTTGAAGTCGCCTATTTTGTTTATTCCAATTCACGGCGGACGACCCGCATACGGCTATGAAGCTACGGTGCTAATATGCCCATCCACCCCACGACTTCCGCCAACCGCTTCTATCTCCACCCACCCATTCAACACCTTCCTTATCCACCAAGACAAACAAACCCCTTCACCCACAGCAGCACTACGCCATTTCTCCAAATCCCCAACATCCACGCGTATTGTCATGCTTATTTTTTGCATGTATTGACACTACATTAATGTAATTGTATTGTCAAGTCAATACGTAAGCCACCCCCGCAGCTATTGCCGAACCCCACGCAAATTTTGCTGGACTCGGCACTCAAACCGCGTGCATAGTCTTTTACGGGAAAAATTTGTGTGCGGGATAGGACGACCCTCACCCACCCCGCCTCGTATGGGGGGCTAGGGGTCACCCCAGATTGCTTTTTGATGGCCTCGCATATTACAGAAAATAAATAACTTAGCACGGTTCATCGCTGCGTTACTGTGTGCATTGTGCAACGCTGTGCTACTCACCCTATAATCGACCGCTAATCACCTGCGGATTGGCAGACCGCGCTCGTATAGCCTCGGCTACGCAAGAGCGCATCGATTATTACCTGCGCTGCGTCGCGGGAGCTTCGCGAATCACAGTTGATGAACTCCTTGCGCGGCAAGCTGAATATCCCGCCGCCTAGTCTCCGCCGCGCCGCATCCACGGTAAGTGGAGCGTGAGGTTGGTAACCTCGGGCGGTACGTAACCCGCTAGAAAGACTCCCACTATGAGCCGTTCGACCATTAGCACTTTCCAGCTCTTTCAGATGTTTCCCGATGAATCAACGGAACGGGAGTCAAGTACGTAAATCCCATTCCATTGACTAACGCACGGTGCAGTCCGGCGAATTATTTTTCGCTGTGCGTGGTGAGCGTTTCGACCGGAATCGCCGCGGATGTTGGTCTGTTCTTGAGTGCCTCGACTACGTCCAACAAAACACTCACGTTAATGCCTGTTGCCTGCCCCCGTACCAGCCGCGCCTTGTCCTCCAGTATCGCCGCGCCGGTTATGATTTCCATAGGCTTGCTTTTATCTATCTTCTCCTGCGTCAGGGATGATAACAGCCGATGTTGGAGGGCATCGTATACGTCGGCCTTGTTGTCCTGGAAGTCGCGGAGGGTCTCTGGAGAAGTGCCAGCAAGGAAGGTGTCAAGTAC
>Ga0316225_1003186_pt1 | contig 12778 bp, 9 predicted proteins | sample TBH18015metaG_FD_206010 | JGI IMG/M metagenome (GOLD analysis project Ga0316225, IMG submission 206010) | Freshwater microbial communities from Trout Bog Lake, Wisconsin, USA - TBH18015 | ecosystem: Environmental > Aquatic > Freshwater > Lake > Hypolimnion/Profundal zone | place: USA: Wisconsin... | reverse complement strand
TATTGAACTAAAGCATGCAAATCCATTCCTTTTATCCCCGGATGCAACAACATGTCCACCGTGCCGCCTAAAGTTCTGATCCCGTATTGTTCCAATATATTTGCTGAAGCGCCATTGTAAGAAGTACTTACGCTTTGCAGTATTTGAGGTTTATTAATAGCGGTAACTACAGCAACAAGTTCCACAATAGGACTATTATAGAATACGCCTATACGGCCAAAGTCCACTTGTTGAGGTTTTACTTGTTTCGCGGTTGGTTGCTGTGAAGCGCTCGCCCCAAATACACTCATATTACTTCCTGTTGAGGCATAAGAAAACTCCCCTAACAGACCGAAGTTTTTAGTTAAATTGTAATTCACATGAAAAGCTAATGCAGGTAATGTATATTGGTGATTGAAGGGCTTTAGGGTTGCAGATACATGATTACCCTGCATATCTATAGCTGATTGACCTAAATAAGATCCCGGATCCAAATTATAGGGGAGACAATTTCCTCCAATATTTACATAATCTAAACGAATACCTCCGTCAATTTTCAAATTGGGAAGCGCCTGCCATGTATCTTGAATATAGGCGGCTACTCTGTTTTCATGCCCCTTGAAATAACTGCCAGCCACATTATACAAATAAAATGCATTGTACGCCATCGGATTGATATTTGTTACATCTACAGGACTTCCTCCTGAGGCCATTTGGGTATATAACAGTTTCTGATTCTGATCAATTGATGTGTTATAAAAGGAAGAACTAATTTCATGCTCTTCATTATGGAAAATATTTTCAATTCCGATCAACCATTTGTTTTTATTCTGTTCTTTACTTAATTCAGCTCTCAACATAACATCATTGATGGAAGCGTGTTGCAAAATGCTTAACCACTGTTCATTATATCTTCCGGTATAAGGCGTACCAGTATTATCTGAATAATATTTGGTCATACTTGGTGCATTATTAAGATCAGAAGTTTGTGTGCAAATTTGCAATGGTACGCTGGCGCTTGGCACATAATTATCACGCCCACTTACTTTTAGTTTCAAATCATTTTTAAAATTATAATGAAGTAACAGCTGTATATTATGTGAATAATTTTCTGCAACATTTTGCATGGTCGTATTTACAACCTCACCAGTTTTAACGTCTTTGTAGCTTAAAGTTCCCAATGGATTCCCGAAAAATCCGTTACCCCACGACATATTATCAATATGTGATAAACCCTTTCCACTTCCGTTATAAAGGAAAGGTGATATAGATGTTACAGGGAATAGATCATCTGTATAGGCATACCGATAGGTTAATGAAACATCCCCTTTATTGTGGGCAAATAGTTTAGTCAAACTGGCACGGTACATTTGTAAGCGATTATTCATACTATTATACGGAATTTTAAAATACCCAGGATCAAAATTTTGATAAGTACTGATGGCATAATACCAGCCTTTACCGATTGGGGATGACAGTGAAAAATCAAATTGCTGTTTGCCATAAGCATTTGAGCGGTAGTTCAATATTCCCGAAAAATCTTTAGGTGCACATGGAGGACCTGGATTGGCAGGATCAAAAGCCGGTGTAATCCCATTTTGTAAAAAAGAATTAGTGCCATATCCTACACGGCCATAAGCAAGTAATGTTTCCGTTAAACTCATAAGGTAAACATTCGCATAGGCCCCATCTCCTGGTCGCCAAACTGATTGTGGCCCCTGTGGCATATTAGCATAAACTACCGGAATGTCATTTTCTGCAACCAAAAAATCGCCAGGGTCGGTAACAGGCAGACCTATCATGATTTGACGAGGCGCCTGGAATGTACTTGCATTGAGTAATTCATGCCTGTTGGCTTCTTCATTCATTTTCCCCTTAATTTTCGCAGAGTCTTTGGGGTTGATCACTGTTTTCATATTCTGCACAAATTGGTCAGAACTTTTAATATCCTGGGCATTCAATGTAAAGATTGCCCCAAATAATAGACAAATTAGAACTAATTTTTTAGACATAATGTTAAAATTTAAATTTTTGTTGTTTTTAGTTATTCTGATTTTTTTACCGTATTTAAAGTGAAGTCATTCGTAAATTCAATCATATATCATCTCTATTCTTTCAAAACATTGTCAAGAAAATTAAATGCTTTTGTAAAATTTTCAGCAGTAAAGAAGGAGGGATCTGCATGTATTGAACCTTGAAGTATTTCAAAACTGACTTTATTGGCACCAATTTGTGCTTTCAACGCATTAGCCAGATCGATGGACTGCACAGTCGGAATATTTTGGTCGATATTACCATGTTCGATGAAAAAATAGGGGGCTGTTTTAGTATCCATAGACCCGATATAGGTTTTGGGATTTGCTTTCTCCGTAAACATTACATCTTTTTTTACATTTTGACCTATATAAAGGCTTTCAGGAGAAGTATCGCTCAAAACAGAACCAAAAGGGGTATGAATTCCAGAAGCCTGAAACTGCTCATCAAACTTTGTAAAGTCACAGGGGCCAAACCAGTCTACTACCGCTTGTACAGCTGAACTGAATTCTAAATTTTCTGTAACATCGCCATTCAAATTTTTTACATTACCTGTTGTTCCCAACATGGCTGCCAAATTACCGCCGGCACTATTGCCCCATGCTACAATTTTATCGGCATTAAAATTGTACTTTTGGGCATTTGCCTTTACAAATCGGACCGCGGCTTTCACATCATTAACGGCCCTTGGAAAACGGGCTTCCCCCGACATTCTGTAATTGACACTCACTACAGCATATCCATGACCAACACCTGCATTAATAATTGCAATGTCATAAGGAGTCCTGGAATCTCCCATCATAAAAGCACCGCCATGTATGTCTATAATTACCGGGAACGGCCCCTGACCGTCATTGGGCAGGTAAATATCTGCTTTTTGAGTTTTGGATAGTGTACTATAAGGAACTTCCAGATATTTAGTCCTAATGTGCGAAGTTGTAGCAGGGCCAGCCAACACCGGTATCTCATTTTTGGGAAGTTTATGACCTTTAGGTGGCACTAAGGAAAAAATGCCAGAACCAAGGGATGTTACGGGTTCTAATTGTGGAATGATATTCCTTTGCTGGCCTTTTGAAACAAAAGAAAATATCAAAATAGCTATCATTATAATTACTATGTTTTTTTTCATATCAACCAATAAATTATATATGATTACTTGCTCACTCCTAATTACTTTAGATTTAAGACTGCATCTAAGAATTTAAATGCTTTTGTAAAATTCTCAGGAGTAAAGAATGCGGGGTCTCCATGTCTGGCACCGTTAAGTATTTCAATACTGACTTTGTCCGCACCAATTTGTGCCTTTAAGGTATTGGCCAGATTTTTAGACTGTACCGTAGGGATATTCTGATCGGCGCTACCATGTTCAATAAAAAAATAAGGAGCTGTTTTAGTATCCATTTTACCGATATATGTTTCAGGATTGGCCTTCCCGGCAAACGCCGGAACGTCATTAACACTTTTTCCTATATATAAACTTTCGGGCGAATCAGGACTAAATACAGAGCCAAAAGGAGTATGGATACCGGATGCTTTGAACTGGTCATCGTATTTTAAAAAATCGCAAGGGCCAAACCAATCGATCACGGCTTGTACAGATGAACTATACGCTAAATTTTCAGTATTGTCTCCATTCAGATTATCCACATTACCAGTTGTTCCTAACATTGCAGCAAGATTGCCACCAGCACTTCCGCCCCAGGCAACAATTTTATTAGGATTGAAATTATACTTTGCAGCATTTGCCCTTACGAAGCGAACGGCAGCTTTTACATCGTTAACAGCCCTCGGAAAACGAGCTTCTCCTGACAGTCTGTAATTGATACTGACAACAGCATAACCATGATTTTCACAAGCATTTATAATATCTCCTTCAAAATGTGTCCTTGAATTGCCTACCATAAATGCACCGCCATGTATATCAATAACTACAGGGAATGGCCCTTTACCTTCATTAGGCAGATAAATATCCAATGTTTGTGTTTTAGACACTGAACCATAAGAAATACCAAGATATTGCGTATTAATGGATGAAGTATTCGCGGTGTCCGGTCCCATGGCAGGCATCTTATCCATGGCAGGCATCTTATCCATGGCAGGCATGTGGCCTTTGGGGGGAGACATAGAAAAAATTCCTGAACCCTGTGAAACAATAGGTTCTAATTGAGGAACCGCAATGGTTGTTTGTGCATTGATTGCACATGAAATAGAAAGAAATAGTATTGATAAAATAGCGATGCCTGGCATCTTATTAATCAATAAGTTATATAGTTTTCGAGAGATGAATTCTGTGTTCTCAGCTGGTACTTGAATAATCTTGTAATCAACATTATTCCGTATGCCATATCCATTAAGCGCCATTAATAATTTCCCGTTCTTTTTCATGATTTTATTAGTATTTGTATTGCGAATTATCAAAAAAGTATTGGCAACAAAGATAAAGTTCGCAAAAACGGGGTAAAAGGTAAAATTCTTCCTTTTAATGGTATTTTTCTGCCAATGGAGTAAATATGTACTTATTTGCCCTGGCAATTCGTGAGTTATCTTAAGGATTTAAACGCTATGGGATGAGATCGTGTGTTACGTATAAAGATTTAAACTCAATGGGCGTTTGACCTGTGCTTTTCTTGAAGTATTTGATAAAATTGGTAGCTTCGTCAAAGCCCAGCTCAAACCCAATCTCTTTCACAGTTAATTGACTGTGAGTTAAAAACCTTTTGGCTTCCAATAAAACTCGCGCATCTATCATATCCTTTGGTAATTTACCTAAAACCTGTTTAGTTGCCTGACCTAATTTTTTCTCAGTAATTGATAATTGCGGGGCATATTTTACAACAGATTTATTATTCTTAAATTGATGCTCTAATAAATCAGTAAACATCATCACTACAGATACATACCCAGGGACAAAAGTTGTGGGCAGAGGATGCTTTGTCATTTTCTCTCTTTGTGCAATTAATAACAAATTTTGCACTAAATTTTTGAGAATGTAATGTTTATTGAATACGTCGGATTGGTTAATTTCCATTTGAAGACCATCGACAAGTAACTGAAACTTCTGATAGACTGATCGGTCCAGTTGAAGAACATTTCTATTGAAAAAATCATTAAACAATAAAGAATTCCGAATAAACTGCATGTCAAAATCAGTGATATTGAAAAACTCTTCTGTAAAAATCAATTCATAACCTTGATACTTTTCTAATGCATCAAATTGATGAACTTGTCCTTTCCCGACAAATAATAACGAATATGGTTGTAATGCGATGGATTGAAAATCGACCCTATGAACCGGATAACATTCTTCCAGAAGAAAAACATGATAAAAGTTGGTTCTATGTGGAGTAAATAAATGTGGTTTATTCTCTTTTAATAAAGAAGACGGCAATATCTGCAAATCTATTTCTAGTTTTGAGTCTTTACTAAAATGAAAATACGTTTTTATGTCATTAAGATCAATCATAAGTAATAGTCAGAATATAGGGTTTGATTTGTTGCAGGAATTATTCAGCTCATTCGATAAGCGTTCTTTGAGTTGTTCCCCTCAAAATAAAGCAACACATTTTTTATATTTCTGCTGTGGAGCTGAAGTTGTTTTGTGATCACTTCTTCATGCCCTTTTAACCGAATATTGATCCCTTTCGCAGGTAAATTATGAAGAAAATCTACTCCACTCACAGACAAGTCATCACTCCATCGCCCTATGGTTCTGCGACTTGTCATAAAAACTTCCGAAAGGTTCGGAATCCTTTGTTTTTGACGGATTAAAAGCAGGCAGTGTCTGAGTTTTCCGGGCCTGTTATGGAGGGCACTCTTGTAAAGCGCTCCAAGTGGTTCTATTTTCACTGTTTTGAGTGTTACATTTCTCATAATGAGACAAATATATAACTATTATTTAATATCGAGGAACAAGTTCAGCATAATATTATTCTTTTTTACTTATGTATTTAAAAGACTCCTCTCCTTGACGACTACTAATTGTTGATTTAATTCCGGATTGAATAAACTGAAGTCGGGATTATCTATGTTAAACTCCGCTCCCCAAAGGATCGGGGCAAACGAGGGAAATCTTCAGACTAATTCAACGACCTGTATTCAACAAGCGTATAACCCGTTTCATTTTTAAACATACGGCTAAAATGTTGTGGATGCTTAAACCCCAGTTCATAGGCAATCTCACTGATTGTTTTGCTGGTATCAAACATCCGCTCTTTGGCAATATCCATTAATCTCAACTGCAGATGTTCCTGTGCCGATTTTCCGGTCTCCTTTTTTATTAAGTCGCCAAAATAGTTTGGGGACAAATGTAATTGGTCCGCAAAATACTTTACAGTGGGTAGGCCAACAGTTTGGGGTATTTCAGACTGAAAATAGTTGTCGAGCAAGTTCTCGAATTTTACCAATATATCTTTATTTACATTTCCCCGGGTGATAAACTGACGGTCGTAAAAGCGCATACAATAGTTGAGAAGTAATTCTATATTGTTTGTAATTAGGGTTTTACTGTGCTTGTCGATCGACTGCTTTAGCTCGTAATCAATTTTATTCAGGCAATCAATCACAATTTGCCTCTCCTTTTCCGATAAGTGGAGCGCTTCATAAACCTTTTCTCCCCCTCGTTTGCAACGAGGGGGATAGGTGTTACAAACTACAGTCTGTTATCCCCTCGTTGCAAACGAGAGGGATAGGTGTCACAAACTACAGTCTGTTACCCCTTCGTTGCAAACGAGGGGGTAATGGCACTTATTAGTCAATCATCCACACCTGTTGCCAAAAGAGATACATCTGCCAAATCAATGAATAAGTGAATCACCCCAATGATTATTCGGTCAAAACTGGTTAAAAAACAGCGAATTAATTTTGTTTTGTTCATCGTATTTAAATTTATATTGATAAATTTGAGGTGGCTTTGCAGGTGCTGGCCGATTCATTCACAGGGCTGCAGAATTGCGGCAGGTTGTGGTTGCCGATCCAATTTAGTGTACCGTTTATTGAAAAGCTGAATGGTGTTTTAGAGATTAAGGATGATTGAGAATTAATAAAATAATCCGCAATATCGTTTCGGATAGCCGGCAACCGGAGGAAGCAATAGGGAAGGGATGTTTCGGGTATAAATTAGTTGCCAGCAATTATGAAAACCGCTACGATACATGATTTTACAATGATATGATAGAATTACCAAAGACTATAAGACCAGCTCGATTTGATGAAATTCCGAAGAATTCAACGGCATTTGAGAGATTACAAAAGATTGATAATGCAAAGATTGTAGAAGGATTCACATTCAAATTAAAAGAAATCGATAATGAAGAACATAAGGAAATTCCGTTTAGATTTTTTTCAGAGATTAATATTAACAATTCAAGACTTTGGGATTTAATAATCGCATTGACTGACTTATTGCCAGATTTATCATCATTGATAATTGGTGATTCTGATTATGAACCACATTATTGTGATTATAAAGCAAAAATTGATTTGATAGATAGTATTAAAAAGTTTAAAATAGAGTTGACAGAGGATGCATTTATTGAATGGGGCATTATTTTTAATGACAAAGAATCATTAACAGAGATATTTATACCTGACTCAAAATACATAAAATTTTGGGGCGTAGATATTGATGGATTTAAAACAATAATGACCAAATTTGACTTGAACCAAGTTGAAGATCTAGAGTTTATTGATGAATATCCGAAAGTCAGGGAACCATTGAGATTATTTGAGAATTCCATTATGGATACGAATGAATTGATAAATGAATTAAAAAAATAACTGCTGGCAACACGCGGTCATACAAAACTGGGGTTTAAGTGGTAAGGCAAGCGCAGTTCTCGCTGGCAAGTTTCTTATCGGCGGATAGTTTCGCTTCCACGGTTTCCCCAGCTTCGTATACCGCCATCCGTTAGCAGACAGTTGTAGAAAGCTTCCAATTGAGAATTGGCAAGAGATATTGGTATGGGGAATTTTTAAAAACTGAAATATTAAAACAAAGAACGCTTCGCGGATGCCCGAATGAAGAGGAGAATAATAAACAGCCGACTCAAACGCTTCGCGTGAAATAAAGGGAAAATTTGGTATTTGAATTTTGGCTCATTGAAAGAAAAAACGCTTCGCGGATGCCCGAATGAGGGGCAGAATAATAAGCAACAGACTCAAACGCTTCGCGTGGAAAAAAGAAAGGTTTAGTCTTTAAAATTTAGTTAATTGCATGAAAAATAAACGCTTCGCGTAGGAAAGTGGAAGCGCAATAGTTTGGTTCAAAACCAGGACTTTTTGAGACAGTTTAACAAACGGCAAATATCATCTGGAAACAACCGACCTGCTAACATCGCCTACCCGCAAGTAGGGTTCTGTTGCTTATAATAAAAGAAATTAAACCATTTAAAATATTGCAATAAAGGAAATTAATATAAAAATCCCCGCCTGCGGGTAGCCGTGGAACGTTGTCGGTAATGCTAAGAAAGACACAGCACACACAAAATGAGTAATTTACATGGAGATTAAAAAAGTTAAGCAAAATAACGGAGAATATCTTTGCGATATAGATATTTCAACAGATGAATGGAAAACTATACTTCAAGATGAAAATTTACTAAATGGCAACTATAAGGATGCGTTAATTAAATTTCATTCTGAACCTAATCACAAATCTACATGTAAGGCTCTTGGAGACAAATACAATGTTTCACCACAATCATTTAACGGGACAATAACAAATTTTGCTAAAGCTGTACAGAAAAAACTAAACCGCTTAGAAATAATTGGTACGGATGGAAAACCTTCATATTGGATAATTCCAATGTTGGGGAAACATGTAGGAGAATTTTTTGAATGGACGTTACGACCTGAATTAGTGCAAGCAATGGAAGAATTAAATTTGAAAGGGAAACACTTATTGCAGAAAATATATGATGAAGCAATTGAAAATAAACATTGGGTCTTTTTTGATTGGTTTCCAGCATACAAAAATTCAGTGCAAGAATATAAAGAACAGGCAATTAATAATAATTGGACAGATACAGTTTTTCAAAAATTAGTAAAGGATACAACTAAAAATGGAATTTCTGATTTGCAACAAGGAAATTTTACGTGGGAAGAATTTGAAAAAATAAAAATCAACTGGTCAATTATTCAACCTGTAATTAAAAATATCGCAGAAGAAAATACGATAAGTAAAGCTCAGTATCAGGTAATTGTAGGATTCTTTGGAAAGCAAACTACGGGAAATAGACCTTCTGGAACAAACAGAGTAGTCGCCTCATTTCTTCCGAACATTGTAACGACTGTTGTAAATTATAGATACTTAAGAGATGTAATTGCTAAATTAAAGAATAGATTTCCTGATTATCCAAAAATCCAAGAAGAATGGCTAACTGACAACTTTAATTTTATTGACTATTGTAATTCGAATGTTGAGTTCAAAGATTCTTGGCATAGTTCTGTATTTGCTTGGTATTTAAAAGAATATTTTGAACATGAGAGACAATTAATTCAAAAAAACGAAGCTTCTATGCAAAAATACATTGACTTGCTTTTGAACAATAAGAATTTAATTCTTACAGGAGCACCAGGAACAGGTAAAACATATTTAGCAAAAGAAATTGCTAAAGCATTAAATGCAGAAACAGAATTTGTTCAGTTCCACCCTTCATACGATTATACTGATTTTGTTGAAGGTTTAAGACCAACTGCACCTGATGATAACGGTAATATTGGATTTGGAAGAAAAGACGGAGCTTTCAAAGAGTTTTGTCGTAGTGCATTAAAAGCAAACACGACCAATGAAGTTGATAATTTTGATGAAGCGTGGGATAAATTGCTTCTTTTAGTAAAAGACAATTTAGCAAGTGGTCAGTTAACAAAAATTGGTTCTTGGGTTTTTAGCCTTTCAACAAAGGATTCTCTCAAATATTCGTCAACAAATACTCCATCTCAATATAATTTCACAATTACCAAGCAAAATGTTTATGACGCATACCAAAATAAAAAAGCAAGACCTTCTGGGGCTTTTCAAAAAGATATGGAGGATGTTGTTGAATACATGAAGGAAAACTTTCAATTAAAAAATTATCAAGAAGGAGCAATATTGCAGGAAGCAGAAAATAACATTTTTGTTTTCATCATTGATGAGATTAATCGAGCAGAAATTTCAAAGGTTTTCGGCGAACTATTTTTCTCAATAGATGCAGGGTATAGAGGTGAAAAAGGGCGAGTGAAAACACAGTATACGAACCTTCAAGATGATGGAGATATTTTTAAAGAGGGGTTCTATATTCCAGAAAACGTTTACATTATTGGTACAATGAATGATATTGACCGTAGTGTAGAATCATTTGATTTTGCAATGCGAAGGCGTTTTGCATGGAAAGAAATTAAAGCAATTGATAGAATTTCAATGTGGGATGGTTCAATTGACGAATGGAAAGATGAAGCTTTGAAAAGAATGAAATCTTTAAATTCAAAAATTGAGACAATTCAGGGATTAGGTTCTGCTTTTCATATTGGACCAGCTTATTTTTTAAAACTTAAAAATTATAATGGAAGTTATGACCAGCTTTGGGACAATCATTTAGAGGGCGTATTGTTTGAATATTTGCGGGGTTTTCCTGACAGTGATTTACGTCTAAATGAATTGAAAACTGCCTACGAAGTTATCATAGAATCCCATAGTAATGTTGAGAACAACTGATAATAATTGCGGAAAGGAAATTGAAAAAGATTTTTTGCCCGATCTTAATTTAATCGCAAATAAAAAGATTAGCGATTTAATTCTGGAAGACAATCCGAATTTGCTAGTATTTCCAAACGATTTAAACCAAACTGGCGATAAAATTAGTGAAGAGTATCTTTTTTCTCTTCATGGTTCTATTCTGACAACTGGAAATATTATGGGTTTTGTTGGGATAAATAATAGTGAAATTACAATTCATTCCAGATTTGCAAAAAACAACAACGACTATTTTTTGCATTATATGCTTCAAAAAGTATTTTCAATTAACATGTTTGATTTGAAACATGGAATTAACAATGAATCAATATTTGATTTTTTGTTATATATGTTTCCATTTTATTTAAAAAAGGCTTTAAGACAAGGTTTATATAAAGAGTATCACAAACAGAATTACAATGATTCAAATGTAAGAGGTACAATTGATATAAATAGGCATTTAGGGAAGAATATCCCTTTTATTGGAAATGTTGCTTATCGTGTTCGTGAACATAGTTTTGATAATAAAATAGCCCAATTAATAAGGCATACAATTGAATTTATACAACAACACAAATACGCACAAGGCATTTTAAATCTTGATTCAGAAACACAAAGCTGTGTAAACCAAATACTACAAGTTACACCAAGTTATGAATATGGACAGAGAATCTCTACTGTAAATAAGAACTTAAAACCTTTTTCTCATCCATATTTTTTTGAGTACAAAGCATTAAAAAAGATTTGCATGCAAATCTTGAGATATGAGGGATTAAAATATGGAAAGGAAAAGGATAAAGTATATGGATTACTCTTTGATGGTGCATGGTTATGGGAAGAGTATCTCAACACTTTTCTAATTAAGTGCGGGTTCAATCATCCGCAAAACAAAAGCTCAAAAGGAGCTATTTATTTGTTTAAAAACTCAATCGGCAAAAGATTTCCTGACTTTTGGAAAGAAAATTTCATACTTGATGCTAAATATAAAAGGTTGGCAGGAAAAAAAGCTGAAAATATTGACAGAAATGATATGAACCAAATAATTTCATACATGTTTGTTAAAACTGCTCAAATAGGCGGTTTTATATGCCCTTCCGACAATGATGAATTTAGGGCAGAGAAAACAAATATTGGACAATTAAATGGGTTCGGTGGTGAAGTAAGTATTTTGACTCTTTCAATACCACAGCAAAATGATAACTTTTCTGAATTTTGTATAAGGATGAAAGAAAACGAAAAATTAATGATTGATATAATTGAACGACAGGATGAAAAAGCACATACCGCCAACATCGTATATAAAACATTTGGCAGTCAGTGAGTTATCGAGCGTTTCAGCTCGTATCAAAAGTACTTGTAATTTGACAGGAAAGTGCTTCGAAATGCCAAACGTTTCATATACGTAACCGTTACAAGCCATTTTAAAGACAACATCATAGCAAAATATAAAATTATGCCCAATAGAATTTTTTGTTTAGAAAGAAATGATGAAACTGTTAGTAGTTATTATACGCTAAATGATTTAGTTTTAATGATAAACAATAGGCTTCATCCTGAAAATCAGATAACTGAATCTTATTTCAGACAGAACTATAATGATTTAATTCAAACAATTGAAAATATTGAAGTTATAGATGAGAGAAATGGATTTAAAATTATATGGGGGCCGATTGGCGATAGGAGAATTCCTTCAGTTTGGAAACTTCGTCCTTTGGTGGCGAATCATTATGAATTAGTTTTATATAATATTTTCACACGTGTTGTTGGTCATGAAAATGTTTTTGTTCAATATCAAATTAACGGCGATGGAAATCATTATGACTTTATGATTGATTATAATGGAAAAAAATATTTGATCGAATTTGATGGAATTGACCATTTTAAGCCAAATCGTTATGGAGGTGAGACAATTCATCCTTTAAAACAATTCATTACTGTCCCATTAAAATTTATAAAAGTTCTTTGAAATATTTGAAATTTAGTTAGATACAGACATTTTTCGAGCGAACGGACTTGAATTTTTAGTTTTGCATCAGATTAATCTGATTGCATATG
>Ga0316225_1003176_pt1 | contig 12802 bp, 9 predicted proteins | sample TBH18015metaG_FD_206010 | JGI IMG/M metagenome (GOLD analysis project Ga0316225, IMG submission 206010) | Freshwater microbial communities from Trout Bog Lake, Wisconsin, USA - TBH18015 | ecosystem: Environmental > Aquatic > Freshwater > Lake > Hypolimnion/Profundal zone | place: USA: Wisconsin... | reverse complement strand
ATGCTACTTCATCTGCTAGTCCATTTATATCAGGTTCAGGAAATACTTTAGTATTTAATACTAGTTTATCTGGATTTGAAGGTTATTTATATTTACCCAATATAGGTTCAAATTCATTATATTCTACTTATGGATTAATAGATTATAATTTTAATCCTAAAGCAGGTGATGAAGTAATTATATATTATAATAATGGTAGTCAATATTTTGAAAGTACTATCTCTAATGTTTATACTAGTGGAAGTGGAGCTAGTCAACAATTATATTTAACATTATATAGTCAATTACCTAGTTTATTACAAGTATCACCATATATAAACAGTACAATAACTCAATTAATATTATTAACTCAACAACAAGACGAAACTAATTTAATATTAACATTTAATAAAAGACCAGGTAATACATCATATGGGTTTGTAATACCATCTAATATTAATCCTACTGTATTAGCTAATATTGATACAATAACATCACAGGTTAAACAGAAATTACTTATTAATCAACAAAATACTGGAATAACAACTAGTTAAATAAACTTGGAATTTTAACATATTTATAGTATATTACATAGAATATAACAACAAAAAATTATGGCGATTTTAAATCCTACAACAATTACTGTAGATGCAATACTAACCACTAAAGGCCGTCAATTATTAGCAAAAAACGATGGTTCATTTCAAATTACTCAATTTTCATTAGCTGATGACGAAGTAGATTATACTTTATATAATCCAAATCATCCATCAGGTTCTGCTTATTATGGAGAAGCTATTGAAAATATGCCTATAATTGAAGCATTTCCTGAGGACACTCAGATGATGCGTTATAAATTAGTAACATTACCTCGTGGTACTTCTAGATTACCTGTTATTAATGTTGGTTATAATACTATTACTTTACAACAAGGAGCTTCATTAACTATTACTCCTCAAACATTAAATTATTTAGGTACTACAAGTACGTTTGAAACAGATGGTTATGTAGCAACTGTAGGAGATATTAGATTATTATCTTCATTTGTTGGTACAGGTCTTACAACATCAACTCCTGGTTCTACTATTACAAATACAACCTCTGGAACTTCATTATCATATACTCAAACAGGTACTTCGTTTACTTTAACAGGTACTACAATTAATACTTTATTTGGAAGTAGTTTAACAACATTAACTACAACTCTTACAGTAATTGGTGTAGATAGTGGTGCTAGAATTACTATACCTATTAACATTCAAAAATTGTCAACCTATTAAACAATATAAATAATGTCATTTACAACATATAACGCAGGAGATTCAGTAACAAATTCAGAAATTGTAGTAACAGGTTTATGGACAAACAATGCCTATACTTTAAATACTTTTGCTACTGCAAGTGGATACACTGAGTATTATTTAGATGTATATAATACAGGTTCTGGAGGAGTAGTACAATTTGATATTCAATATGGTAGCCCATCAGGTTCAGGTTCAGCACCAATAAATTCAGCAGTACCTTCTAATACTCCTTCTCGTATTGTTTATGGACAATATAGAACATTAGTTTATGGTGTTGAATCATCTAATTTCACTTTTGATGGTGGTGTTACATACCCAAATAATATTTATGTAATTAATATTTCAAGAGCATTATATAAAGAATCATTATTGCCAGGTTCATTAAATCTTACTTTAAGTGGTAGTGGCGGTAAAATTACTCTAACAGATGATAGTGGTACTACTAATTTAACTCGTTTTGTAGGTGAAAATGTTTATTATAATCTTATAGCAGGTAGTAATGGTTCAGGAAGTTTATCTACTATCTATGGTATGTTTCTTCCTAATATAAGTACTATTATATTAAATGGTGATTTATTAGCAACTGGAAGTTATATAACAACTGCTAGTACAGGTAGTACTGTTGTTAATAATCATTTAAAATTATATAATTCAATTGTATTAGGTAATAGTTTTCAATTAAATTCATCTGAAACATTATCATCAACATATTTCTTTACTCGTATTACTAATAGTAATTATAATTATACTTCTAATCCATCTATTACAGATACTAATGGAAATATTATATATAATACTTTGATTAATAATCCTCAAACATTTGTTACAACTGTAGGTTTATACAACAATAATAATGATTTATTAGCAGTAGCTAAATTAAGTAAACCATTAGTTAAAGATTTTACAAAAGAAGCTCTTATAAGGGTTAAAATAGATTATTGATTTTTCATAATAATTTAATATTTATTAAGATTTTGGGAAAGCGAAATATATAATAATCCTAAATTAATTATGGATAAATTAAAAGAAATATTATAATGAGTTCATTCAAAAAGCTTTCCAATTCAGATGTTACCCATGGTCCTTATATAGCTAATAAGCAATGGACTTTACCATATAATACTACTTCTAGTAATGGTTATGTAGGAAGTGATAGCTATTTTAATGTTTATAAAGGTACTAATATAACAGGTACTTTTGTTTCTAATAATGCTTCTATTGATCCTATTACTAATGGACAATATGAAAGACTAGTATATAATTCTATAAATCATATCTTTTATCAAGATTACAGTGGTAGCTTATTAAATACAAGCTCCATAATGTTTAATGTTAACACTTATACCTCTGCATCACAACAACGTCCTACAAGTTCATATTTTATTATAGATAATAATCCTAATTTAATTGATAGTTTTCCTACAGGAGCTAATGCTAGTATAATAGTATTATCTGTAAATCAAAGTGTATATGGTTCTCAAATATTACCTTATAGTTTCAATTTATCTTCATCAGTATATTTTATAAATGATGATGGTAATGGTAATATATATGATATTGATACTTCTTTTGGTGGTTATATTTCCCAATCCTATTTTGTTGCTGAAGATTATTTTACTAATCCTGCAAATGATATTTTAGTAGGAAATATATATTATTCTCAAGGTATAGTAATAATTACTAATCCTTCATACCAAACAATATTCCCACTACCACCTTTAGCATATAATACATCCTCAATATTTACAGCTTCATTTTCACCTAAAAAAATAAACTTAACCTCTAGTAATTTAGTTAGAACTGGAACTTTAAATACAGGATCTATTATATTATCAGGTAGTAATTCTTCATATTATACTGTAAATGGAGATGGTACTATTACATTAACTACAACAACTGCTGGTAATTATAATATATATTATACTATAGGTAGTACTTATGGAAGTGGATATTTATTGACTAGCAATCCTGCTTTAATAACAGTTACGGTAAATTAAATATTTATAGATAAACATAAATTACAATGGGATTAATATTTCGTACTAGCTCTACTCCAAATACTGGGAGTACCTCTATAAAAGGTTCTCCATTATTATATTCTGAAGGTGATGGTAATATAGCATATTTACTTACTAATATGTCTGGTAGTAATATATCTATTACTGGTTCTACTATTTCTTTATCAGGTTCTGTATTTTTAAATGGAGCTTCTTTATATGGAAGTGCAGTTACAGTTACTGGTAGTTCATTATATTCTAATACTTTAACATCAAATGTAAATCCTAATTATTCTATTTTATTAGGACAACAATCAGGATATGGAATAGATGCTGGTTCTAATTATATTAATGCAATAGGTTGGTATGCTGGTTATCAAACCACAGGTTCTACAACTTCTAATTATATAGGATATCAAGCTGGGTATCAAGTTTCTTCATCACAAATTTCTAATTATATAGGATATCAAGCCGGATATCAAACAATAGGATCAACTTATTCTAATTTTTTAGGATATTTAGCAGGACAATATTCTGCTGGTAGTTATAATTCTAATTATATAGGTTTTCAAGCTGGATATCAAGCATCAGGTTCATATTATTCTAATTTTATAGGACAAAATGCTGGATATATATCTACAGGTTCTTATCAATCTAATTTTATAGGAGTAGATGCAGGACAATATTCACAAGGAAATTATCAATCTAATTTTATAGGATATACTGCAGGAGATCAAGCATCAGGTTCTTATAATTCTAATTTTATAGGAGCACATGCTGGTCAATATTCATCAGGTTCTTATAATTCTAATTTTATGGGTTATAATGCTGGTCAATATTCATCAGGTTCTTATAATTCTAATTTTATAGGATATACTGCAGGAGATCAAGCATCAGGTTCTTATAATTCTAATTTTATAGGAGCACATGCTGGTCAATATTCATCAGGTTCTTATAATTCTAATTTTATAGGTAATAATGCTGGTCAATATTCATCAGGTTCTTATAATTCTAATTTTATAGGTAATAATGCAGGAAATCAAGTATCAAATTCACCTTTTTCTAATTTTATAGGTTATCAAGCAGGTAATTCTGCTACTAATTTATTATATGGTAATTTTATAGGTTATCAAGCTGGTCAATTAGCATTATATACTAATAACTCTAATTTTATAGGATTTCAAGCTGGATATAACGCGGTATATGCATCAGCTTCTAATTTTATAGGATTACAAGCAGGTTTAAACGCATATAGTTCATCTAATTCTAACTTTATAGGTCAACAAGCTGGATATCAAGTAACTTCGTCTCAATATACTAATTTATTAGGTTATAGAGCAGGATACGCTTCCAATACTAGTCTTATTATAGGTGATAACAATACTATTATAGGTACTAATATTACTTTACCTATAAATTATAATAATGGTATTAATATTGGAGGATTAATATTTGGTAGTGGTTCATATTCAACAACTACAGGAAACCCGTCTTCAGGTTCTGCAGGAGGTAAAATTGGTATAAATCAACCCAACCCACAATATAATTTAGACGTAAGTGGTAGTGGTAACTTTACAAGTTATATAGTATTATCTTATGTATCATCTAGTTTAAACTTTGCAAACGATGCTGCTGCAGCTTCTGGTGGAGTACCATTAGGAGCTTTATATCATACATCAGGTTCAGTAAAAATTAGATTAGTATAAATATGTCATTATCAAATTATACAGGTTCATTTACATTATCACTTCAAAATGAACATATTATCTATGAAAATGAAGTAAGATGTTTAGTTAGAGAAAGTGATTATAATTTAACATATAATCCCTCATTATTAAAAGGTAATTCACTTACAAGTTCTGTACAAGATTTTGCTACAGGTTCTGCATTTTATCCTTATGCAACTACAATAGGATTATATAATGATGATTTAGACTTATTAATGGTAGCTAAATTAGCTAAACCTATAATGATGTCTCCTTATACTGATATTACATTTATTGTACAATATGATACATAATTGGTTATACGAAGGTGAATTTCAAGAAAATAGTTTTGGTTTTGTCTATAAGATAACTAATTTAACTAATGGTAAAATATACATTGGTAAAAAATCATTTATCCATAATAAAAGAAAAAAATTAGGCAAAAAAGAATTATTAAATTTACCTGTTACTAGAGGACGAAAACCAACATCTATTATAGAACAAATAGATAGTGGTTGGAAAACATATTGGGGTAGTTCTAAAGAATTATTAAATGATGTTAAAACTTTAGGTGAAGATAAATTTGAAAAACGTATATTATGTTTTTGTAATACTAAAAAACAATTATCATACTATGAATTAGAATATCAGTTTAAATATAAAGTATTATTTATTGATTCATATAATGAAAATATTAATGGTTCTTATTTTAGAAAAGATTTTGAAATATCAAAATAATTTATTATATTAATAGTTATGGAAAATAATGCCTTACTAATATTATTAGAATCTGTATTAGGTAAAGGACAGGTTACGAGTAAAGACAATTATGCTTTTAAATGTCCATTCTGTCTACATCATAAACCTAAATTAGAAGTTAATCTACGTACAACTGCTAAATTAGAGAATTTTTGGCATTGTTGGATTTGCGATTTTAAAGGCAAAACAATAAAATCGTTATTTAAAAAAGCACAAGCATCTTCTGATAAATTCGTAAACTTAGATTTACTAATAAAACCATCATCTCAACCTGAATTTATTTCAACTGAAATATTAACATTACCTAAAGAATTTATTCCATTAAATAATATAAATAGTTTAGATAAACTTACTCAGATTGAATCTAAACATGCTTTAAAATTTCTTAAAAAACGAAACGTAACTCAAGACGATATTATTAAGTATAATATTGGGTTTTGTAAAGAAGGAAAATATGAACATAGAATTATTATACCATCATATAGCGCTACAGGGGCTATAAATTATTATATAGCTAGAGATTATAAAGAATTATCACCACGTAAATATAAAAACCCACCTATATCATCTAAAGATATTATTGGTTTTGAATTATATATAAATTGGGATGCACCATTAATACTTTGTGAAGGTATATTTGATGCTATTACTATTAAACGAAACGTTATTCCATTATTAGGTAAAATATTACAAGATAAATTAATGGAAAAAATTGTTAAATCATCTGTTAATAGAATTTATATTGCTTTAGACAATGATGCTATAAAAGATGCTCTTAAATATGCTGAAAAATTAATATCATATGGTAAAGAGGTTTATATGGTTGAATTAGATGGTAAAGATGCTTCCGAAATTGGATTTAAACATTTTTTAAATATTCTTGAGAAAACAGAACCTTTAAATTTTCAAAGTTTACTCGAGAAAAAACTACAATATATATGATAGAACAACACAAAAATCTTATTACAGATCCTAATATTAAACGTCTTGTTGAATATAAAACAGGAGATAAACAAGTAAACGTTTTAGATAGTAGATTCTATAAAAGAGAAAACAAATATTATCCCTCTGTAACATCAGTATTAAATTATTTTCCTAAAGATCAATTTTTTCATACTTGGTTAAAAGATGTAGGACATAATTCTGATATTATTGCTCAAAAAGCTGCTAATGAAGGTACTCAAGTACACAATGCTGCTGAAAAACTTATTAGAGGTGAAGAAATACAATGGATTGATGAATGGGGTAAAGCAATATATTCACTCGATGTTTGGAAAATGATTTTAAAATTTTCTGAATTTTGGAATACTTATAAACCTGAATTAGTAGTAGCTGAATATCATTTATTTTCAGATATATATGAATATGCAGGTACAGCAGATTTAGTTGTTAATTTAAATGGTAAACGCTGGTTAATAGACTTAAAAACATCTAAATCAGTACATAAATCTCATGAACTACAATTAGCAGCATATGCTGTAGCTTGGAATGAAACACATAATGAACCTATTGAAGAAACTGGTATATTATGGTTAAAATCATCTGTTCGCACAGATGGCAAAAATGGTAAAATACAAGGTAAGGGATGGGAATTAAAACATATAAGTAATATTGAAAATAATTTTCTTATGTTTAAAAATATTTATGATATTTATAAACTTGAAAATCCTGATTTTAAACCTTATACTGAATTATTACCAACATCGATTAAATTGACAAACTGATAATATTTATACCCATCAGTCCTGTTGAGTATGATTAAATTATTAAATATAGTTAAGCAAATTTTATTAGAAGGTGGCAATGTTTTTGGTACGACAGCATCAATAGAAAAAGCTAATATAGAACCCACTTTAGAAGAATTTGTTAAAGAATTATCATCAGTATTTCCTGCTAAATCATCTACATTTAAATCATTTGAAAAATTAGGTTCAGCTGGTAAAAAAGATATATCTGGTGATATTGACTTATCTTATGATATAAAAAATATATTTCCTAATAGTCAACCTGACTTTAAAGGATGGGGTGTTGATGAATCAAAATATAATGAATTAGTAACATTATTTACTAAACGTGCTAAAGTAGCAACACCTGAAAAAATTCAATTAAGAGCTATGATTGAATTAATCGGAAATAAAATTAATGAAAAAGCCCCTAATATTGAAGTTGATGTAAAATCAGCAGGTAATGGAACTATATTTTGTGCTGCTTATCAATTTACTCCTGATGATGAAAAATTAGATAAAAGTGCTCAAATAGATATTAACATAGGTAATCCTGAATGGTTACGTTTTAGTTATTATTCTCATACATACGAAGCTAATGTTAAAGGATTACATCGTACTCAATTAATGTTAGCATTATTTGCTAATAAAGGTAAAATATTTGGACATACTACAGGTGTTATTGATAAAGAAACTAGAGAACAAGAAGCCTCATCTCCAAAAGAAGCAATTGAATTATTAAATGAATTATATGGTTTCCATATAACTCAAGATATATTAGATGATTATTTTAAATTAGAAAAATATTTAAAAACTCATTTATCCAAAGAAGAATATAATGCTATAATAGATAGATATCTTAAAATATTAGATTCTACTAGAGCAGATATACCAAATAATTTACAACAATATTGGATTGATAATCAAGATAGATTAGGATTAAAAGGTAAATTTTTACCTGAGGATTCTAATTTATATTCTTATAAAATAGCATAATGTCAGGTTCAGCAGGAGGAAATAGAATAAATAGATCGTCAGTTACTAAAACTGTAGAGCAATATATTAATAATGTATTAAAAAAATTTCCTGGTTTTACTGGGGCTAAAATATCAGGTTCATATAATACAAGTGATAAACAAGATTTTGGTGATATAGATTTAATAGTACACCTAGAAGCATCAGATAAAAAAGGTATTAAAAAAGAATTAGCACAATATCTATCATCTTTACCAGATAATATTATTATTCCTTTTAAAAGTGAAAAATATAAAGGTAAAAAAACACTTAATTCTGGTGAAATTGTAACTATACTATATCCAATAATAGATAATCCTGGACAATATGTTCAAATAGATAATATTATTTCTATTAGTGGTGAAGAAGCAGAATTCAAAAAAGAATTTCTAGATTACCCAGCTGAAATACAAGGATTATTATTAGGTTTAGCTAAAGTTATTTGTTTAGAAGAAGACCCACAAACTATATTTAAACGTTTAGGTATAACAAATGTACCTAAATTAAAAGAAAATCAAGAATACGAATTTAATTTATCTAGTTCAGGATTAACATTACGAATAGTAACATTAGATGGTTTTAAAGAAATAGATAGAACAGATGTATGGAAAAGCAGTAATTGGTCTACTATTAAAGAATTGTTTTCTGGATTTAATATAGATGGTAGTTTTGAATATTTATTAAAAGATATATCATCAAAAATTAAAAATCCAAGATCCAAAAATCGTATTAGAGGTATTTTTAATTCAATGGTTTCTATAAAGAGTGGTGAAGTAGGAACACCAAAAGGTGATAATAAACAAAAATCATCAGATAAAGTGAATACAACATTAGCTGAAAATAATTTTGGACGATATATAGCATCATTATTGCTAGAATACGAAAAACGCAAAATAGCATTATATCCTGGTGCTTTTAAACCACCACATAAAGGTCATTTAAATGTTGTAGAACAATTAGCAGATAGAGTAGATGAAATAATAATATTAATTTCACCTAAACCTCGTGAAGGTGTTACTGCTGATGAAAGTGCTCAAGTATGGGAATTATATAAACAAGGATTAGATTCATCTTTAGCAAATAAAATATTAGTAGAAATATCTAAAGAAGCATCACCAATTAAAGAAGTATATGATATTGTCAAAGATAATCCTGATACAGATTATATAGTAGTATTTGGTAAAGAAGAAGGCGATCGTTATAAAACTATAACTAAATATCCTAATGTAGAAATATTCGATGGTGGAACAGCATTTGAAGGTATTAATGCTACTGGATTAAGAGTAGCATTAAAAAGTGATAATGTATCTGAATTACAAAAATATATTCCTGAAAATATTAGAGTAGAAGATTTTTACAATATATTTAAAAAACCAAAACCACAAGAATGGCCTGATACTCTTAAAGAAACATATCACGCTCAAAACACAGACGATACATTCCAGGCATATGTTGATCGTAAAGAATTACCTATAGAAAATGCTGCTGAAGATTTTAACTTCAATATAGATGATATGAAAATGGCATTTACAGTAGGTAATATAGTATTATCTGACGATATATGGTCAAAATTAGAAAATACTAATTCATGGAAAGTTAAATCGTTAACTGATGCTATTAAGTATGCCAAACGCATTACTCCCCATTATAAACAAACATATGAAGCGGTTAAAAACAATGCTCCTATAGATGCGCCGCTTGTATTAAATTGGGGAAAACAGCGTTATTACTTAGTTGATGGTGAGTTGATTTTATTGTTTTGTAAAGCATTAGGTAAATCTCCTCATGTATTACTTGGAGCTATAAATACATCAAATAATAATGCTACATTTCCTTTAAGAGAAATTGATTTAACTCCTCGCCGTGCAGGAGAGGAACGTGCTAAAAATTATTTTAAAATTGCTCAAAAACGAATACAACAATACATTAAAGATGGTAGTAAAGGAGATTTAAATTTAACTGATAGTAAAATAACCTCATTACCTAATAATCTAAAAGCAGGAAGAAGTTTAAATTTACGTAATACTCCCATAACATCACTACCTAATAATTTAGAAGTAGGAGGAGATTTAGATTTACGTAATACTCCAATAACATCATTATCTGATGATCTAAAAGTAGGAGGAAGTTTATATTTACAAAGTACTAAAATAACCTCATTACCTAATAATCTAAAAGCAGGAAGAAGTTTATATTTAAATGATAGTAAAATAACCTCATTACCTAATAATCTAACAGTAAGAAGAAATTTATCTTTGTCAGATACTAAAATAACATCACTACCTAATAATTTAAAAGTAGGAGGAATTTTAGATTTATCAAATACTCCCATAACATCACTACCTGATAATCTAAAAGTAGGAGGATATTTAGATTTATCAAATACTCCCATAACATCACTACCTGATAATCTAAAAGTAGGAGGAGATTTATATTTAAGTAATACTCCCATAACATCATTACCAAATAATCTAAAAGTAGGAGGAAATTTAGATTTAGGTGATACTTCTCTATCTAAAAAATATACTTCAGAAGAAATTATAAAAATGATAGAAGATAAAGGAGGATATGTAAAAGGAGAAATATATGGGGTTAAAAGCAATTTAAATGAAAATACTGAATCTATTAAATTAAAAGATGAACAAGTAGATGTTATTAAACAATTTATAAAGTATCTTACTAAAGAATTAGATTTAAAAGAATTACCAAATAAATTAACATTATCATATAATACAGACGAGGCTAAAAGTAAACATACATTTGGTTATTTTGATCCTAATACAAATGCTATATGGTTATATGTTAAAGACAGAAATGTTGCTGATATATTAAGAACATTAGCACATGAGTTTGTTCATCGTAAACAAGCTGAAGAAGGTAGAATTGAACAAAATAGTGGTGATACTGGATCTGAAATTGAAAACGAAGCAAATGCTATGGCAGGTGTATTGTTAAGAAATTTTGGTAAGAATCACGAAGAAATATATGAAGTTAAAAAATCTAAAAATAAATTAATAACTGAAATTGATTTAACTCCTCGCCGTACAGGAGAAGAACGTGATAAAAATCATCTTATAGCTACTCAAAAAAAGATACAACAATACATTAAGGATGGTAGTAAAGGAGATTTAAATTTAAATGATACTCCAATAACTTCTTTACCAAATAATTTAACTAAAGTAGGAGGAAGTTTATATTTAAATGATACTCAAATAACTTCACTACCTAATAATTTAGAAGTAGGAGGAGATTTAGATTTAGGTTATACTCAAATAACTTCACTACCTAATAATTTAGAAGTAGGAGGAGATTTATATTTAATTAATACTCCAATAACATCATTATCTGATAATCTAAAAGTAGGAGGAAGTTTATATTTACAAAGTACTAAAATAACATCATTACCTAATAATCTAAAAGTAGGAGGAAATTTAGATTTAGGTTATACTCCCATAACATCATTACCTGATAATCTAAAAGTAGGAGGAAATTTAGATTTATCAAATACTCCCATAACATCACTACCTGATAATCTAAAAGTAGGAGGATATTTAGGTTTACAAAGTACTAAAATAACATCACTACCTAATAATCTAAAAGTAGGAGGAAATTTATATTTATATAATAGTAAAATAACATCACTACCTGATAATTTAACAGTAGGAGGAATTTTAAATTTAACAAATACTCCCATAACATCATTACCTAATAATTTAAAAGTAGGAGGAAATTTAGATTTAAGTGGTACTCAAATAACCTCATTACCTGATAATTTAACAGTAGGAAGATATTTAAATTTATTTAATACTTCTCTATCTAAAAAATATACTAAAGATGAAATTAGGAAAATGATAGAAGATAAAGGAGGATATGTAAAAGGAGAAATATATGAAGTTAAAAGATCTAAAAATAAATTAATAACTGAAATTGATTTAACTCCTCGCCGTACAGGAGAAGAACGTGATAAAAATCATCTTATAGCCACTCAAAAAAAGATACAACAATATATTAAGGATGGTAGTAAAGGAGATTTAAATTTATATAATAGTAAAATAACCTCATTACCTGATAATTTAACAGTAGGAGGAAGTTTATATTTATATAATACTCCCATAATATCATTACCAAATAATTTAACTAAAGTAGGAGGAGATTTAGATTTACGTTATACTCCAATAACTTCACTACCTAATAATTTAGAAGTAGGAGGAGATTTATATTTAAGTGGTACTCAAATAACCTCATTACCTGATAATTTAACAGTAGGAGGAAGTTTATATTTATATAATACTCCCATAATATCATTACCTAATAATCTA
>Ga0316225_1003156_pt1 | contig 12863 bp, 9 predicted proteins | sample TBH18015metaG_FD_206010 | JGI IMG/M metagenome (GOLD analysis project Ga0316225, IMG submission 206010) | Freshwater microbial communities from Trout Bog Lake, Wisconsin, USA - TBH18015 | ecosystem: Environmental > Aquatic > Freshwater > Lake > Hypolimnion/Profundal zone | place: USA: Wisconsin... | reverse complement strand
TCAATCAGTTTCCACAGTTCGTCGGTCAATAGCTTCTGCCGCTTCTTCATGACAGAAGTTCAACAGCTACCCCCCTCAACCGGAAGTGCCTGATCTGAGGCCGAACCTATTTATGAAACATGCTCTATGGACATTCGAATCTAATCTATGAGCCTTACAATCTGAGAGAATCTTTGCAAAAATGATCATATTCATCCGAATCAATAGACTGCGGCAACTTTTAGATTGATTTTCACGACTTCTGGAAAGGAAAGTCTGCATCTTAATTCTAGAAAGGATGTAAGAGTGAATCGAAGTTTGACGCTGAGGCCTGCCTATCGGTTGGCAATTCTGTTCGCAACACTGGTCGTGATGACCGCCCAGCCGGTTGCAGCCGAGATGTCGGATGGGTTGTTGGGAGCAAGCCAAACTGGCCCGAATGCAGTGGATGCAACAGATGTTTGTGAGTCTGACACAGCCGGTTCGCCATATATTCCGGTTGACAGTTGGATTTATCCGGCTATTATGCGCCTGTATTCACTCGGTTATGTGGATACCGTTTACCTGGGCATGCGGCCGTGGACGCGAGCCGCCCTGAACACACTGCTCAATGAAGCAAGCGACCGGATTGAAAACGATTCGACAGGCCCTACCAAGGACGAAGCACAAAAAAATTATGACGCGATTATCCGCGAGTTACGCTTCAACTTACAGAATCAGTGTCTGTCATCAGAGGCACGTTTACAGTTAAAGTCGGTCTACACCGTGGCGCGAGGCATCAGTGGCACGCCGCTGCGCGATAGCTACCATCTCGGTTCGACCATTATTAACGACTACGGCCGGCCGTATCAGGGGGGGTTCAATAATTACACAGGCGACAGCGGCTACGCGTCCGCTGGCAGGTTTCTGCTCTATGTTCGGGGCGAGTTTCACGAAGCACCATCGGCCATTGGTTACTCAAACTCTCTGGCCCAGACTCTCGCAAATGAAGATGTTGGAGTCTTTCCGATCGCCAACAATCCAGCCACCGGTGCTCCGTATATCCAGGCCACCATTCCGCAGGGACCGCTTGCCGCGATTAATGATGGACGATTCCTCGAGGCTTACGCTTCTTATCGTCTGATCAACCATGAGATATCCTTCGGCAAACAGGACGACTGGCTAGGTCCGGGAGTGGGCGGCGGAATGGCCTATTCCAACAATGCAGAGAACATTTACTCTTTTCGCATTAACCGAACCGAGCCATTGTACATCCCAATACTCTCCTATTTGACCGGTCCGTTTCGCTATGAGTTTTTGGTCGGATCGCTGAAGGGCCACACCTATCCCAACGATCCCTGGGTGCACCTGGAGAAGATTAGTTTCCGGCCTACTAAGAACCTGGAGTTTGGCTTCGAACGCACCGTCATCTGGGGCGGCAAGGGCCACGAGCCTATCAACCTGCACAGCTTCCTGCGAAGCTTCTTCAGTTTCACAGCTGGTACTTCGTCTAATAAGGTCACAAGCGCGGACCCTGGAGCTCGCTTTGGTGCCTTCGACTTTAGCTATCGGCTACCCTATTTGCGCAACTGGGTTACGCTTTACACTGACTCAGAGGTGCATGACGATGTCTCTCCCATCGATGCTCCACGTCGCGCCTCTTGGCGGCCTGGGGTGTATCTCTCCCATGTGCCTGGCATCCCCAAGCTGGATGTACGCGTTGAAGCAGTCTCCACCGATCCTCCCATTACCAATAGCAATGGTGGCCACTTTATGTACTTCGAGGGCGTTCAGCAACAGGGCTATACGAATCAGGGTCAGCTCTTCGGCGACTGGATTGGACGCGAAGACAAGGGCGGTCAGGGCTGGATCACCTATCACCTGAGCGGCAATGAGTGGCTGCAGGTTGGCGTGCGCAATCAAAAAGCCGCAAAGGACTTCATCCCTGGTGGCACAACCCTGAATGACATCAGTTTTCAAATTGTCAAACGAATCGGCAAAGACTTCGAGGTCAATGGCAACTACACGTATGAGCGCTGGAAGGCCCCTATCTACCTAACTAGCCAGCAAACCGTGACCACAACCACCATCCAGATCACCTGGTTCCCAGCGGAAAAAGCCAACTTCTAGGGCGTGTTGGCTCTTTTGACATGCTCATTTAGAGATGGCAATCTGTTTCGATCAAGGTTGAATTTCCGGCAGTATTGGCTTACAGTTTGTTAAAGAGTGTAGTTTGTGAAATTCTGATCGAACGTTTACCAGCACCTCTTATTGAGATTACTATAGATAGACATACATTTAGTAAATACATGTAATGTCAGCTATATGCAGGATAGGAATTGTCGTCAGTTTAGATGAATTAGTGGATTACGGATAATTAGATAACTGACTGAGCATATTATATTTGCTAAGTTAGCAAAGCGGAGCTATGTACATTATCGTAATACAATTTAGGGGTAATTCTTTTTACAGCGGGGCAAAATACATTCCTCCTAACGAGCTAATCGTTGTAGTTCATTTAGAGGTTGAGAGTGAGATTCGATGATGTGCTGAGCGAGTCAGGCCGTCAAGTCCTTCCTTGTGTGGGATCAACAACTACTTTGATCGACAAAAAATGGTACGCAGTCTTCACGCTTCCTCAGCACGAAAAGTCAGTCTCGAAACATCTTAATCTGCGTGAAATCGAATGCTTTCTTCCTTCATATGAAACTATCCGTATATGGAAAAACCGACAACGAGTGAAAATTATCCTACCACTATTTCCGAATTACTTATTTGTTCACATCAACAATCGGGAAAGAGTAAAAGTTTTACAGTCTCCTGGGGTACTACAGATTGTGTGCAAGGGTCGAGAACCTGTCGCGCTTCCAGAATCCGAAATCGAGTTTCTCCGCTCTGGCTTACATACTGCACAAGTTGAGCCATATTGTGACCTTGTGATTGGGCAAAAGGTTCGTATTAAGAACGGTGTGATGGAGGGAGTTCAGGGAACTCTAGTGAAGAAAAATAACTCAATGATATTCGTTCTTACGCTCGAGTTAATAAACCAGCACGCTGCAATCCGGGTGAATGCTGAGGATCTAGAGCCATCTGTTGAGTAAGTACAGGATGTTTTCACGCTATGCACCGGAAAACTAGATAGTCTGTACGATCCTATATATAACTACTACTGGCTCACACGTCTCCAGATAAATCGTATTAATTCATAATGATTAATCAGTCCAATATAATATGTTTATATAGTCCTCATCAACCATCGCCTCTACCTACTAGCTTACAGGTTAAAAGCATACCAGTTTATAATGAGTTATATATCACGTCAATATCGAGCTATAGCTAGCTATAGCTAGTATGTGCTTCCCTGCAACAAGCCCACCGAAAGGGACAATACTCAATTGCAGTTTACTAGTACGCTCAATTCAGTTGCCAAAGTAATGGGAGGGAATATTGCGTCGAATCTGATCAGTTTGGTAACCAGCATACTGATCGCTCGCTGGGTAGATCCGCATGATATGGGCATCTGGAATGCAGCGTCACTTGTAACTATATACACGTCAACGCTTCAGCTTGGCGTATTCAATGGCCTTAGCCGCGAATTTCCTTACTTAATAGGTGCCGGCGACAGAAAGCGTGCGTTGCGCATGGCAGAGGCGGCATCCGCCTGGTCATGGCTTCTAGTCGGAGGTTCGATCCTTTGTGGTGCGCTCATTGCACTTTGGTTCTGGATGAAGGGGCAGCCGGAACGGTGTATAATTTCAATTGCCGTTGCGGTGTTAGTTGTCTGTTCCTGGCCGACGTATTACTTGACTACAACATACAGGACGCGTCATGAGTTTGGTCGACTCGCGAAGAATACTGTGGCTGTTGCATTGATAGGAGCTGCCCTTGTACTACTTGTCTGGCGGTTCCATTTTATTGGCCTAATCTTGCGTGCTTCGTTAATCAGCATTCTTGGACTTTTGGCTCTTTTCTACCGGCGTCCCCTGCGGGTGAAGCCTCAGTGGGGAATAGATCAGCTTGTGCAACTTGCCAAGGTGGGGATCCCTATCTGGTTAGTTGGTCAGTTACTCTTATTCTTCATTTCAATGGACCGGCTAATATTGGTCAAGTCTATTCAAGTGCTTGGCTACTTTACGATTGCAATTCAAGTGAGTACGTTCGCGCGCCAGATTCCGATGGCCTTTAGTATGGTCTTGTATCCGCAGATGGCTCATCAGTATGGCGAAAACCATTGCGCAATGGATATATGGCGAATCGCAAGAAAGGGTGCACTCTTTGTTTTGCCGCTTGGAATTATCGTGGGAGTGTGCGGCTGGCTATTGCTGCCGAGATTCGTCCTGCTATTACTTCCAAAATATATCCCAGGCATTCGTGCTGCTCAATTGAGTAGCTTTATTTGTTTTGCTATGGCATTTGATATGTTCGATGCTGTCTTTAATGTTATTAAGAGGCAAGATCTGTATGTCATCAACTGGTGTGTAAGCTGTTCGACGTTTGTTGCAGTCTGGTACTTTCTTACTTTATTCTTTCACGTATCTTTAGCTGTCGCCTCGGCAGAATCGATGTTGTGTGCAACGTTAATTATGGGAATGAATTCTGTGCTTTTGAGTAGGAGAGCATGCCTAGTACATGACCAGAGCATGCATGCTGGGAAATGAGCGGACGACGATTATCCCACCATCCAAGGTGAGCAGGTTAGGAAATCGGATAATGGAGATTTGATGCAGTTTGATGAATATACCTATTCTCAACCGCAGAGGAACTGCAAAATTCTCTATTCAAGCCGGTAACTCGGACGGAAGACGCCCCACGATTCTTCGACGATTTCGATCCAACAGTGTTTCGTGAGCTGATGAGACCATACACTAAATAAGTCACTTTTCATCTGAATGCTGTAAAGAGAGTTCCTACAGTGTCTATTCGCAACCGATCCGATAGTTGCGAATCTAAAACTATAATTAATGAAATGCCGGCACTTCGCTATCAATTCCAGATTTTTTTCTCGAAGTCATAACGCATAATAATGGAAGCTGGATTACCGGAAACAACACAATAGTCGGGAATGTCATGTTTGACGGTGCTGTTTGCCCCGATGATGCAGCGCTTTCCGATATGGACATTGGGTAAGATTGCGCATCCAAATCCGATAAAGGTATTTTCCCCTATTTCAATTGGGGACGATATGGGATCAATTCGATCTCCGATCTTGCATGTATCTTCAATGTCTAGGAAAGGATGTACCGTATCACTTATAGAACATGAAGCCGAAATAGACACATTATTTCCAATTACCAAATTCGAAGAGCAAATAATATGAACATTTTGTTCAATATTAACGTTGCTTCCAATCCTTAAACATGGCGGATGGTTCTTATCTACTACAATGGCTTCGACGCGGACCCCTTGGCTGACCACCGTATGATCGCCGATATAAACATATCGCGGATTGGCGAGCAGAAGCGGCTTGTATATCCGGCATTTTCGACCGATCTTACCAAAGACCAGGCGATAGTATGCAATGGTTTTAAACTCCACTAACACTACGTGTAGGCAATTGAGTCGATCATGCCATGGAAGTTGAAGGAAATGTATTAGCCTTTTCATAGTCGAAGTCATCGTGACGAATGTATCATAATTGGGGCGATAGGGAGCATTGAAAATGTGATTGTAAAGAGAACGCTATGATTTTCTCTCTATGGTGCGATGGGGGGACAGGCATAGTTCTGGCAGTAGTTGGATGATGCAGGATCATGACTTATATGAACAACTATTAAATATGAGGCTTCTTCGGAGGTGAGGTTGCCGGTGGAGTTGTGGAAGTGCATATTCATCTGGCGCATGAAGTTAATCCGTAGTGACCACGCAAATTCCACATGTGGCGAAACATGATGATGTGCAGCCAGCTTAAACCAAAAATATGTGCAATACGTATGCCCGCGTGGTGCTTTGAAAATGTGATATATATATTTTTGTATTACAAATACAGATAACGAAATAATTAACGCAGTAATCACTGGGTGATGTGTATGCCATATGGCTTTAACAACATACATAACTGTATCAACTCCATATACTTCCACTATGGTGATCAGGACTGACCTCAGCATCCACTATATAGACTGAAGTGTGAATACTACGCGAGTCGTGCAAGCAGTTCCTTATGACACAACCAGTTACTGATATACGCCTAAATATTTCGTCGCATTTGGAGCCTCGACTCCTCGAAAAAGCGCTTGGTATACGCATGTTTGAAGAGCGTCTGCTCAAACTTTTCGGAGAAGGACGACTCTTCGGTACGGTCCATACGTGCATTGGACAGGAATGGACTGGGGTTGCATTGGCGGAGCATTTGGCACCCGCAGATGTTGTTTTCAGCAACCATCGTTGCCATGGGCATTATTTAGCACGCACAGGAAATTATCTCGGACTATTTGCAGAGATTATGGGCCGAGAAGACGGAATTTGCCGTGGCCGTGGTGGCAGCCAGCACATCTGTGACGCCAACGTGTTCAGCAACGGCATTCAGGGAGGTATAGTCCCTGTGGCCTGCGGCATAGCCTATTCCAAGCTATTGCAAGGAGGGAGTGATATTGCGGTTGTTTTTGTCGGTGATGGAACGCTGGGGGAGGGTGCGTTCTATGAGAGTCTGAATATTGCCTCGCTTTGGGGGTTACCCTTATTGATTGTTTTGGAGAACAATCTATATGCGCAAAGTACATCACAGATGCAAACTCTTAGCGGCGATATTGAAGCTCGTGCCAAGGCTTTTGATATCAGGACGCTGCATGGTGATACATGGGATCCAATGAAATTGATTGAGATCATGGGTGAAGCGGTACGCTTCGTTCGGATCGAGCGGCGTCCGCTGTTTTTGTGTGTAGACACGTATCGATTGATGGCGCATTCAAAGAGTGACGACAACCGCGAGAAAGCCGAAGTGGATGCGTATTGGGAGCGGGATTTGTTGCACCAGACAGCAGTCTCATTTCCAGAAATCATGAAACCAATCGAAAAGACCCTGCAAATTAAGCTGGATACTGCGGTTAAGGAGGCAGAGCGTTCACCTATATCCAACAAGCTGGAAATGACTGTAGAGGAAGCAATTGGATCGTGGAAGGAGACGATCTTTAACGGTAGTGAGCGCGTGGTGAGCCGAATCTATGAGGGCTTGCGTTCAGCATTAGAAAGCGACGACAGGGTGCTTCTGTTGGGTGAAGATATCGAAGGCTCGTACGGCGGCGCTTTTAAGGCAACCAAAGATTTAAGCCAACTATTTCCAGGCCGAGTTCGTAATACGCCAATCAGTGAGTTGGCCATCACCGGGATAGCGAACGGTCTAGCGCTATCTGGTATGCGTCCTGTAGTTGAGCTCATGTTTGGAGATTTCATCATGCTGGCCTCTGACCAAATCATCAATCACGCGGCAAAATTTCAGTATATGTATGCTGGCCAAGTGAGTATGCCGCTCGTACTGCGGACGCCAATGGGCGGTAAACGAGGGTATGGGCCTACTCATAGTCAGTCGCTGGAGAAGCATATACTGGGCATTCCCGGAATACGAGTATTGGCGCTTCATCACCGTTTTGATCCAGCCCGAGTGTATGAACGGTTACTGGGGGATGCGGTTCCAATACTGCCGACGATTGTGATTGAGAACAAGCTCTTGTATGGTGAGAAGGCATCGCCTGATGCTCTAGAAGGATATCGATGGTTTCAAAGCGATCACGACTTTCCTGTGAGCTATATGCATGCGGAAGCTCGTCCCGATGCTACTATTGTCTGCTATGGCGGCATGCTTCCTGACGTAGAAAAGGCAGTGGAGCGTCTCTTTGAGGAGCATGAATTAGTGGTTGAGATTGTCTGCCTGATGCAGCTCTATCCGTTGCAAAAAATGGCAATTTTACCAGTTTTGCAACGTACGGGTAAGGTACTTCTGGTGGAAGAAGGTCACGGTTTTTGTGGATATACAGCAGAGCTGATGGCCTCGCTCTACGAGTTGGACCCTACATTGGCCATGCAGAGGGTCTACTCTCATCCGCAGCATATTCCATCAGCCAAGCCACTCGAACTGCTCGTTCTGCCCAATATGGATCGTATCGTGGCGGCCACTCTGGAGCTGATTCAATGACCTCAGATATTCCTGTAGTTCTGGAACGCGATAACGTCAACGATGAATTTGTGATTCTGGTTCGCTGCTTTGCCAGTCACGGTGACAAAGTTGAATCCAATACGCTTTTGGCAGAAGTGGAGACAAGTAAGGCTAACATTGAGGTTTATGCTCCCAAAGCCGGGTTTCTAGCATGGGAGTTTCCTGAGGGGGCCAATGTACCGTTGTCATCACCAATTGCTTTTATTTCCGAAGCCCCCCCAACTGGGCCACCACAATTCGAACGGAGTTCCGTTCAAGGGACCTGTGCTGCTGATCAGCAAGGAGTAAACCAGGCTCTAGCGACACCCTTGATGAATGCTAACGCTATGCTACCCGTGCGGAAAGGTTATCTACCGGTTGTGCATGGCGTTGAGTTGCCAGACGCGACAGAATATCGCCAACGGATATCACCAATAGCGGCGAAAATGATAGAAGAGCATGGACTAACGGCAGCGAACTTTGCCGGGAAGTCAATCATACGCAAGCAGGATGTTCTCGAGTACCTCAATCCGCCGGCAGCTCTTTCGGCTTCACTACGGTCCGGAGTATTATCCAATGTGGCTACTGTGGCTACGAAAATTACTCAACCATACATCGAGATTCCTCTTTCCAAAATGAAGCGCAGCGAAGGTAGCACGCTGGCTGCAGGAGCGAAAAATGCCATTCAAAGCGCGGTTTCAGTAATGTGCTTTACTCGGGGTTTGCGACGCGTTCTAGAAAACACCCCCGCAGGCTCGAACGCATCAGCTGTGATCGTCTTTGAGGTGAGTCGCCTGTTGCGGAAGTATCCATCTCTGAACGCAACCTACCGAGAAGGGGTAATGTTACAGTATGAGCAGGTCAACATCGGCTTCGCAATGGACGACGGACGTGGGTTGAAAGTGGCAGTAATTCATAACTGTGATCTGTTGCCTCTCGCTGAAACCGTAGCTGAGCTGCACGAACTCACCGTTGCGTACTTGGATAATAAATTGACGCCTACACAGACTAGTAATTCAACTTTTGTCATTAGCGACCTATCGGGGATGGGAGTATCGAGCTTCTATCCGCTAATCAGCGAAAATCAAGGCGGCATTTTGGGGGTTGGCAGTGAACAGTTTGCTCCTAACAATACATACGGAGCATATACGCTGACTCTTACGTTCGATCATCAATTGAGCAACGGTCGAACTGCTGCGCTCTTTTTGTACGATTTGAAGAGCCGCCTTCAGAGTTACGAGGATATGGCTAATAACATGGGAGGAGATATAACGTGCTCCCGGTGTGGACGTACGACGACACAGTTGGCAGGAACCAAGCAGTATCTGCTGCGATCTGTAATGCCGGAAGGTTTTCTGTGCTCCTTATGTGTGGCGGGGAACTAGCAAAATGACTGAAGAACACTTGCGAAGCACAATTTCAAAACTAGCGCATGTGGATTCTGGAATAATTACTTGGACATCATCATTATCCAGGCTTTTAGGTAATTCGCTCGGCCAAGCGAGGTTGGATGCGGCTTTACGTTCGGAATATGGGATTGTCAACCAGTCAATATACAAGGTAGGGACCTTTGGTGAACTTTGCTCTGTATTAGGTATTGACTCTTCATCCGAGACGGTAGCTGCTGCTCCAGAGTCTGCAGCGGCTTTACCAACAATCGCTCGTGGGTCCGAGACTAGTTTCAGAGTTGGTGTAGATGTCGAGTCGGTGAAAGCAATGCCAGTTGTGCTCGACTACTGGAATGATGACTTCTACAAGAATACCTTTACGAATCAGGAGATCGCATATGCGCTGCTGCAGACCTCGACGCAGGCAAGCTTTGCAGCCATGTGGTGTGCAAAAGAAGCGCTACGCAAGACGGACGCCGAGCTGCGACAGGCTGATTGGCAGCGGTTGGAAGTAGTCCACGACTCAAATGGTAAGCCAAACCTAATGGTTGATGGGCTGGCTTGTGGTGCGCTCAGTTTGAGTCATACAGATGAAATTGCCATTGCTATTTTTGTTGCAGGCCCTCTTCCACAGCAGATTAACTCTGTGTATCCGTTGCCGCCGGCCTCCACGCCTCTAACTGGTACCAGTAGGAGATATGCAGTGATTTCAATACTTGCTTTGCTAATTTCTATCGCAACGCTCTCTATTTCCTTTCTGCGTCACTGACTTTACGAACTTCTACATATGTCTATCAATATCATCAATGTGCTGAAATAAACTACAATCGTACATCTGGGAAGAATGTATGCATTAAAGACAATCCTTCACACAGTTCAGATAAATCACGAATCGTATGTTATATAAATATTTTAGAATAAGGTCGGCCAAGAATAAGATACTCTGCGCGAGTAGGTATCTGTTGAACTTCTACCATTGAAGTGCAGCATCTGCAATTGATAGGCGTAGTGTGATCTGAGAATACTGAGCCCGATAAGCCGGGCGGCCACCTTATCGACACGCGGTCGTCTTTAATACCGTTCGTAGTGCTTACGGCACGTTGTAGCATCCAGGTGGGGCACATGGACATAATTCTTAACGGACCGGAATGCGAACTAGTAACAATTGTTTACCTGTTCTATCCCGTCACTTTCAGCTAGCGAATATATAAGCGTCGCACTACATTTTCTAACATGGCAAGGAAGATCGATAATGCATAATATTTCAGACACAGCAGAGCAGAAGATTGCACTCATTACCGGTATCACCGGTCAGGATGGTGCCTATCTGGCCGATCTTTTGCTTGCGAAGAGTTACATAGTGCATGGAGTTAAGCGTCGCTCCTCATCATTCAATTCGGCTCGCATTGATCATATTTTTCAAGATCCCCATGCATCCGACAATCGCTTTCGGATTCATTATGGTGATATGACCGATTCCACGAATCTAATTCGCGTAATTCAAGAAGTTCAACCGGATGAAATATATAATCTTGCTGCGCAAAGCCATGTGAAGGTCAGCTTCGAAACGCCGGAATACACCGCTAATGCAGACGCAACAGGGACATTACGACTTTTAGAAGCTATCCGTATTCTCGGCCTGGTTAAGAAAACCAGGTTTTATCAGGCATCGACCTCTGAACTGTTTGGCATGGTGCAAGAAACACCACAGCGGGAAACGACACCTTTCTACCCTCGTAGTCCATATGCTGTAGCCAAGCTTTATGCTTATTGGATTACTGTTAATTATCGTGAGGCTTATGGTATGCATGCGTCTAATGGAATTTTGTTCAATCACGAAAGCCCTATTCGAGGAGAAACCTTCGTCACTCGCAAGATAACGCGTGCTGTGGCCGCGATTCATCTAGGTATGCAGAATACACTTTACATTGGTAATCTTGATTCCAAACGTGACTGGGGTCATGCGCGAGATTATGTCGAGGGCATGTGGCGCATTATGCAACAGCAAACACCCGACGATTACGTTCTTGCAACAGGTGAAACACATAGTGTTCGACAATTTATCGAAATAGCATTTTCCCTAGTAGACCGCATAATTGAATGGAAAGGTCATGGGATTGACGAAGTTGGCATCGATGCCGTTAGTGGAGAGACATTAGTCAGAATCGATAGCCGTTATTTTCGCCCCACTGAAGTCGACGCCCTTATCGGCGACGCATCTAAGGCACACCGCGTATTGGGATGGAAGCATACAGTCACATTCCTTGAACTAATCTCGGAAATGCTGGAATCTGATTTAATAGTTGTTGCCAATGAGTCCCGAAGACGAGAGATAGGCGGTCTAGGGTTACAACCCTAATTGACTATAGATTAATAGTTGTAGCTCTATAGTTCCATATATACGATTCTACCTGCTACATCTTGAAATATTATTTTCGCACAGAGGAAACAATTATGCGAGTTCTTCTATCTGGTGCTACCGGGATGGTAGGTAGAAATATACTGGAGCATCCGCGCATTAATACATATGATGTCATTTCACCAAACCGTTCTGATTTGAATTTACTCGACAAAACTCACGTTAAGAATTTCTTAGCACTTCATCATTTCGATATAGTTATTCATGCCGCCGGCTTGGTAGGTGGTATTATGGCAAACATTGACTCCCCAGTAAAGTTTTTAATAGATAATACAGATATGGCACGCAATCTTATAATGTGTTCTTATGAGGCGGGAATATCACAGTTCATAAATCTTGGTAGTAGTTGTATGTATCCTTGTAATCGCCCTGGAATGCTTTCAGAAGAAATGTTGATGGATGGTCCACTAGAGCCGACGAATGAGGGATATGCATTGAGTAAAATATATGCTGCCCGGTTGTGTCAGTACTTATCCCGTGAACATCCAGAGCTACGGTATAAAACACTCATTCCCTGTAATCTTTACGGTCGTTGGGATCACTTTTATTCCGGCAACAAGTCGCATTTAATTGCTGCGATTTTTGACAAAATTTCAGCAGCCCAGATATATGGTTTAGATCAAGTAACGGTATGGGGCACTGGACAAGTTCGACGTGAGTTTATGTATGCAGCGGATATTGCTGATGCGATATTTTGGATCCTTGACAATATTAACAAAATACCTGATTTACTAAACATAGGCGTTGGCATTGATCATACTATTACTGAATACTATAGAGCAATTGCAAATGTAATTGGATATAATGGTCGTTTTGTTTACGACTTGGATAAACCAGAGGGGATGAGCCGCAAGCTTTTGAACGTGTCCAAGCTAACATCCCTTGGGTGGAAATGCGGAACAAATCTTGAGGAAGGGATACAAAAGACATATGAGTTCTACTGTGACCAAGCGTCACGTGCGATATCCGT
>Ga0316225_1003149_pt1 | contig 12870 bp, 10 predicted proteins | sample TBH18015metaG_FD_206010 | JGI IMG/M metagenome (GOLD analysis project Ga0316225, IMG submission 206010) | Freshwater microbial communities from Trout Bog Lake, Wisconsin, USA - TBH18015 | ecosystem: Environmental > Aquatic > Freshwater > Lake > Hypolimnion/Profundal zone | place: USA: Wisconsin... | reverse complement strand
TTGTAACGAACGGCGTGGTGCAGGATGTTTCAGGCAATCTCTGGTCGCTGCCTTCATCGGTCACGATTGTTACCGGGGGAACGACTGTAACGGCCACAGCGCAGGCACAGGGGGCTATTACAGCCGCTGCTGGCGTGATCTCGAACATTGCCACCCCTACCTCTGGCTGGACGGCTGTAACGAACGCTAACGCCGCTACGGCGGGTTCTGAGGCGGAAGCGGATTCGTCCTACCGGGCAAGGTTGCTGGTGGCTCAGGCGTTGCCGTCTTTGTCATTACTTGGCGGAACTGCCGCCTCTCTTGCGGCTTTAGATTTTGTGACTCGATCTCAGGTTTTTGAGAATTATCAGTCACCGATTGCCACTACGGGAACAACATCCGGCGCGTCCGTAAGTCTCACGGTTGCGTCGGTTTTCGGGCTGCGTAGCGGCATGTCGATCACCGGGACGAATATCCCATCGGGAACGTACATTTCCAGCATCAGCGGGCTTACGGTCACAATGTCGCAGGCCAGTACTGGATCGGTCAGCGGGGCAGTAATTTTCGGCTCAACTGATTCAGCGGGAAGGCCAGCTAATTCCCTGACGTGCGTTGTTGAGACATCCGAAATGCCAGCGGGTACACCTACTTCCGCTGAACTGACTACGATTGCACAAACTATCTACAGCAACAAAGGGATTGGTTGTTACACGGCATGGCCCGTATTGACGCCGGCGGCGGGGCAGATTTCCGAAACGGTGGCATCTCCTACCGGGGCGAATGGCGGTCTGACGCAGACGATTAATTTCGGGTTGCTCCAGTATACCCCGATTGTGGTGGTTGTAAAGATCACCAGATTGACCGGGTGGAGTACTGCCCTTGGAGTACAGATACAGGCGGCAATTTCCGATTACCTGAATTCCCTAGGCATTGGGCAATCCATTCTATACAGCGAATTGTACTATGCGGCGGTCAGTGTTCAGCCATTGCAGACGGCTCCTGCCTTTGCCATCACGGGGATGACGATTTATACCCCGATTGGGTCTTCACCGTTTCTGTATGCGGCAACCGGGACGGGCGGCTCATCGGCACTTGTTGTCGCCAGCAATCCGCAAACGACGCGAACGGCATCGGCGGCGGCTGGTTCCTCGGTACTGACCACGACCACTTCGACAACGGGGCTTTCGCTTGGGGATTATGTTTGCGATGGCACATGGCCCGCGAATGTCAATATTGCGCCGCAGACATTCATAACGGGTCTTGGGTCAAACACGGTTCAGTTGTCTAATCAAATTTACGGGGCGATCACCAGCGAAACGATTACATTTAGTCCGTTTGGTCCCGGTCAGTTTGTGAGTGACGTTCCGTATCTTCAACCACCAGTAGCGATTGCCGGGGCGGGGAATGGTTCGGCGGGGCAGTTCACTGGTACGTTCGTTTCTTCGTTGACTGGATCGACAACGCTGAATCTCAATCAGCCGCTTCTAACCTCTGTTACTCAAGCGGTATTTTATAGCCCGGTAGCGACGAACTTATCGCTCAGTCTGCCCTATAATTTCACGGCACTCGGGAACCCATACAACGTGACGTTGATTCTGACTTAAATCATGTCCACTTCGATTACGCCCTTCCTGAAACCGCTGTCCTATTACGAATCGCTGATTACCAGCGAGTATCAGGGGGCGGCAAATATGCTGGCATGGCTGGCGGCAAACCTGAAACTGTATCAGGATGCGGCGGCGTGTGCCGAGGCCATGCTTTCAGCATTTGACCTGAATACGGCAGTCGGGTCGCAGTTGGACATTCTAGGCTCGATCATTGGGATTCCGCGCCTGTTGCCATTTCAGGACAATTACTATATTGGCGCGTTGGCTGGACCATCTAACGGTGGAAGCGGATATAGTGTTGGCGATTACATTTTGATCGACCAATATCAACCTCTTGGCGGCTGGACCGGAATGATCGGACAGGTTTTAAGCGTTTCGGGTGGTAGCGTCAATGCCCAGTTGAGTTTCGGTACTCCGCCGGCGACGGCTGGCTTTGGTTGGTATCCACAGTTAAACGTGACCACTACGGCTCGTTTCCCGGCAACCGGAACGGGGTTACTGGTGAACGTGGAAGCCGTCTTTACTGCTGCCGGGGATTCCTTACTTTCCGACAATGACTATCGAATCTTGCTTCAGTGCAATGTGTTCAAAAATCACTGGAATGGACAGATTGATTCGATCACGCCATATTCAACCGGATCACCTCCCAATTCGGGTGGCCTGTCTCAGATTCTTGGCGGTAATGTTCTGATTACTGACAATGGAGTAAACGATCAGTCTGCCGTGATGACGGCAACGGTTGAAATCGAAGCCTCTTTATCTCCAGCACTTCAGTGGGCAGTTTTGAATGACATGATCGTGCCGCGTCCGCAGGGAGTTCAATACACTTTCCAACTCGCATAAATCTATGAAAGCCTTATTTGCCTTTCTCATCGCTACAAGTGCATTTGCTCAGGTCGATACGACCACAATTGTTGGTCCGGTCTATGACCCATTCGGGAACCCGTATAGCGGCAGTTTCACCGTTCAATCGCAGGCCAAGACAAATACGGGATGGGCGATCACCGGGACGAAGCGGACAGTAGTGGTGCAGGGAGGCGCGATTCAGGCGTTTTCTTTGGTGCCAAATGACACCAGCACGCCGAATCTAACGTCGTATCTTGTAACCTTTGCCAATAGTGACACTTGGACTTGTATTGTCCCTACCGTCACTCTTCCGGTTACAACGACGGTTACAACGACAAGCAGTTCGACTTCCGCAACGGTAGCCAGCGCACTTGGGCTTGCTGTTGGGCAATTGATATCGGCGGCGGGCATCCCCTCTAATGCAATTATCGCAGCGGTAAGCGGAACTACGATCACGCTGAGTTTGCCGGCGACGGCGACGGCTTCTGGAGTCGCGGCAACTTTCTATACGACGATTCCTTTTACTCAGGCATGTGCGCCAAATGCAATGCCACCCAATACAGCCACTCCGTTTACGGTGTCGCAGTTAATCCCCTCTCCCCTTAATGGGAGTCTGCTGGCTACCATTGGCGGGCTTGTTACCTGGACTGATAACGCATTAACGCCAAACGGTACGGCGGGGCAAGGGCTAACCAGTGATGGGGCGGGCGGATTTGGTACGCCTGTGACGTTTGCACCGTCGGCAACGACTGATACGACGAATGCGGCCAATATCACCAGCGGCACGCTTCCCGTTGCGAGATTGCCGATTTTCAGTTCCTCTACGGCGGGCGCAGTTCCCGCTTCTGGTGGCGGGACTTCTAATTATCTTCGGGCTGACGGAACATGGGCGGCTCCGCTCGGCAGCGTGACCAGCGTTGGATTGTCCATGCCGAGTATTTTCACGGTTAGTAACTCTCCTATTACTGGGAGCGGGACTTTAACGGCGACGTTTAATTCTCAATCCGCTAACACATTCTTCGCGTCACCGAATGGATCGTCTGGAGTTCCTTCCTTTCGGTCTATAGTCGCCGCCGATATTCCTCCGCTTAATTATTTGGTGTCTACGAATGGAACATCCGGTCAAGCTCTTACTTCCAATGGTTCGGGTGGATTCGGCACGCCGATCAGTGTAACCCAAAGCGGGGCGGCGAGTTCGCTGGTGGAGACTGATGCGAATGGGAATCTGAGCGGGCAAGGGCTAAACGTCGATGGCAGTGTGATTATGCAGTCGAATTTTAGCGCCTGCGCGAATGAGGTAATAACCTCCTGTGCGAACAATCCCGGCCCGTCATGGCAAGTCAGTGGCGGCGCGTCGGCAACGGCGGGGATTTACAGCCACGCGCTTGTAGCTGATTATCTCAACCCCGGAAGTCTTAGCGGACAATCGTTTTATGCTTATGCGACCACGATTGGACAACCGTATGAATTCGGCGGCACTTTTGAGTACGTGACAAATACGAATTGTACAGGTGCTTGCCCGAATAGCGTGCCTTTCGCCATCGCAATGACCGATAGCAGCAACACGCTGAATAATTTAATCCATGTCACTTGGACGAATGTTGCCGGGGCCATTACGCTTCGTTCCGGCGGCGGCGGTTTCAACCCTCCACAAACGTGCTCCGGGGGTAATGCCTCGTTGAATGACATTACGTTTCTCTCCACGCTCGCTATCGGCACGCAGTATCAGATTTTTGTTTGGGTATCTGGAACTGCTGTTAGCGTGCAATGGCCGGATGGACAGGTAATGACTTGTACCGATCCGCTTGTTGCGACACTGACCAGCAAAACCGTGTTTTGGGAAATAGCCGATAACTCCGCATGGGGCGCGTATGGCGAATGGTTGAGTGCCAGTGAATCCGTGGCGGCTGCATCAAATCTGAGCGGCCCGGTAAATGCGCCGCTTGGCATTAGCGGCCCGGTTGGTGCTACGACTCCTAATCTCGTGCAAGGTACGGTTTATTCCATTTACAACGGGTCGAAGGGGTCACAATTCGGACTGTGGAATGGTCAAAATGGTGTGCTTTCGATCTTCCCGCAACTTTCGCACGGGCAGGTTGAATTGTTGCCACAAAGCGCCGGGTATCAATCGTGGGTTGATTTCGGCAGTGGTGGCAGTGGCGGAAACTGTTTTCGCGTGAATAACGGTAACGCGGGGCTGTTAAATTTCCAGTTCGGTTCCGTGTCTGGGACAACTAACTGTACAGGATTATCAACGGTCATGACGCTTTCGCAGACTGGCGTTCTTGGAGGCGGAGTAACTTGGCATGGGAATGTTATTGGAAGTTCCTATCTGCCGACATTCGGAACTTCTCAATCTGGTATTGTTGGCGCGTCTGGTGGGGGAACGACTAATTTCCTTCGGGCAGATGGTACATGGGCGGCACCTTCTGGCGGCTCCCTGCCTTCCGGTACCTTTGGGCAATTCATCGGGTACAATTCTTCCAATACCCCCGTTGCCCTGACGCCCTCCAGTGTAATTGTGCAGACTGCAAATGATACGGTATCCACAACCGGATCATGGACAACGCAAGGGAGTAGTGCGTGTGGCAATTTTACGACGTTCAGCGGAAGCAGTTTAACGGCAACGCTTCCTAGTTCCCTTGGGAGTCTTCCGGCTGGTTGTGTAATTTCGATCCAGAATGTTAATTCCTCCGCTTTGACGATTGCGAGGAATGGATTAACCATAAACGGTGGAAGCTCGAACGTCACCTTGCAACAGTTCCAGATTGCCACTTTTGTCCCTACGACTGGTGGATGGCAAATGAATATTCCCATCACGGCAGGGACGAATCTGACAATCACTCCTTCGACCAATGGTTTAGCGGTCAATGCTCCATTATTCACATCTTCTACCGGAGGGACCGTTCCAGCGTCTGGTGGCGGGACAACGAACTTTCTTCGGGCTGACGGAACATGGGCGGCTGCGGGCGGTGGTGGGTCGGCAATTGTTGCGACTGGATGGACCCCGAATGGTGGTTTGAATGGCGGCAATGGCCAACAATTGTCCACTGTCGCCAATCAAATGATTTATTCCCCCATTCTTATCCCTTCGCCGGGGATTACGGTTTCTGATTTGAACTTTCTGTCGGATGTTTCGGGCGGCCATATGACGGCTTGTTTTTACAGCCTTGCTGGAAATTTACTTTCCAATGGGCAGGGGTCAACTGTTGTGACGCCGGGGAACGTCGGGATTGCGACGATTACGTTTACGTCTTTGACACTCTCTGCTGGTATGTATTTGCTCGGATTGACCAGTGAAAGCACAGCGGCGGAGATTTATGCTGCCGGGAATCTGGACGTATGGGCGGCGACAGTCGCTAATTATGGGCTGACTTCATCTAGTTACGTCGTCGCTCGCGGTCCAACCGGATCGAATTTATCGACGGGGACATCAACGCTTTTATGTCCGTCCACGATTGGCACAAGGACGGCGCTGAATGGAAATAATGCGTATCCGTTGGTGGCTGTCCAATGAGGTTTTTACTCATACTGATTGCTTCTCCTGTGTTCGCGGCATTGATGATTTCCTCTGCTGTCGTTGGTGTTGATGGCCGCAGTTTTACTATTACCATGAATGGCAATTCGATGTCAGGCTCAACGGCCAATTGCTTTACTTTTAGTGGGGGCGCGGCGGCTCAGTTTAATGGGCCGGCGGCATCGGCCACGATAAACGGATCAGGCTCCACTATTACGGTTGTTTCGGTAGCGCCTGCGTATGCTTTTGATACTCCCGCAATCGCATTGAGTTCAAGTCCTACCTGTGCCATTTCGGGGAGTACGGGCAATGCCAGCAGCAGTAACGCCACGGCGACGAATGGGAGCGGGTACTACCCCGTTGGAGATTCTCACTGGACCGGGGATTTCCAATTCCAAGGGAGTCCGCTTATCAGCACGGATGGGAACGGGTATCCAAACACTGCACAGTTCAATTCTCCGACTGGCTCCATTGACTTTGCCGTAACCAGCAGTGCTGGAACGATTGCTTTGTGGATTCTTTCGGCCAATACGGCAGTCAGTTTATACATCGACGGAGTGCTGAATTCCCGCGTTGTCCCCGGTGGCTCGTATGCCTCGTACCAGGAAATTATATTTAATGGGTTGGATACGGGCGCACACACATTCAGCCTTGTGCAGAGCGGTACAGGCGCACCGTTCTCGAATGCCGATTTTCAAGCAATACGCATTCCGGGTGCAGTTTTTACGGCCCTACCATCCTTGCGGCCCGTTATAACGGCCTGCGGGGCGTCCATTGTTGACTTAACTGGTGGAGGCTCATCGACGGCAAACGCCGATCAGAACAATTGGGGATTACTGAAAACGGTAATCGGCACAACGACGCAAGGTAGATCATATTCGGGGCAGACGATGTACACGACACTGCGTGATGGGTGCCCCACCTCTATGGTTCTGGCGGGTGGGGGAAGTCCGCTTATTGGATGGCTTGAGCCTGACCCGAATGACATTAACGCCGGAACAAGTCTCGCCAACGAACGGGCTGCGGTGCAAACAGCTGTTACAAACATCATGGCTAATGCCCATCCACCTTCCAAATTGTTTGTCGCCGGAATTTATCCGAATACGATGAACAATTCCACGGTTTGTAGTGGTCTGAGTTCTACCGACTGTGCTGCTCTGTACAACGGAGCAATCGCGGCGGGAGTGGCAGCGGCGGCTAATGCGAACACTACTTTTATCCATACGCAGGCATTGACTTCGGGCGGGCCGGATTGGATCAACACGTTATCTTCCTGCACTGGCAGTAATGACACTATTGATGGTGTTCATCCTTGCGCCGCAACATCAATTGGTCAACCGGGATATGGGAAGATAACCAATCGGCAAGCCCCGCTGTTTAGCGGGGTTATTAACGGCTCCAGCTTTTCCATAAGCGGGCCATCGTCCTCTATCGTTGGGACTGCATCTTCGCCGTTTACTGCCACTATCGCCGGAACGGGCGCGACTTGGGTGGACCCAATCACAATCACGAGCACTGTTTCGAGCGATACGATTTGTCAGGTTGGCGGATTATGTAGCTATGGTTCATTAACTATTCCAGCAAGTATTGGCGCGTCCAGTTTTGGATTTACAATCAGTGCAGAAACAGCAGGTGCAAGGACACTCAGCTATTCTGGCTTGGCGGATGGTTGGGTAGCTCCATCTTCAAACATTATTACCGCATCATCAGGTGGGACCATTGGGCAAGGGAATGGACGTGCCGGGTTTATGCTGGCACAATAGATAATATCGTTCGAGGTGAAACAATGAAGGTAATCTACTCGGCAGTTCTTTTCATAATGCTTGCGAGCGTAGCATTTGCTCAAAATAGTTACGTCGCGCAAGCGGCCACGACTACATTGACCATCCAGCAGCCAGCGACAAATGCCAAGGCCGTCACCCTTGGCGTGGGGCCGGGTAGCACCGAAAAGGCTGCATCGGTATATTGTGCTGCGGCTCAGACGGCTACGCTTTCCTGGAATGGCACTGCCGCCAGTACAACGGCGGCAACCGTGACGCCTATCCCTCCTACAGCGGCAGCGTCTAATGTTGCGGTTGCATTCTCGGGGTCGAATGTTGGGGCAGGAACGACAGGACCGGTTTACACCATTCCAGCCGGCGCGACTTTCCTGATTAGTCTAATGGGAATACGTCTTCCTCCGGGTAATGGCGGATCGACAAACAACTTCACGATTACAACCAGTGGGACTTGCACTATCACAATCACCTGGACGGAGCAATAATCCATGAAAGTATTTATAATCGCCCTGATCTTTTCTGCTTGTGTGATGGCGCAAACGCCTTTGCCGAGTCCCTATGCGGCTTCACTTGTCAGTTCCGGCACGATCACCAGTATTACTGCCGGATGCGGCCTGTCTGGCGGAACGATTACAACGAGCGGAACGATTGCCGAATCGGTAACGGTGACGGCTCACAATGGTTCGTATGCGATCCTGACGGGAGACTGCGGCAAAGCTCTTACGACTAACACCACAGCGTCGTGGACATTGGCCCAGGCGGGGAGTGCGGGGTTTGCATCGGGATGGGCTACGCAGGTCAATGTTTCGAGCGGAACGCTCACGATTACTACAACGACCAGCAATTTTTACGGCGCTTCCGGCGCATCTGCTACGACGCTTACGATCACCGGACCCGCAGGGGCGACGATTACGAGCGACGGTACGAACTGGCTAGTGCAAGCTGGCGGCAGCGGTACACCTTCGTTTACTGCGATCACTTCCGGCACGAACACTACGGCGGCAATGACGGTTGGCAGCGGAGCTTCGCTGGCTGCGGCTGGCTCAGGATCGATTACCGCGACGGCGGTCCCGGCCAGTGGGCTCACCGGACAGGTAAGCGGCGCTAACGGCGGCACCGGGGTCAACAACGGCACATCGACGATCACGGTCGGCGGCAATGTGACGTTCAGCGGTGCGTATACATTCAACGGGACGCTGAACGGGAACACGAACGTGACTTTCCCGACGAGCGGGACGCTGGCGACAACTGCACTACTCCCCTCCTGCACGTCCGGGCAGGCTATCTTTTACAATTCGACGCCTGCCGCCGCCTGCTCCAGCGACCTGATAGATACGGCGGGATCGGCGCTGACCGTGGCGAACGGTGTGACGCTGACGGGGATTATGAATTCGATTGGAACGACGATGACCGATCTTTTCATCGCCGAAAACAACACTGCCGCGACTTCCGGAATTCCATCGCAGGACTCGCCAGCATACCGGATGTGGGCGCAGTCGTACGTTCCGATGTCTCCGGGTTCGTTTGCTACCGCCAACGCCTGCACTTCGGGGGGGAATATAACCACGGGGCAGCATTATTACAAAGTGACTTTTACCTATACCATCAACGGTGTGAGCGGAGAAACAGGGGCGAACTATACATCTAGCCCGCAGACCTGCACATCGGGCAACGGGACGATAAACCTCACTTCGATCACCACACAATGGAATTTACAGACTTCTGACTACATCACAGGGCGGAAAATTTATCGGACACTGGCAAATGCTTCTCCCTCGTCCACGTATTACCTTGTTGCGACCATCCCCGATAATACGACGACTTCTTATACCGACACACTGGCGGATGGAAGCCTGGGCGCGGCACTGAACCCGTCCACAGTTTACCAATCTGTTCCGACAAGCTGGGCGTTTCGGACGACGGCGCAATCGGTTTCAACGACGCCATATCCATACCCGCAGTTAGAATTTCACACAACACGGCCTGGGTCCGCCGCTGGTTCCATCGTGGATTATATTCCGCTGACAATCGGGCTGAATGGGTCAAGCGTTATCGGCCAAGGAGCGATTTTTAGCTCGCCTGGGGACTTCGACTTTGCACCTTCCGGAGTTTTAGTATTACGCCCGACGAGTGGACCTGTATATGTCGGTGTACCCGGAAGCTCGTCGGGCGGGACCATGATTCTGCAAGGTTCCTCCGTCGAAGTTCAATCTCCGGGATATTTCAGCATCGGCACCAAGTTCACTGTATCCGGCTGCTCTGCGGCATCTACGGTTGGCGGGGCCACGGCGGGGACATTCGTCGCCGGGGTGAGCGGCACTTGCACGGCGACGATCACGATGAATGGAGCGACCGGGTTGACGGCGCCGCACGGCTGGACCTGCGCGGCATATGATCTCACGACCCCGGCAAATCTGATTTCTCAATCGGGATCTAGCGCGACGACCTGTACGATCACCGGCTCAACTACTGCAGGCGATACGATCAACTTTCTGGCAATGGCGTATTAGCCGCGCCAAATCTCTGAAACTTTAACCATTCTGGAGAACATCGAATGAATCTTTACAGGAAAACGCTCTTGATTTTGTCGCTCGCTTCCGCGCTATACGCGCAAACTCCCAAGACGAAAGACATCGACGCGCAAACGCAAGTCAAGCTCCTGATGGCGATGTCGGATTATCGTGACGCGCAGGAGGCGGCAACGAAAGCCGCGAAGGTCGCGCAGGACGCCATGACGCACGCGCAGGAGCTTATTAAAGTGGCGTGCGGAGACGATCAATTGGCACGTGACAAAGATGCGCTCTATTGCGCCGCATCGACACAGGAGAAAAAATGAAACTCATCCTCGCTCTGTTATTCGCGGCTTCGCTCTACGGGCAGACGTGCACGAGTCGTCCCGGTGGGACGCTCTGCAACAGCGGCGGAGCTTGCACGCTGACGGGCAGCACGAACCTCGGGACGTGCGCTAACACGGCTATCCCCGGAGGTACGCCGAAGTGCACTTGCCTATACAAGACAACGACGATCACTCCCGGCCTTACCGGGTGGGGTCTGACGATGAACGATAACGACGGCGTGAGTATCAGCATGATCCCGGTAACGGGCGGGCAGTCGATAGCGAACGGCAATGATTATCGTCCGCTCGATGACGGTCTGCTGAATCTGACGGCTAATTCGTATCTGGCGCTGACGTTCCCTTCGTCTCAGCTTGGGCAGGACAGCGCATCGTATCTATGGGACACCGTTGGCGGAATTAACGACAGTTTCGATCCCGACCTGTGCGGACGCCCGTGGCAACCTGCTTGCCCTCCGAGCTTCTATTACATTACGCTCCCGGTGGGCGGCGTACTGAGCGCCACGTTCTCATTTACGGCAAGTCCTGACGCGCTGCTCAATTACTTCGATCAGCCATCGAATACCGGACTCGCGGCCCCCGCCGTGCGGCTGTACATCAGCGGCGTCCCGCCAACCGATTACAATGACAGCTTATATCGCTGGTATTCGATCCCCTCGGTTGTGATCGGACAGACGCCAACACAAGTGGGGCAGTCGGTCGCCGCGATTCCGACAAACGGCACGATTACGTTTTCCGTGCCGCTGGTTCCCGGCGCAGGTCTGTGGTTGACGCCGGATAGCGGCAGTGACGCGGCAAGCGCGGCGAATACAGCGGCGTTTGCCGCAACGCTCGCACAGGTCGAAGGCCTCGCCGTGGTATTCGGCGGCGGCGACTACTACGCCCACGGGCTGCAGTTGACGCAGGGGACGGCTACTTTTACGCTGCAAAGTCTCTCCTACCATCCGTAACTTTTCGCTTGCATCGGGCGATAGCGCGATATACAATTCAGGCATGGCACTGAAACAGGTGATGGTTCGTATGGAACCATCGTTGCATCGCGCAGCAACGAAAGCAGCGAAAGCCGGGAAGATGTCATTCTCGGAACTCGTCAGGCTGCTTCTTCGTATGCACACAGGGGCGCAGAATGACTAATCCCTCCCGCGTCTTCCTTTTCCTGATCGCATTGACGTTCATCGCTCTTGCATTTAGGGGTGTGCGATGAAGACGGCCTGTACTGCGCTCGGCTTCGTCCTCGGCGTTGCGCTGGTCGTTGGCGCTATCCTGCTGATCGCGCAGAACTGGTGGATGCTGATTCAATGATTACGGTAGTCGTGGTTGCGGTGTGCGCGTTTGTCGTTGTCGCGGGCCTTGTTCGCGGGATTGGCGGTTACGAGCCGGGGAGCGGGGAATGAAACGTCTCGCGCTCCTGCTCGTCCTTGCGCTTCCGGCTTATGCAGTCACGCTGTCACAATGGGCGGCGGGGACGACAATCGTCGTCAACGTCATCGAGCTTCCGGCCACGATAGCGAAGGCGAAGGCGCTGTGGCGCAAGGTGCATCCGAAGAAGCAGAAGCCTGTCGAATTCAGTCAAAATTCAAACACGAGTCCTAACGACGAGAAAATCCCTGATGCCAGTCAAAATTCAGGGACGCCCTGCCCGTTGGAGAAGGAGAGGAAGTGAGCACCCTTAAAGCCCTGTTCAGTGTCATCAAGCGCATCTTCACCGGGAGGTTCTGCTAATGGCTAACGCATGGGAGTGCCCCCGGTGCCACGTAATCAACGCGCCGCATATGGACCGCTGTACGTGTCCGTGTGGATGTAAGCCGGAAGACGGCGGCGTGAAGAAGGACTTTATGCCGAAGTATCCGGGGCAATCGCAATGTCTCATTTGCGGGGAATGGGGAGGTCACAACAATCTTCCCTGCCCGAAAATGTCGGTTACGTGGAATCAACCGGAAAATGAAACAGGCAAGCCTTTAGCGCATAGAGTTCACCGTCAAACGCATTACGTCGATAGCGAATTGAATCGGGTTCCTCCGCGCAATATGTTTCATGGGGACGGTGAGTGATGATGACTAGTTCCTGCCGGGTATGTGGCGTGATAACACGGTATGAAAAAGTGTGCATGAAGTGTGCTGGAACAAGTGGTACGGGAGTAATGGGGGATGTGATAACGGAATATTACCGAGTATGCACAAAAGAAAATCCCTATGATGGAAAGCAGGGAAGGTGGCGTCATGTGGACGCTGTAGATGACGGTGAGTGTTCAGAGGGGTGCTGTGATTATTACAAGTGCCCGCACTGCAA
>Ga0316225_1003146_pt1 | contig 12880 bp, 15 predicted proteins | sample TBH18015metaG_FD_206010 | JGI IMG/M metagenome (GOLD analysis project Ga0316225, IMG submission 206010) | Freshwater microbial communities from Trout Bog Lake, Wisconsin, USA - TBH18015 | ecosystem: Environmental > Aquatic > Freshwater > Lake > Hypolimnion/Profundal zone | place: USA: Wisconsin... | reverse complement strand
GCGTTAACAGCATCACTGGCATGGTTGAGTCCGTAGCTGGCTGGTCTGGCGACAGCGTTGAATGGAACGTGGATGACACTCTGATTGGTAAGGGTTCTGGCGGTACAGACGCTATCATCCTGAACATACCAGAAGTGAAGAAGCCTACAACGACTGGCATCAACACCAACGAATTTGCGAAACTGGCCCCCGGCCTCGAAGCAACTTCATTGATGCTCTGCGACATGGTTGCTCCACGCGAAATCGTGGCTCCTCTTCCCGGTGGCGCAACTGACGTCCTGATGGAACTTCGTGCAACCTCTGGTTGGGGTCTGCGTCCTGAGGCCATCACTATTATCAGCGCAGCTTACTAATAGTTGATAGAATTGAGGTGCGAGGGGAAACTCTCGCACTTTCAATAATTAAGGAGCGCAAGATGCCTAAATTGTACGTATGTAATACATCGCAACAGAAGCATGAATTTATCTACCGGATTCCCGAAAGACTTCAGACTTCTGCGCCTATAACTATTCAGCCCGGATCACAGGCAATGATCATTGATGCACCCTCAGAAGTGCTTGATGCCATCGTTGAGGATCAACGTATCTATGGCATGAAACATCAGAATGAAGTGGATACCCGTTCATTTAACGGTCTTATTTATTCTGTTGATAAACCAGTTGAGCTGGAAACGATTTTCTTGGCTGAAGAAGCCAACACTGAAGTGCTACAGGCACAAGGTAGCGAGATTCGTCAGAATCAGGCTGCTGCTTTCAGTGAAAAATTAGACTCTGAGTTAGATTCTTCAGTAGCTTCCCTATCAGTTGAAGTAATTGAAGAGAAGCGACCCGGTGTTGACTCAAGCCTAAGCGAGACTATCGCTGTAGACAAACCAAATAGAGGACGTAGGTAATGGGGCCAACGCTGGAGGGTTATGTCACTTTTATAAGGACCGTTGCAGGCATTGACGCTATTGCTTTGCCTGATAATTCTCCAGCGATAACCACTTCCTACGGCGCTGCTCTAGAGATAGTTAACCTATCTATTGGAATGGTGTCCTCCATGATGTACCCCGCTGCGGTTTATAACCTAGGGGTAGATCTTTTGATCCATTGGGCGCCCGATGTTGATGGATCAACCTATTTCGCTGATGCTCGTAAGGCATACGGCACATACAACTTTGTAGCAGGTGTTCTGTCTGGTAGCCATGATGAGTCTACTGGACAAACCATAAACAACCCTGATTTCTTTAAAGGTATGCAGATGTCTGATCTGTCTAACCTAAAGACTCCATTTGGTATAGCATATTTAGCAATAGCTCAATGGTACGGCCCCACAATTTGGGGTGTTTCGTGAAACTCCATCTAGGTGTAGAAGTTGAACATCCTGATTACTACAGTAGTGGTCATCCTAGTTACACTCCTAATCATAAATCGACTGCTGATGTAGCTAACGAGCTAGAAAAGCAGTACGGGATCATGCAAGTGTTTTTTGATGAACATAAGCAACAGATTGCCGATACGATAGCTAATGCCTTGTTACAGGGTATAAATGGCGTTCACTCTGATCATTATCAGCTTGAAAGTATTGAGCGTGATTTTAGATTAGATGTGATCCAAAAGCAGTTTGATGGTAAGACAAAAAAACCTTCTCCTACCAAAGCAAGCCTTATGGGCGTTAGTAGCCGTAGAAAGAGAGCTACGGGCGTTCCTCGCCCATCTTTCTTGGATGGCGGTGAGTATATGGGTTCATTTAGGGCTTGGGTAGAATGAGCATTCTAGAAGAGCAGAACAGAACATCCGAATCTCAAATGGCGTCTGCGCTGAAGCAGGGATATTCTCAGCTATCGGCCAACGAAACCATAACTCTTGAAAAGTACGTTCGGTTTATTCTGCCACTAGACGGTTATGTATTTTGGATTAAGGCCAGCCAATTGGTCTATCCATATCCTCCCGGCACACAAACTGTAACCAATGCGCCAAACACCATAACGGTACAAGGTTCATTCCATTACTCATCTACTCAGGTTCAGAAATCTGATAACTCAACAGGTATTCAGGACGTCATTCTGACAACCGATTATGAGCTTGTTGACTTTGATACATTGCAACCAAGTGAGATGTATATTGGATTGTATGCATCATTCCGATTTGGCTTCTCTAAGCAGGGAAATTACTACCAGCAATCCAATCTATGGCATTTGCGTGGTCAGGCAATTTACCCTTATATGGAGACACAGATCGTAGATGACTTGTCTACGTTCGATACAAGCTCTGTAATCGTTTCTAACAGCCTTCCAATTTGGCTGGCTATGAATGCATATGCTCCAGTCTATCCGTCGTTCCTAGTGCCTGAGAATCTCACTCCGCCATATATTGTGGCGATGATTGAACCTAGTGAAACCAAAAGCTTACAGCCAATCCCTTGGGTCAATACAGAAGGGATCTGGCAGTTAGCTAAGGACAAAGTTCATTTGATTATTTATGGGATGCGTAATGAAGAAGTTCAGAACTACGTCCAGTACATAATCCAGCAAAGTCTTTACCCCGGTCTATTCGGTATTTTACAAGCGGGGTTTAGTGTTCAAGATGAAAAGGTTCTGCAATCAGAACTCAATGTCATCGCTGAACAAAAGCGCATCACATTGGATATAAGTTATAACCAACATTCGTTATACTTGTATGCGATCAAGTACATACAGGATGTGCTACCCGTTGAAGTTTCAATTAATCCATTCCCTGCAGGAGAATAGAAATGCCTCAAAATCCTTTAGCTGCAACAGTAGCCGTCAATGCTTCTGGTGTACAAAAACCCTTTTTAGTTGATGCTGGCAACCGTCAGGTTACCGTACCATCAACCTCTTCTAGACTGAACGTAACTGCTGCAACTGTTGTTAAAGCATCTGCAGGTTTCGTTTCTAGCGTAAATGTTATTGTTGCTGGCAGTGCGCCCGGAACATTAAATGACTGCCTAACAACTGGCGCTGCTGCTGCTGCGAATCAAATTGCAGTTCTACCTAACACTGTTGGAAGCTACGAGCTTGCTTTCCCTGCAGCTACAGGTATCGTAGTAGTTCCCGGCACAGGTCAGACTATCGCCATCTCTTACGTCTAAGGTGACATCATGGCTAATTACTGGAACAAAATTGTTCAGCTTAATGTAAGCGAGACAATTGCTGCTACTCCAAGCACACTGCAAGGAACGGCTGCTATATTGTCAGTTGGCTCGACGCTGCAAAACACTGGATCACTTACATTGATTGCAGGCGCAGGTCAGTTGGCAAATTACCTTTTGCCAGCAACGATCATTTCAAATGCATCTTGGTCATCTGGTCTTGTCACAATCACGACATCTACTCCAATAACATTTGCAATTGGAACAACGATTCCAATCGTTATCAGTGGAATGACCCCAGATGCCTATAACGGTACATTTACCGCCACAGTAGCTGGTGCTAACTCATTAACCTACTCTTTGGTATCAAACCCCGGAACTGCAACCACGTTTGGTTCACTCATCACGGGATATCAGCAATCTTTAATTGCTGCTGATGCAACATGGTGGGCAAATGGATCTGCTGCTGCTTACTACCTGTTTGAAGCAGGCGCGGTAACAAGGGCTGCTGCTCTAACTGAAATCCAATCTTACATCGCAGCTAACCCGCATACAGTGTACGCATGGGTTCTGTTATTAGGATTTGACTCAGAATCAACGCTGCCAGCGTTCTTGTCACAGTACGAAGCTTTGAATGCTTTGGTTACGTTCTACGTACCTTGCACAACTTCGACCTATGCATCTATCGCTGCGACAAATGCTAGAGAGGCAATGGCAACCATTCAGTCTCCGGGCGCTGCTGCAACGGAAATGGATGTTGCTGCATATGCTCAGTTCCTGACAGCATTCAGACCTTCACCTACAAACCGTCTGCCTCCATCACAGTACACGTATACGTATGGCACAACAGCCTATTCACCAATTACGAATGCCATGATGGATACACTGGTTGCTGATAACATCAACTTTATCTCAACTGGAGCAGAAGGCGGAATCTCTAACACGATTCTCATAAAGGGTGCGATGCTTGATGGTACCCCAGCTAACGTAAAATACGCTATTGATTGGGTACAGATTCAGTTGGATCTTGCCTTATCAAATGCAGTAATTAACGGAAGCAACAACACGTTGAATCCTCTCTACTACAACCAAGAAGGCATCAACAGCCTGCAGGCAGTAGCAAGAACAGTAGCTATTCAAGCTATTTCTAGCGGTCTTGCTCTTGGCACAGTAAATCTGGTTCAGCTTGATCCTACGGTATTTGCGAACAATGTTGCTAATGGACTCTATGCTGGTCAGTTTGTGATCAACGCAGTTCCATTCAACCTGTATGTGGCTCAGAACCCATCTAACTATGCTCAAGGCATATATGGCGGTTTCCAAGCATCATTTGTACCTCAGTACGGATTTACGCAGATTGTCTTTAACCTGAACGCGACACAGTTTGCTTAGGAGTAAAATATGAGCAATCCATTACTTATTCCCGGCAATCTAAATCGGGTAAGAGGTTCGATAGTTGTTGCCAGCAACACCGCATTGAACATTACGGCCTCCTATCTGGGTAAAGAAGGTATCAGTCTTGCCCCAGAAGGAGATGCTTCTACAACAATTCAGCTTTTGACAAGCACCACGATCAGTGAAGAACCGTACCAGTTGGTAACTGTTACGGCCAACATCACGAAATCTCTGGCATTGTCAGCAGCTTATCTGGAACAGATTCAGAAAAGCACGATTCTCGGACAGTTGATTGTAAGTCTGGACACCGATGTAATCCCTTCGTTCACCATTGAGAACGCTTCAATCAGCAACTGGCAACAGTTGTCGGCTGCAGGCACTCAGGCTGACTTCCCGATTACATTCCGTGGATACTGGTTGATCAACAACGATCTGTGGTCAGTAATTTAGTCTGAACACGAATGGGTGGGAACGGAGGCATCCGGCTGGGATTTGCGCCCTAGCACCCCACCCTTCCTTTAGCGCAACCTACCGCAGAGGTGTTTATGCAAGTTTCTCGTGATCTAAACTTAACCATGAATTTAGAGTACGAAGGACTGAATGTGTCAGTCCATTCGATTCCGGTGTCCAAAGTAATTTGGGAACAACACTGGAGACTCTTTCGTGATGTATATGATGACCTTACGAGTGGCGGAAGTCTGACAGGGGCGTTGACTCTCGCAAAAACCATTCTTCTCGACTTAGCTAAGAAGGCCAAGCGCGAAGAAGGGGCAAGGGAATTGCTTAATGCTATTGGTGCTGGAACATTCGTATCGACAGGTGGTAAGCCTGAGCTTCTTGCGAACGCCAACATTGATGATGATTTAAAGACAGAGATCGAAAATAGGATTCTGTTTTTTTTAGTATACAAGCAGCATCTATTACCGACCCAGAGGAAGGAATGGATGGAGACAGTATCTACTCTGCTGAACTTGGACTTCGTTTCCTCTCCAGCTACGGAATGGTTTACTTCCTCGCAGACATCGACGACGGAAGAGTCTACTGGCGAGACAGTCTCGACAGAAACGGATACATCACCTTCCTTTCCCATATAGCTGAGGAAGTTAGAACCACACACTTTGAAGAACTGTTTAACCCTTATAAATCTGCTGCACAATACCGTAGTAGGTTTTCAAGCATGATCTAGGAGCCGGATGTGAGCGTAGAATCCATTATTAGTATTGAGATTAATGAGGGATCACTTGCTAGGCTCAAAGAGCTTGAGGAAAGGTTAAAGAAACTCTCGAAGACTCAAATACAGTTTGAACCTAGTTTCGTTGGGTTTGATAAAGCTGTACGAGAAAAGTTAAAAGCACTTAACTACGCGCCAGTAAAGGTACAGATAGAACCTGACTTTACTGGCTTCCGTAGATCTATTGTTCAACAGATTCAAGGCATCAACGTACCTTCAATTAAGGTCAAGCTAGATGTCGAATCTGCTAATTCTAATGTTGTAGCCGGACCACCAGTTGGTGAGCCAGCAAAGGCTCCGACTGCCGATGGAAACAAGCAACCTAAGACATCTGGAAGCGGTCCATCAGGAAGGCAAAACAACTTTGCTCAATCCATTCTGGCCGGTGGCGGTCATATGGCTATGGCTGCACTTAAACTGCCGTTCCAAGCATTGGATCTTGGTTTCAAGGTAGCCATGAAGAGCTTCAACCTGCTGGCAAGCGCTGTTAAAGGCATTCTGGGCCTCGTAGGGCGCACATTTAAAGCTTTGGGTATTGGCGTAGCAGCCGGTGCTGGAATCGCCACTGCAGGCACCATGTTCCTGTTTAAGCAGGCTATGGATGTAGCTCAGAAATCATTCTTTACGAGAACACTTGTTGGGGCAAATGTAGGAGATCTACCGCGACTTGAAGCCACTTTAGGCCGTGTTGCGAATGTCAAAAACCTAATGAGTGGCGTTGCTCAACAGCAAAACGCTTTGTTCTCGCTACCGTTCGCCATGATGGGGATGTCACAAGGCCAAGCTGGGTCTATTGGCACCGAAAGGCTGACGGAGCAGGTTTTGAGAAGGGCTAGAAGCGCTGCCAAACAATTTGGTGCCAACGAAATCACTATGAGCATGTTTGGACTCGGTGACGTTGGATTAACCACCGAAGACTTACAGAGATTAAAGGGGACATCAGACGAAGAATTTGAGGGTACTCTCGAATACAACAGAAAGATGGCTGATGCCACAAAGGTTCCTAGAGAGCGTGAGTACCGTGAATTTGAAATGAAGCGCGGTGTAGGCATGGCCAGACTTGATGCTTTAATCAAGAACGAATTGGTAGATATGCTGAAACCAATGGAAAGGCTATTTGCAAGTATATTTAATTCCTTTGAGCGTAAGGATGGCAAAGGCGCCATTCATTCCCTTATGGATAAATTTGGCCGAGGCTTAGAAAGGCTTGCACAAGCTTTTGAAACTGATAAATGGGGAGAGTTAGCAAAAGACGCATTTAATTCAATCAAAGATGCTGGCATGGCAGCTATGGATTGGTTGTGGGCGCAATTTAAGTCCAATTACCCTGAAGCAGCAAAGCACTTAGAAGAGCTTGGAAATGCTATCAAGCCAATGCTCCCAACATGGAAAGACCTAAAGGAATTGGGAGGATCAATAAAGGCAATGTTACCTTCTTGGAGTAGTTTTATAGAAGGCATTAACGAAATGCCGCGCATATTTGAGAAACTGCAAGATAGCTTTTACATAATGCTCGAAACGATAGACAGAGCATGGCAAAGCTTGGCTCATCCATTTAGTGATTATGCAAGAAGCCCATTTGCTACCGCTCCAGAAGGAACGAGAGCTAGAGAAACGCAGTTGTTGGGTGATTACATGTCCAACATGATGAATGAAGAAAGCATAGCGATGAATAAAGAATCTGGTGCTTTTGGATATAAAAAGGCAATACAAAATGCCAGAGAAATGTTCCCATTGCTCAGAATAGATAATAATCCTATCGAGAATCCAAAGCTTCCGAATCTTGGTGATGTTTCACAGGTTGGTGCTGGTGGGATGTGGTCTGAAGTTGAAAAAGCATTCCTTCAGGTTTTGGCTGGATTAGAATCTAAAGGCAATTATAGAAGCATTGTTGGAGGTGGATTATTTGAGGGCATGGGTCATCCAAGAATAGGGCGCAAAATTGGAGACACTATAACCCATGCAGCAGGGGCCTATCAGGACCAACCAAGCACTTGGGATTGGATCAAAAAGAAGTTTGGGTTTTCTGAAGAACAGTTTGGAGATCCTGCTGTTCAGGATCTAGGAAATTTTGGATTAGCAGAAGAAATTTATAACAAAAACGGAAAAAACCTTAGACAAGATCTTAAAGATGGTAAATTTGCTTCTATTGCTGAGGCATTAAGTTCTACGTGGGAAGCCTTGCCGGGATCAGGAAGTAAACGACCATTAGTGGATGTAGGCGGATTCTCAGAACTTATGAATCAACAGATCCAGAAATCTGGAGGACAAGCGATTACCCCTTCAAGCAACGGCGGTGGATCAATATCTTGTGCGAATCTTCCTATGGATAAAAACATATATGTGATCATCGAAAACAACACACGTGCAGATGTTTCAATTTTAGCTTCTAGGATGCCGGGAGCGCTCTGCGGATGAGGTATTACAAGATTACGTTTTCTTCATCTGGTACTACCGAGCTAACCAACGTAGTCCCTTTTGAGTTTACTTCCCATCTTCCAAGTCCATTCGCATCCGGTCAATTAATATTTAACCCCGGAGCGTTAGATGTTGAATTTGATATTACTGTTGGTTATGTGCATAACCTGCAGGTATCTACACATCTGAGGATATACAATCCAACATTAGAAATGTTACAAAATGCCTCGGCATATCAAGGACTTAACGTAACTATTGAGGCTGGATTTAAGCATGGAATGCCTCTAGCAAACAATTTAGAGACAAAATCTGGACAAATAGCTTTTGGCGCAGTTCAGAACTGTTTTGGCAATTGGATGGGTACTGAGTTAGCTTTGGACTTTATTATCATTGCATCCCCGCTTCTTGGAAACCCTGACTCTGCACTGCCTGTCAGCAATAGCGTTAACTCACCAAGAAACTATTTGTTCCAATGGTATCCAAAGCAAACACTTGCTGATGCCATCAAGGGGGCACTGGCTTGCTATGGTATTGATGTTGTTGGAAGCATTAAAAATATTGTGAACCCTAACCAAAACACATTTACACACAGTGTCTCGGGGTTTCAGGCATTTGCTGACTTTATCAACGAACAATCCAGTAACTGGGTTAACCCAAGCACAAAAGAAAAAACTAGCGTTCAAACAGAATTTTATTCGGGTGTGTTTCTTTCGTTTGGTAAGAACGCAAAACAAATCATAATGTCGGATAACTCATTTTATCCTCCAGCAATTCCTTTGCAGTATGAGGACTTTGTCGGTCAGCCTACATTTAATACAAAGCAAATCGCTTATAACGATAAAAGAAATATTTTGGTTCCAGCGCAGGTAGTGTCTGTACATCCAATGAGAGCAGACATAGGTCTTATTACATCCGTGAAATATCCGGCAAAACTTAGTAATCAGCTTAACGGGTCAAGCGCCTTTGCTAGTGGGAAGCAATTGGTTCGAGGTTTAGATACAATGGCGGTAACAGAGGTGCGTCACACCGGAAGATTCCGAGATATAGGCCCACAAGGGTGGGTTACCAACTTACGTTGTAACTGGACCGGACAACAATCGACATGAGCTTTTTACGAACTACATTTCAGCTTACTTATCAAGTATCTCCGATATTCCTTACGGGAGGTCTATTTGAGTCCTTAAAGCCTGTTGGGTTTCCTATTGTTGGTTTAACAGAAGCATTGTCTGCAGGTACAAATGATCTTGCTGCGTTTGTGTCTGGTAACTTTTTGCCTACTCAAAATACCGACTTAGATAGGTATTTTTGTAATTTTAGGCCATTGCCCGGAAGCACTCTGATTAAGAATGATGTAGCAACATACCCATTCTTTACAAGCCAGTTAGCTGCGAATGCTCAGGTACAGCAGCCATTAAACGTCAGCCTTCTGATGTATTGCCCAGCTAATAGCATCACGCCATATACGGTAAAAATAGCAACCATGCTTGCGCTGCAAAAGACTCTTCAGCTTCACGCAAGTCTTGGCGGAACATTCACCGTAATGACGCCTGCAGGCACCTATACAGGATGCGTTTTAACGGCCCTGACAGACGTATCAACGAACGAAACTAATCAAGCGCAGTTTGCGTATCAATGGGACTTTACTCAGCCTCTGATCACATTCCCTACAAACTTGGGTGACTTTAACAACCTGATGGGTGCTATTAGTACCGGAGTGCCAATACAAGCTGTTGGCGGAGCTATTCCGATGGGTGGCCCATAATGTCTACAACTTATACATTCACTCCTAACATAGCTAACCTATACACATTCCAGCCTACATTAGATGGAATTGTCTATAGCGCATCAGTTCCTTGGAATATCTTTGGTCAAAGATTTTATCTACTAATAACGGATGGAAGCGGAAACCTTGTTCTCAATGTACCACTAACATCAAGTAGTGAAAATGCGACGTATTCGCCTATTAATTTGATAGCAGGATACTTCCTAACATCTACCTTGTACTACTATCAGGCAGATCGAATTATTGTAGTGGGGCCATAATGGTCGATTACACCAGAAAACAGCCATTTACTCAGAACTTACTGGGTGCTGTTGATTGGCGTATTAAGACTGCCATGAGCCAGAATGGATACAAGCTTCCATGCTCTGTGGTGTCTGCTCAAAACAATGTCGTAACTATAAAGTTTGAAATGGATGTCGGCATTCCTATGGTGTTGCCAGACATCACGATCCCTGTGTTTGGCCCTGAATATATTCGATATCCGCTCAAGAATGGTGACCTAGGTTTCACAATCTCAGCAGATGTTTATTTGGGGGCTATATCGCAAATAGGCGGTGGTAGCGCACCCAACATGTCTAACTATGGAAACCTGTCATCTGTGCTGGTTTTCATGCCGATTTCATCGACAAAGTGGTCTGTCGTATCAGATCCTAACTCATTGATTCTATATGGTCCCAATGGTGTTATTATCAGGGATGTAGAAAGTAAATCCGTTGTTACCATAAATAAAGACTCTGGCATAACTTTACAGGCCAGTGATAGCACAGTTGTGACTGTTAATAAAGATAGTGGCGTTACTTTAGAAGTCGGTGATAGTAAAATAGCAGTTACTTCGGGCGGCGTTTCAATAACAGGAGCGCTAACCATAAATGGCTCTGCGTACTTGTCACACAAACACAATGGCGTTCAGCCGGGATCTGGAACTTCGGGAGGAGTTGTACCTTGAGGACTTTCGGGCGCCAATACAACCCAGATGGCACATATGTATGGGCTGAAGTAGTCACCGATGATAAGGGATTCAATGATGGAGTCTACCTAACAGCATTGTGTCAGGAGCTTCAGTTGCAGACAGGTGAATCGCCTTTTTATGCCAGCAGAGGCATTGGAGCGTCACAGAGTGTTGCTTCGCAAATCTTCCCAGATTACTGGGTACATAGAATCCAACAGAATTATGCATCGCAGTTTGCAAGCTTAAAAATAACTGCAGTAAACCAAACCAATAGATTCGGGACGCCAGAGCCTGTGTATAACATACAGGTAATCACTCAGAGCGGTTCCGTAATTGATGTAATTATTCCGCAATAACGGAGAATGATGTGAGCCTACCATTAGTTATGACAATTGCTGGAGCGCAACCGCAATCGCCTTCAGACCTAAATGCTCAAATTATTGCTTTAGCAACCGTGGATTCTCCGGGGCTTACCGCTACATTGCCGGGTAGTCTAATAGAAGACATCACATCAACTGATACAGCAGCTTTGTCGCTAATTGATCAGGCTCAGGTAGAGCTGATAAACAGCCTTACTCCTTATGGAGCCAATCTTTTTATACTTAACCAATTAGGACAGATCTATGGAGTACAGCAAGGAACAAGCACTAATACAAGTGTGTATGTTGTTTTCCAAGGAACACCCGGCCTTTTGATTGCCCAAGGCGTCATTGTATCTGACGGTACCTATCAATACACAGTTCAGGAAAACCAAGTTATCGGGTCTGCCGGATATACATCTTCAGTGTATTGCGTAGCAACTATTGGTGGAACATGGGCTGTTCCTGCCAACACAGTCACAACAATATCTAGTTCCATACCATCTGTAGCAGCCGTGACGGTCACAAATCCAGAGCCGGGGACACCAAGCACTGGACCTGAATCAGATGACACGTACAGAGCAAGAGTCCTACAGGCAGGTCTTGTTACCTGTGCTGGAACATTGCAAATGATCAAGACTTTATTGAGCAATGTAAATGGTGTAAATCCAAATCTAATCAGCGTCACATACAACTTGTATTACTCAAAATGGGAAGTGATAGTTGCTGGTGGAGATCCTTATGAGGTGGCCAATGCTATCTATTTGGGGAGCGGAGATCCAAATGCTTTGTGCGGTAGCGCTATGCTGGTAACTGGCATTACTAACGCCAACCCCGGAGTTGTAACGACCAATATCTATCACGGATATACGGCTGGCCAGTTGATCCAGATAGCTGGCGTTGTAGGAATGACCGCATTAAATGGCACGTTCTACGTAAAGACGGTTATAAGCCTAAACTCATTTACTGTGAGCGCCACATCCGGTGGCACGGCTATAGACACTACGAGTTACCCAGCATGGGTATCTGGAGGAATAGTAACGCCTAACTACAGAAATCAGGTGGTAACGATCAATAGTCCCCCAGACCTGTACAACATTCCTTTTGTTGTGCCAGTTCTGCAGTCAGTTGCTGTGGCTGCGACATGGAACACGTATGCAGTAAATCTAGTTGCAGAAAGCACAATTACGGCACTGGGTGCGCCAGCCATTGTAAACTACATCAATAACTTGCAGATTGGAGATCCAATCAATACTATTGAGCTTCAGACCCGTGTTGCGTTAGCAATAGCATCAGTTGTTCCAACAGAGCAGCTATCTAAGTTAGATTTCCTTGTGACTATTGATGGAATTATTACTCCACCTGATACGGGGACAACAACGATCTATGGGGATGCGGAAGGTTATTTCTTCATGGATTCAAGCACTGTGACATTTACGAGAGCATAATATGCTACCTACCTCTCCAACCACAGTAACAACAACGATACCATCTTACTTGTATCTGCAGTACAAGGATGATCCAAATCTGCAGGCGCTAGTTGACGCATATAACACCATTGCACAAAACTACCTAAATTGGTTCAACGAAATTAACCTGCCAATCTACTGCTTTTTGAATGGCCCTTTGCTTGATTGGGTTGGATCTGGCTT
>Ga0316225_1003144_pt1 | contig 12882 bp, 5 predicted proteins | sample TBH18015metaG_FD_206010 | JGI IMG/M metagenome (GOLD analysis project Ga0316225, IMG submission 206010) | Freshwater microbial communities from Trout Bog Lake, Wisconsin, USA - TBH18015 | ecosystem: Environmental > Aquatic > Freshwater > Lake > Hypolimnion/Profundal zone | place: USA: Wisconsin... | reverse complement strand
CCTTTGAATTCGACGCCAAGGAACACCTGCTCCGCGTTCGATTCGAGAACGAAGCCCGGCCGCGGGAGTTAGAGCTGGGGTTCTAGCGGGCGCTTGCGGGCACTGCCTACTGGGTGGTGGTGAGCGTTGCGGACGTGGCTGCGGTACGGTCGGAGACCATCGCTCCGCTGATCAGCGCTGTCTGCTTTGAATTGAAAGAACTGATGTAGACTTGGTGTCCATCGACATAACCAGGGATGCCTCGTTTGGGAAAGAAAACCAGCCCGTTGATGGCGCTGTTCGGCGGGACTTTGACAATCTCCGGCAGACCACGCGCCACAAAATTCGCGTGATGCAGCACCAGATCCCATAGCAACTGTTTTTGAATTTCCGGCTTGACGATCCCCACGGCAAAATTGACTCCCTTGGAATAGAGCGCTCCAGTCCCTGGGACGAAGAGCGAGACACCCGAGGCAATGGTGCCTGCTGAATCCAGATAGTCAGAAAAGCGCTGCTTCGGGTTCGCTTTTTGTTGGTATTCAAAAATGGCCAGAATATCACTGTAAATCAGGGGATGCCGCGGCATTCGTATGAACTCGTCACCATAGCGCCGGCGAACATTGTCCTGAAGCGTTTCCCGGTCTTTGCTCGTCTCCCAATCCCGCTTCGTCAAGTAATGGGAGGTCATCACCCAAAGCGACGAACTGTCGGCTAGGAATGTGAAGTTGGTGCTAGCGTTATGAATATTCACTCGGCCGACATAAAAGCATGAGCTAAAGTACTTTCCAAATTCCTAGTTTGCGTCCAAATCTGATTCGATCTGAAAGGAGGCTTTAATCCCCTGAGTTGCATCTTCATAATCGTTGTTTACTTTGACTACGCTCCCGGCCATGACGAAAACATTGCCGGCGTTGGTCTTGAAGTGGAGTTCAAACACGGGTGGATACTCGAGAATATTGGTACCCCGTATCCAAACCAAATGCGGCCATGTGTTCGTGGAGAGGGTGTTAGTCCCGGATCCACTCAGGGTTTGCGTCTGATTCGTCCCCATATCGCCCCTGGAGATATATTTGCGCTCTACGCTCTCGAAGATGTCATTGGTATGGAGCATCAGATTTCGGTAGTCCAAAATCTTCGGATTATGAAGCTCAGGTTGGTGGAAATACGCTGATTCGCTTAAACTCTTACAACCTGGGACTAAGGCCAACAACAACGCAGAGGTAGCAATGAGTGAGTTTTTCATGTGTTTGTCATGTGTATTGCTAAGGTGACCCGAATCCCCTACACCATCTGCCCCTGCCTGTCAATTTGCAGTCATCTTCGGGGCTTAACGGGCATCAACACCCCACCCAACGCTGCTGAAGCGTTGGGCTCTTAGCGGATGCCTAAGGGACAGGAACGAACGCTGCCCCCCAAGTGCTAGCGGCATTGGGTTTCCCAACCTGCCGGACCGCCGATTTCCCGTCCGGCGCTTGGCGGGATGAGGAGATCTCAGGGCGTTACTGCCTCGACACACCTTCCGCAGAGGGTCGGGTGGGCCGCGATCTGGCCGACCTCGGGTTCCCAGTGCCAGCAACGTTCGCACTTGAGGCCGGCAGCTTTGGCCACCTCGACGGTCAAGGGGGCTTCACCGCCGGGCGCGACGTCGAGTTGGGAGACGTTGAGCAGTTCCCGCAAGATCTCGCGGTGGGCGGCGGCGTGCGCCAGGGCCGGGTTGGAGCCGCGCAAGACCAGGGTGGCCTCGAGGGCTTTACCGATGGCTTTGGCCTGCCGCGCCTTTTCCAACTCGGGCAGGACCAGTCCGCGTAGTTCCAGGAGGGCCTTCCAGGCGGTTCGTTCCGCCTCCGGCCGATCTAGAGGGCGAGGCTGCCAGGTGGTTTGGTGCACCGAGCCGGCTGAGCGGCCGGGGATGAATTCCCAGGCCTCGTCCGCGGTGAAAGCGATCAGCGGGGCGAGCATCTGGCAGAGGCCGCCGACCATCCGGTGCAGGGCGGTCTGCGTCGAGCGGCGCCGGGCCGAGTTCGCGCCGTCGGTGTAGAGCCGGTCCTTCACGACGTCGTGATAGACCGCCGAGAGTTCGACGGCGACAAACTGGCTGACCCGCTGATAGACGACATGAAACTCGTATTGGTCGTAAGCCTGGGCGATCTCCTGTTCGAGCCGGCCGAACTCCTCGAGGATCCATCGATCCAGGCCCGTCAACCGGTCGTCGAGGACGGCCTGTTTGGCGGGGTCGAAGTCGTAGAGGTTGGAGAGTTGATAGCGCAGGGCGTTGCGGATGATGCGATAGGTTTCGCTGACGGTGTTGATGCGCTTCTCGCTCACGACGATGTCGTTGCGATAGTCCTGCGAGGCCACCCAGAGGCGGACCACATCGGCGCCGTATTTCTTGACGTAAGCGTCCGCAGTCTGTGGTTTTTCGTAACCGCCCTGACCCTGTTTGCTCTTCGAGATCTTGTCCCGGTCCTCATCCACCATGAACCCATGGGTGAGCACGGTGCGATAGGGGGCCGCGCCATTGCCGGCGAGCGAAAGGAGGAGGGAGGACTGGAACCAGCCGCGGTGCTGGTCGCTGCCTTCGAGATAGAGGTCGCATTGAAACGGGAGCGAGCCGGCGCCACGCAACTCGGGGCGCGCCGCGATGACCGCGCGCGACGAGGAGCCGGAATCGATCCAGACATCGAGCGTGTCGGCGGATTTGGCGATCGCCTCGGGGCCCGTCCAATCGGCGGGCCGCAGCGTGGTCCACAATTGGGCGGCGGATTGCTCGAACCAGACGTTCGAGCCGTGTTGCTCGAAGAGCGCGGCCGCGTTGCGGACGATGCGGGCGTCCAGGATCGGGTTGCCTTGGGGGTCGTAGAAGGCGGGGATGGGCACGCCCCAGGAACGCTGGCGCGAGATGCACCAGTCCGGGCGGGATTTCACCGCGGCCTGGATACGGCCTTTGCCCCAATCGGGAACCCAATTGACGCGATCGATCTCGTCGAGGACGCGCGCGCGGAATGTAGGGGATGCGTCGGTGGCCACGCCGGCCGGAGCGGTGGGGTCGGTCGGGGTGAACCACTGGTCAGCAGCGTGGTCGATCTCGATGAACCACTGGTCCATGGCGCGGAAGATGATCGGCGTTTTGCTGCGCCAGCAGTGAGGGTAGCTGTGGGAATAATTCTCCTGGTGAAGGAGGGCCTGGCGGTGGCGCAGTTCCTCGAGCACGGCCTCATTGGCTTCGCTCTTGCCCTGCTTGGCCAGGATGGCCTTGCCGAGCATCTCCGCCGGCATCTGCTGGTCGATGGGCAGATCGTTGGTGTGCGTAAACCGCCCGTCGTCATCCACCGGCGAGTAGATCGGCAGGCCGTTCCGGGAGCCGAGGTGATAGTCATCCAGGCCGTGCCCGGGGGCGATATGGACGAAGCCGGTGCCGGTCGAGTTATCCACGAAGGAATCGCCCGCGTAGAGCCGGCCCGTGCGCGCGCAGAACGGGTGCTGGTACTCGAGTTCGCCCAGTTGCGCGCCGTCGAGGCTCCGGACGATCTGGTAGCCCTCCCAGCCGCACTTTGCGGCCACGGCGGACAACAGCAGGGCCGACACGATGAACTGCTCCTCGCCCACCTGGACCAGGGAATAGCCGAAGGTCGAGTTGTAGGCCACCGCCAGGTTGGCCGGCAGCGTCCACGGCGTCGTCGTCCAGATCACCACGGACACACCGGGCCGGCCGACCACGGGGAACTTCACATAAACGCTCTGGCTGACGTGGTCCTGGTACTCGACCTCAGCCTCCGCCAGCGCGGTGCGGCAGGGGATGCTCCAATAGACCGGTTTTTTGCCGCGATAAACCATGCCCTGGGCCACCAGGTTCGCGAACAGGCGCAGTTCCTCCGCCTCGTATTCTCGGTGGAGCGTGAGGTAGGGATGATCCCAGTCGCCGAGCACCCCGAGGCGTTTGAACTGGGTGCGTTGGAGATCGATGTACTTATGGGCGTAAGCCTCGCAGGCGGTGCGGATGGTGGCGGCATCGCTGGCCGTGTCGCCCGCCTTGCGCATCTCCTGGCTCACCTTGAACTCGATGGGCAGTCCATGGCAATCCCACCCCGGGACGTAGGGAGCATGGAAGCCGCGCAGCGTCTTGTATTTGACGACAATGTCCTTGAGGATCTTGTTGAGGGCGGTACCGATGTGGACCTCGCCGTTGGCGAAGGGTGGACCATCGTGGAGGACGAATTGGGGCGCGCCCCCGCGTCCGGCCTGGATGGCGGCGTAGAGCCCCGCGTCCGTCCATTGCTTCAGCCGTGCCGGTTCCCGTTGAACCAGGTCCGCTTTCATGGAGAAATCGGTCTGCGGCAAATTGAGAGTGTTTTTGTAGTCCATTTGCGTCTCGAGGCTGAAGAAGCTAACAGCGGCGCGCGGGGGTGTCAACGAAGGGGAAGGGCCGGAATCGTCTCCGCGTGCCGGTTCCCCACGAATGGGCGCTGCCGGGAAGGTCGGCGCTCCGGCAGGCAGAAAGGCCGCCCTGCGAGCTCGCCCGATCACCCGCGCAAGGGCTGGTGGCGGAGGCTACGGCGCCACAGTTTTGGCGACTGCCCCAGGCGGCGCTTGAAGTGTTTGGACAAGTGCGAGGCGGACTCGAAGCCCAGGATTTCAGCGATTTCCTTCACCGGCTTGCCCGTGCTGGCCAGCAGGTCCTGGGCCCGCTGGAGGCGGGTATTCAGGTGGTACTGTTTGAGACTCAGGCCCAGGCGCGTCCGGAAGCTGTGACGGAGGTGAGAGTAGCTGACCCCCAGTCCCGCCGCCAAGGTCTCCGGGTCCAACGGCTCATGGCAGCGCAGGGCGATCGAGGATTGGGCCGCTTGCACGATTTCATCCACGCCCTTCTTGTCCCGCCCGCTTTCGAGTCGCTGCAAGCGGCCCACGGAGGCCAAGAGGTGGATCCCCAGGGTCGAGATTTCATCGTGGCGGGCCAGCGCCCCTTCCCGTGCCAGGGCATGGCAGCGGGCGAAACAGTCCAGCAGGTCATGCATCGGGGCGCTGCTTAAGAGCGCGCGCTCCGGTTGGATGACCCGGGCCTTGAGGGCGGCGTCGAAGACGGGACCCACGCACTCGATCCAGTGTTCGACCCAGCCCGTTTCGGGGGCTGGCTTGTAGCGGTGCCAAATGCCCGGAAACACCAGCACGACACTTCCGGCTTTGACGATGTGGCTGCCGGGCATGGAGGCGCTTTCAAAGACGCCCTTGCCCGACGAAACCAGCAGGATCACATAACGCTGGAGCACCCGTCCCCGTTGCCAATCGAAATGATGGTCCACCGGATGGCGGTGGGGCGGGTAAGGCATGCCGGGGCGGACCTCACTGAACCCTACAGAAGTGGCGACACAACCCCAGAGGGAGAGGGCGGTTTGCTCGGGCAAATAGACAAAGTAGTCGTTCATTTGGCAGCCAATATTTACACGTTTATGGCCAGTTTGTCTATTCCAGGTTGTTGGCGGTCCTGTCAGTATTTCTCTAACTGCCTTATGGATGCCGCCGATCAGACCGCCTCCCAATCCGGGCTTGCCTTCGAGCCCGGCGCGGGGCACCATTGTGCAAACAATACCAACACAAAGACCACCAAACTCTGACATGAAAACTCACCTTACCACCGCCATGCGCCCTCTCGCGCGCGGCCTGGGCCTGGCCGGAGCGGCTATACTCCTGGCCACCACGAGCCAGGCCGGTCTGCAAATCCCCTACGTGGTGAATCCGGACACGATGCACCTCTGGCATCTGGACGATGCCAGCACCCAGAACTTCGCCGTGGATGCCGTCACCACCAGCGTCAACGGGGCCGTGGGGATCACCCTGACGAACCTGGGGATGCCGTACACGACGCCCGCCACCTTTCCTTACAACAACACCACGCTGGGCGCTGCGGCCTATCCGGGCCTGGGCAGCGCTTACAGCGGCACTACCAAACAACACGTGTTGTACGGCGGGGCGTTCCCCAATGTGTCGCAGTTCTGCAACCCCACCACTGGGGCGTTCACCTTCGAGGCCCTGATCAGCGTCAATACCGCCTTCGCGAGCGCCGATATCGAGATTCTCTCGGGCGACAATGGACTCGGCATCGCCAACCGCGGCTGGCAATGGCGCATCTCGGGTGGCAGCCTCGAGTGGGACCTCCTGGCCGGCAGCACCGATAACGACTTCAAGGCCGCCCTGCCCACCGCCGGGCCGGACGCCATTGCGCTGAACCAATGGTTCCATGTGGCCGTCACGTTCACGGGCCAGAGTCCGACCAACGGGGATGCGGCGAGCGTGATGACGTTCTATTGGACGCTCCTGGACCCCAGCCGGACGGCGGCTGACCGTTTGGCTCAATATACGACCTACGGCGCGGGGCTCCCTTTGCGGCCACTCAACGGCGCCACCGAGGGCGTTTCCCAACCCTCTCTGGGCATTGGCGGCAGCGCGCGCCAGATCACCACCAATCCCGGCAACAATGAGGGAGCCATCGGCAGCCTGGACGAAGTTCGCGTGAGCGACGTTTGCCTGCAATCCAACCAGATGGCCTTTGTCACCGGCGGCGCCTTTCCACCCAAGTTCACGGCGAATCCCCCGGCCACCACCTTGACGCCTTATGGCGGGACGCTCGTCCTGAACACCTCGGTTTCCGCCTCGCAGCCGGCCACCAACACCTGGTTGCTCAACGGCGTGGCGGTGCCCGATCAGTCCGCCACCTCGCTTAATGTCACAAATGTCACCTTCGCTGATGGCGGACCATACGTGCTGGTGGTCAGAAACCAATACGGCAGCGCCACGAGCACGGTGGCCCAGGTGACTGTCGGCGCGGCTCCGACCGGGCTTTACTCCACGGGCGTGGACACCAATGGCGTGGTTTCCGCGGGCGATGTGCCCGATCCCCATTATTTTCTCGTGCAGAGCCAGAACCCGAATTTCCTGGGGCCGACCGCGATGATCTTCGAATACAATTATCCCATCGAGTTCGCTCCCGGTAACGGCAATTGGGGCCCCGGCAACGGCCTTGGGCGGTGGATTGGTGATCAGGGCAACCTGGCCGGCTCGCTCCCCGGTTCCCCCGCGGGACAATACATCTTCCGCACCCCCATCCTCTTCGATCAGGCCGATCCCTCGGCGGTCTTTATGTCCGCCAACTTCTTCATCAATGGCGGTTTGGCGAACATCATCATCAACGGCCGGAGCACCGGTATCGCCTTCACCCCCGCGGGTCCCTTGTATCTCAATGCGTTTACCCTGACGACTTCGGGCAACGCTCTCTCGGCCACAGTGAGCGGGCCGACGATCACGACAACCACGTTCAACGTTACCAACGCCGCGGGCTGGTTCGTCCCCGGCATCAACACGATTGATTTTGTGGAGAATCTCACTTCCAGCCAAGCCGCCATCATGTTGGAGGCCCCGTATGCGGTGGCCCAGGCGTTGCCCCCGGGTTTGCCCGTGATTACCAATCAGCCGGTCAGCGCCGTGGTGCGTGACTCGAGCGTCTCGGCGGGCACCGAAGCGACCTTCTCGGTGGTCGCCCTGGGCCGGCCGCCGCTCAGTTATCAATGGTGGGCCGACGGTGCGCCCATCGCCGGGGCCACTTCGCGGACCTTGCAATTTGTCAATCCCACCGCGGGCGCGCAGGGGACCGACTTTTCCGTGGTGGTCGCTAACAGCTCCGGGTCCGTCACCAGCCAGGTGGCGGTCCTGACGTTGGTTTCGAGCAATCAACTTCCCAATGCGGCGACCTTCAACTATGTGGGTTTCGCGGGCCAGAATATTACCCTGCCGTTCTCGGCCATCATCCAAACGAGCGTCGATCCCGATGGGGACGCCATCACCTACCTCTACTCGGACACGATGAGCACCAACGCGGTTCAGTACGGCAGTAACAACGTCAATCAGGTCGGCGCCGCCCTTGTTTACAGCCCGGTGGAGGGCTACCTGGGGGACGATCAGTTCAGCTACACGATCGCAGACGTGCTGGGTGCCAGTTCCGTAGGCTACGTCAACGTACTGATGTTACCCGCTCCAACCCCGTCGTCGCAGACGGTTCCCCCGGGGCTTTCGGCCAGCTTCAGCGTGGGGATGCCGACCCCGCCCGTGGGTTATGCCTTCCAGTGGCGTTTGAACGGCGTGAATATCCCGGGCGCGACCGCGGGCCAACTCAACATCACCAATGCCCAACTGGCCAACTCCGGCAGTTACACGCTGGCGGTGATTGATCCCCACGGAGTGGCCTGGCCGAGTCCGGCGGTGACGCTGACGGTCGAGGCGTACGCGCCTCATGCGCTGCCCATCGTGGACCTGGTTGATTCGTCGGAACAACCCGCCTATCCCGCCAGCAACGCCATGGACGGGCTCCTGACCGACTTCTGGGTCTCCTACGGCACCAGCGCCGCCGGTGTACCCACCGTGGCCAGCCCCGAATGGCTCTTTGTAACGTTCCCTCGCCAGGTGGCGCTGGCCGAGTTCCTCATTTATCCCCGCTCCGGCTACGGTCCCGCCAACATGCAGGTGATCGTTAACAGCCAGTTGGCGCCCGGAACGCCGCCCAATGGCACGGAAACGCTGGGCATTCCCACCAATGGCACGGTCATTTATACCGGTACCATGGCCAATTCCGCCAATCCGCTGGACGTCTCGCTGTTGAGGCCCGTTTACGCCACCAATCTGCAGCTCTACATTACCAGCGCCTACAGCGCCTATAACGTGCAAGTGGCCGAAATGGTATTTAATGAGCGGGCGCTGCCCGGCACTTTTGCCGATTGGGAATTGAATTACTTCACCACCAGCGCCCAGATCAACAATGCGGCCATCAGCGGGATTGGGGCCGACCCCGATCACGACGGCGTGCCGAACCTGCTCGAGTTTGCCGTGGGCGGGAACCCGTTGGTGCCGGACAAGACCAACGCAGCGATGACCGCAATCTCGTTGCCCGCTGGTCAAATCGCGGTCCAGTTCCAGGAACGCACCCAGCTTGGGGACGTGACGCGCAGTTTCCTGGCTTCGCCCGACCTGGCGCATTGGACCAATGCGGTTCCGGTGTCGGTCACCGCAGTCCAGAACCTGGGCACGGCTTCCCTCTACCAGGCGGTGTTCCCGGCGCAGCCGGCACCCCTCTACTTCCGCCTCAACTACACCGTGCCGAACTGGCAACGACAGTAGGGCGCCAAGGGCTTAACGGAGCGTTCTGAACGAACGCGCGACGGGCGAGGGCTTCGGCAGCGAAGCCCTCGCCTTTTTTCGACGCCGTTTAGGCTGGCGTTTCGCGGGCCAGGGTGGATTATGCGAGGAAGATGAGATTCAGGCTGAGCGTCAAACCCATCACTTATGTTGCCTCGAGAAATCTCCGTTGAGCATTGGCCGGAGCGGACGACTTTCACGCTCCCGGTGCGTCCGCTGGGACGCTGGCGTTTGCTCGGGCTGATCCCGATGGTGCTGGGTGTGGTGTTCGCCTGCGTGCCGGTTCACCTGCTCGGGCCGGTCTTCCACCAGGCCCAGCCTGGCCAAACCGGGCTTTTCCCTTGGGTTTTTCTGGCGCCCCTCGCGCTCTTTGTTCTGTTTGCACTGACGCCCGTGGGGATAGGTCTCTTTCTCCTGGTCGGCCAGTGCCGGCTGGTAGTGACTCGGGATCGGGTGATCGCGACCGAGTTCGCGGGCCCGATTTTCTGGCGGCGCAAAGTGCGCGCTCAGGACCTCCTGCGAATCCAGGTTGGCGGCGCCGCGCCGGCTGCGGGCCGTTCGCCACCGCACGCTTTCCTGGGGATCGGCATGCTGGCGGCGGTGCTCCAGCGCGGGAAACTGACGGTCCTGGCCGCCGGCTATCCGACGGAATGGATGACCGCCCTGGCGGGGGAGATCTCGGGCCTGATGAAGCTGCAAGGCATAACCGTGCCGGTGACGGATGTCCTGGGAACCCAACTCGCAGTGGGAGCCGCGCCCCCGGCAGCCCCCGCACAGCCCGCCGGTTCGCTGGTGAAGGTGAGCACGGCGAACGGGGGCCTGCAGCTCGACATTCCCTCTCGGGGCTTCTGGAAAGAAAGCTACGGTTTGGTGCTGTTCGGCTGCCTCTGGAGCGCCATGACGGGGGTGTTCACGGTGGCGTCCTGCGTGCACCATGACGCCCATGCCCGGGGCGACTTCAGCCTGCCCGGCTTGGTGGCGTTTCTGGGGTTGTTCTGGGCCGTCGGTCTCTCGATGTGTTTGTTTGGCGTGCATCTGGGCACGCGCAAATGGTCGATCGTCGCTAACCAGGACGGCCTCTCGGCCAGGATCGAGTCGGCATTGCGATCGCGCACGCTGCAGTGGAAGCGGGGGGAGATCCTGGGATTGCGGGTGGGCGACAGTTCGGTCGAGGTGAACCATCGCCGGCTCCGGGAGTTGCAGGTGCAGCCCGTGGGCGGGAAACACCGAGGGTTGCTGGCGGGGCGCGATGAGGCGGAGTTGGCGTGGATGGCCTCGCTCTTGCGCCATACCCTGGGGTTGCAGTGACCGTTCTGCCCATCGTCGAGCGGGAGTTGCGCACCGCGGCGCGCCGCGGCGGCACCTATTGGAACCGGCTGCTCGTGGCCTTGGTGGCCGTGCTCCTGGCCGGCTCCATCTTCGTGGTCGAACTCGGGGCCTCCACCCAGCAAATCGGCCAGTTCATCTTTCGCGGACTGGCGGGGTTGCTCCTGCTCTATTGCCTGGTCCAGGGCCGGCGCGCCTCGGCGGATTGCTTGAGCGAGGAAAAACGGGAGGGGACGCTCGGGTTGCTCTTTCTCACCGACTTGAAGGGGCATGATGTGGTGCTGGGCAAGCTGGTGGCGACCTCACTGGGAGGCTTCTACGCGCTGGTGGCGGTGTTTCCGGTGTTGGCGCTGACCTTCCTGCTGGGCGGGGTGGGCAGCGGCGAGTTTTGGCGCATGGTCTTGGTGCTCATCAATGCCTTCCTGTTCTCCCTCGCCGTGGGGGTGATGAGTTCCTCGTTGAGTCGCGACCTTCGCCGGGCGATGGCGGCCAACTTCTTCCTCCTGCTCTGCCTGGCCGCCGTCCCGCCAGCCTGCGCCTCGGTGATCGCCTACTGGTCGCCGACGAATCGATTTCCGCCGTCGCTCCTCTATTCGTGCCCGGTTTACACGTTTTGGATGAGCTTCGACCTCAATTACAAAGGCCGGGCCTGGGATTTCTGGTGGTCCCTGGGCGTGATTCACGCCCTGGTCTGGCTGTTGGTGGGATTGGCGAGCTGGGTCGTCCCTCACACCTGGCAGGACCGGCCCTCGCGCGCGGGCCGCAACCTCTGGCGGGAGTTCTGGCATTGGCTGAGTTATGGGAAAGGATCCAAACAACTGGAGCATCGGCGCCGGTTGCTCGAGGTCAACGCCTTCTACTGGCTGGCCGGGCGCGCCCGCCTCAAGACGCTTCACGTTTGGGTCTTCCTCGGGTTCATGGGTTTGTGGTGGGTGTGCGGTTGGATCGCCTCCCGCTCGCTCTGGTTTGATGCCTCGGTCGCCATCACGATGGCCCTGCTATTGAATACCACGCTGAAGGTGTGGGTGGTGATCGAGGCGGGCCAGCGGTTGGCCGAGGACCAGCAGGCAGGCGCGCTGGAATTGATGCTCTCCACGTCCCTGGGGGTGCCCGAGATCCTGCGCGGCCAGTGGCTGGCCCTATGCCGCCAATTCCTCGGGCCCCTCCTGGCCGTGCTGGGGGTGGAAACCCTCTGGATGCTCTTCTTGGCCATGCACGCCCACGATGACGGGCTGATCGTGATTTGGCTGGCCGGGATGTTGATGCTCGTGGCGGATATGATCGCATTGGGCTGGGTTGCCATGCGCGCGGCTTTGACGGCGCAGAACCACAACCGCGCCACCATCACCGCCTTCACCCGTATCCTGGTGGTGCCTTGGATTGGCTACGGCCTGGTCTGGGCGTTCGGCAACGCCTGGTGCTTCCTGACTTCCGACAACGGCTGGAACCCCAGCGCGATGGTGTATCTGAGCCTCTGGCTGGGCTGGGGCCTGGGGGCGGACCTCCTCTTCGGCCTGCTGGCCTGGCGGCAACTCCACACCCGCTTCCGCCAATACGTCGTGCAGCGCTATGCCCCGGCCCAGTCCCGTTTGTCACGTTGGTTCCGCCGAGCCCGCACGGCGGGCCAAGCCCCGCGCCCCGCTCCGGCCGGTTCCGGCCCGCGCCAACCCCGCCGGCCCTGGGGCCGGAAAACCGTGGTGGCCGCGGTGGTGCTGGCACTCGTGGCGGCGGGTTGGGTGGCATCGAGATGGCGCTCGCAGCCGGCCTACCCGCCCCCCGTCAGAGTCGCGCTCACCTCGAGCCATACGCCGATATCGATCTCCTTCTTGTGGGGCCAGGCGATGGTGATCGTGTTGCCCGATGGCACCCTCTGGCGTTGGAGCCGGACGGGACCGGTCGATCCCCAGCATCCCGCGCTGCCCAAGCCGATCGGGACCAACCGCGGATGGTGGAAGGTGACCACCGCTTCGTCGGGCCGTTGGATTGCGCTCCGGCAGGACGGCAGCCTCTGGGAAGGGCAAAACTCGGGGGCGACGATCGACGATCCCGTCACCCCGCTGGCCACGGGCCATGACTGGGTGGACGTGGCGAGTGCCAACGCACAGACCGCCGCCATCCGGCGGGACGGCACGCTGTGGACCTGGAACAACACCCTCAAGGCAGGAGCCATCGCCCCCCCGCGCCTCAGCGAGTCCTTGACCAACTCGGCTCGCGGCGCGGCGGATCGATCGGCCGCCGGTGCTTCCAACCGCGTCGCCTTTGGCACCCGGCGTGGCTTCGCCTCAACCGGTTCGACCCGGGAACCGACACAAATCGGCACCAATCACAATTGGACCGCCCTGAGAACCAGTGGGTCCGCGCTGGTGGCGTTGCGGAAGGACGGGACCCTTTGGGCCTGGG
>Ga0316225_1003142_pt1 | contig 12884 bp, 7 predicted proteins | sample TBH18015metaG_FD_206010 | JGI IMG/M metagenome (GOLD analysis project Ga0316225, IMG submission 206010) | Freshwater microbial communities from Trout Bog Lake, Wisconsin, USA - TBH18015 | ecosystem: Environmental > Aquatic > Freshwater > Lake > Hypolimnion/Profundal zone | place: USA: Wisconsin... | reverse complement strand
CGCGCCACATAGCGTCTGGCGGCCAGCAATATCGCCACACCGGCCAGAATGGCCGTGGTCAGGGCGGCAAGGCCGGAAAAATGCTCTGCCCGCTCCAAGGCAACTCTGATTTCAGGACGCGCATCCTTTACATCTTCCAGCTTCTCGTTAGCGGTCAGTTGCGGCGTCAGTGCGACTCTGAGCTTCATCACCTGTCCTGCATCGCCCGCTATCATCAGCCGATAGCTGATGCGACTGCCTTCTTGCAATAAACCGGTCGCGGCCACATCCGCCTGATTCATCACGACACGCGGCGTGAAACTGGCAAAGCCGATGGCGGGTTCCACCTCTTTCACGATAGCCGCTGCCACGATAAAGTGCTGCGCGCCTACGCCCAGCTTATCTCCCGCATGCAAGGCGTACCGACGCATCACTCGCTCATCCACCCACAGTGTGCCTGGCTGCGGAATCGTCTTTGCAACATGCAAGCCGACATCCTTAATCTCTATTGCGCCACGCAGCGGATAACCCGCCTCCACCGCCTGAATTTCACAAAGCAACGCGCCATCAGACAAATTGCCAGGACGCGACACCATACTGGGAAAAGTCCGGCTCTCAACCACCTGCAAGCCGCGTGCCGTCGCCATCTGGCGATAAAGCGGCGAGAACGGGCGTGTCGAGCTGACGCGTAAATCTGCACCCAGCAGACTGGCAGCCTGCAACACCAGCGCCTGGCGCACGCGGTCGGCGAACAGTCCCACGGTAGATAAGCTACCCACCGCCAGCACCAGCGCCAGCATCAGCACGCGCCACTCCCCTGCCCGCCAGTCGCGGCGCAAAAGATTAAAGGATAAACGAAGGAGGTTCATTGTTTATTCATGGAAAAACGGCTAGCAGCCAGCCTATACTTCCCAACCATTATTAAAGATTTCAGCATTAAATTCCAGACTCCACCATCTCGCAACATATAAGGTATAAGAAAATTGCTTCATAACGCCGTACGTTCTCCAGTTCAACCGGGAACACCTGCATTGTCAATTTGGGCGTCAAACTTATCCAGACTTTGCATGATTTTCCCGGCCAGTTCATAGCGCTCTGAAGCTTTCAATTGCAGCGCCATATCCATCATTTCGAGCTTACCCATCGTTATCTCCTTTGGAAAAAAACCATCACCCATGCTGACAACTCATCCTACCTGACTGGTTGTTATCGCGCCAGCCTATTTCAGCCGTGCGATTCCCAGCAGAATTTTTCGTTCGGACAATTTCCGCCTTTGGGAAGTTGAGAATTGATAGCGGGGAGTTGAGAGTTGTTCACCGTCCACTCTCAACCAATCTTATCCTTCCGGTCAATACTTTGCGTTTCATAATCAATTCTCCATTTGCCGTTAAGCGGATTTTATTGCGTTGCAGCCCTGTCTCAACCGGACTGTCCCCACCTCGCGCCCGTAAGTCCAGCCGAGTCACCTGTTCAGGTTCACTGAGCATACTGACAATGTGACAGAGATCTCAGTGGGAAGGAAGTAAGCGTCTGGCCTATACCGCCTGATAGTCCAACTATTCGATAGCCAAGTGCGCGCCTCGATGGCCCCGATGCTTTCACTTGCGGCGCGGGATGCCGGCTGAAATAGCGCTATGAGTTGCTGTGGCACGGGTCTTAATGCCTGCGGCGCGGGTCTCAATGCCTGTGGCGAGGGTCTCAATGCCTGTGGCGCGGGGCTAAATGGCTGCGGCGAGGATCGCTATGCCTGTGTCGCGGGTCTGACCGCCTGCGGCGCAATTCGCCGCGCCCGCCCTGCCTGTCCTGCCGCCCGCCCCGTGAGATAGGCGGCAGGCGTCAAGCTGCTTGCCGAAAATATTTCGAGTGGCGGGGGAGGCGCTGATACACGAGCGGGAGGCATGAAGCGTTGCCGGGGAGGCGGTCAGACCCGCGACACAGGCATAGCGAGTGGCGGGGGACGGGCGAATGGGCGAATAAATTCGGGGCGAATAAATTCGCCCCTACGTGATTACCTTCCCGTTCTCCGTCCGTTGGGGCGTGTATTTTTCCTCGCAGCCCATATCATGATCCGCCGCTTTGTTGTCGCGGGGCATTGGGTTCTACCATTGAATTGTGGATGACGACCATCGGTTAAGAGCGTAATATTTCTATCCGATGGGGGTGTGGCTCGTGGGGTCGGGGCGTTGGGGTCAGTTTAATCGGGTATCTGATAATAGAAAGGCCATTGCTGTTACTTCACCATTTCCATCAAGGTCCCGAAGCTATCCACCACCTTGTACTTCACGTTTGCAGGCGCATATTTTCTGTTGAGCTCATCGAAAAACTTGCCCGCACATTTAATTTTGGTTTTCTCAATCTCATTGAGCACCATGGAGGACATGGAACCCTTCGTTTCCGCCACGAAGTAGACGTGTTTAACGAGTCCCTCCTTGAAGGAAATTGCCCAATCGGGGTTGTAGTCTCCAACGGGTGTCGGGATCAGAAAGCCGCGCGGCAGCTTCGCGTACACAACCACGTCAGAGCAGGTATCGAGCGTCTCAACAAATTTCCGCTCGATACCGGAATCCGTGATCACATAGTCGTAGATGTGCCGTTTGAGCTTGTCACCTGCCTTGCTGAAATCTTGTTTGCTCTGGCCCGTAGTGAAAATATCCAAATCGAACTTATCTTCCACAGGATCATAGGCCAGGTGTTCAATGACCATTGTTGCCTTCTGCTCGTTGATCAGTCGCACAGCTTCGGAGATGAAGCTTTCCGGATTGGTCCTGAACTGTGAAAAAACAGCTGCGTTGATCCCTTTGAGAATATCCGCCGTCGCACGACGGGTCAGCTGTGTTCCTTCACCAATTTTACCTATCAGGTCATATTTCACACCAGAGTGTATCGAGTTGGTATCAGTTTCGATATTAGTCGTCTTCAACACAAACGAATCACCATTTTTGACATCATCGTAAGTCGCTATATCGCCCTGTTCACCGGATTGAATGGTGTATTGCAAGGGAGTAACGCGCAGGCATTTATCCAGTTCATCGACTGATTTCTTAACCAGCTCAACCGAATCAAAGTCGACGCTATAGGCCGCCTTGCGGTTAATCCTGTTCCACAGCTCCTTGAACTCCTGTTTTTCAAAATTGCTGTTGAGCGGATTTTTCTTTGGACGCCGGTCGTCCCCGATGTCGAATAACTGGCTGTCGCTATAGACACTGTCGATCAACTGAAAGACCTGCTCATTGAGAGGTTGCAGTTCGTCCGGCAACGCCTCTAGCGTGCCATCTTTCTTAGCCTGGTGGTATTTCGCAGTAATGCTGCGCTTCTTATCGACGTAACCGTTCTGAATCAGATAGAACTCGATTTCTGTTGCCTGATCCTCCGATACGGTAACAGTACCATCCGGCGTCTTCAGCACCTTCCCTGTGAAGTAGGCTTTATCGGCCAGCTTAGGCCGCGCCGACAACGACTCGCTGATGTCCTTCTGCAATGCTGAGACGAAGTTCTTGAAGCTTTCGCCTGCCACCACGGTCAACACATTGATGTCATGGACGATGGCTGGGTGATCTATCCGGTCGCCGGCCTGATTGACAGACAAACGCAGGCCACGACCGACTTCCTGTCGACGCGTCACTTCATTGTTGTAGTCGGGATGCTTCAAGAAGCAAATCACAAATACATTAGGATTATCCCAACCTTCGCGCAACGCGGAATGAGAGAAGATAAAGCGAACGTTTTTCTTGTTACGCGACAGCTCATCATCTGTCGACTTAGGCAATGAAAGAAGCGTTTCTTTGTCCTTCAGAATAAGATCATAAGCATCCACATCGTCTGATAAACCTTTGTTCTCGCCTGTCTTCGCAATGCTTGGATCGACATCACGCTTGGTCTTTTTGTCGATAGAGAAGTAACCGCTGTGCGTTCTGGCAGCATCAATTCCCTTGAGATACTTGATGTATGGCGTTTCATCCAGATCCATTACCTCGTTGAGCTGCTGGTTGTATTCTTCCTCGAAAATACGCGCATAGTCGCCTTTATCATCGGCAGCTGAATAGTCACGATATTTGGCGACTTCATCAATAAAGAACAAAGACAACACCTTGATGCCCTGCTGGAACAGAACCTCCTCTTTGTCGAAGTGCGCCTTGATGGTTTCCCGAATCTGGATGCGACGCAGCGCAGCCTCATTCACATCCCCATCCGCCTCGCCAACGAACAGTTCAACGCCGTTGGTAAAACTCAAGGTGTCGGTATTGGCGTTGATGTCCGATACCACATAACCATTACGGTACTGCTCCATACCGTCAGACAACACATACAGGTTGTCCCCTTTTGACAATTTGCGCATCATTCTTTTGGGCTCGCCGGCAGCCATCTTTTTCTCGAACTCGACGCGCGCTTCCGGCGATTTTGTGGTCGAAATCTCAATGGATTGCAAATACAGATAGGCATTGGTGCCCGCCAAGCCTTTGACCGAAATGCCGCGCACCGCAATCTTCTTCACCAGTTTCTGGTTGTAGGCATCCAGCGCATCTAGGCGATGAATCTTGTTATGGGTGGTTTTGTGGGTGGCCGAGTAGCGCAGCACCATCAGCGCCTTGAATTCTTCCAAGGACTTCAGGGTCGCCGCACCCTCCATCTTTTGCGGCTCATCTAAAATCAAAATGGGACGGTTTGCGCTGATGACATCAATCGGGCGGCGCGACTGAAAATCATCCAGTTCTTCGTAGATGCGCCGGTTATCCGCACCGCGAGCCGCAAATGCCTGTACGTTGATGACCATCACGTTAATCCCGGCATCCGATGCGAAACTTTCCAGGTGGTGCAGCTGCCTGGAGTTGTAGATGAAGAAACGCGCCTTCTTGCGATATGTCTCTAAAAAGTGTTCCGCCGTGATCTCCAGGGATTTTGCCACGCCCTCGCGGATGGCGATGCTGGGCACCACGATGATGAACTTGCTCCAGCCATACTGCCTGTTCAGCTCGAAAATGCTCTTGATGTAGCAATAGGTCTTGCCGGTGCCGGTTTCCATCTCGATGTCGAGATTGATACGGCTGACCTTATTTTTGACCAGCGTCAACGACTGCGGCAGGTTCTGCTGATGCTGCACACCCGTGATATTTTCAAACAACGCGGCATCGGTCAGCTTTAGATCGGCGTTCTTAAACCCTGAACCGCTGTCTGCGGTACTTCCAATTATTTGCCCTTTTCTGGCTTTGCCCGGATCGATGCGGTAGCTGATAGCATCAGAAGAAGCCGGTGGTTGCCCCTTGAAACAATCGACCACCGCCTGCACCGCTGCCGTCTGATAGGCTTGAGTCTTAAATTTCAGCTTCATTGTCCAGCCTCCCATGCGAGTTCTGCTTCCTTAATTTTTTGCCGCAATTCCTCTTTTGATGGAAGATAGAGTTGATACTGCGAGGCGTAAATATTGCTGCCTTCCGGCAAAGTCAGCTCAACCAACGCGTCATTCTTGTCGTAACACAGCAAAATACCAATAGTGGGTGATTCTTCGGCTAGTTTCACGTGGCGATTAAAATAATTGACATACATCTGCATCTGCCCCAAGTCTTGATGCGTCAGGCTGCCAATTTTCAAATCAATCACTACATAGCAACGCAGCAAGCGATTGTAAAAAACCAGGTCGACATAAAAATGATTGTCATCAAAGGTAAAACGTTTCTGGCGCGCCTCAAACAAAAAACCTTTCCCCAGCTCCAGCAAAAAGTGCTCAAGCTTGTCGATGATGGCGATTTCCAACTGGTGCTCTGAATACGCTGGGTGCTCCGGCAAATCCAGAAACTCAAGCACATAGGGGCTTTTGATGATGTCGGCAGGCTTTGCGATCAGTTGCCCAACTTGGGCTAAGGCTTTCACTTCATCCTTGTTACGGCTCAGAGACAAACGCTCAAACAGCGAGGTGGCGATCTGACGCTTCAGTTCACGAACACCCCAACTGTTTTCATGCGCCTCAATTTCATAAAACTGGCGTTCTTGTGCAGAAGGTGTCGTTAGCAACACGACATAATGCGACCATCCCAGTACAAAGCGCTCAGCCAATGCGGGTGCATTTGGCGTCAGGGAAGATACGTCAGACAGCGTCTGACCAATCTTTGGGTAGGCCAGATAAAACGCCCGGCACTGCTTCAGATTAGTTGCCGACACGCCGCGCAGTCCACGTTGCGTCAGACCTTCGGACAAGCGCGCAATGAGCTGCTTGCCGTACTGCACGGAGCGAGTCGCCGCCCCCTGCTCAAACTCGACAATATACCAGCCAAATAACCAGTTTCGTGTTACCAGCGCCGTATCTACCGAACGTGCGGCTTGTTGTTGCAGTGTGCTGTGGGTAGCAAGCAGCGTTCCCAGCAAGCGCAAAAATTCACTATCTTGCTTTAAGGTGACACTCATGGCAGTCGCCTCGACAATTGTCCCACAGCCTGCGGGGCAAATTCAAACCTTGGGTTGGTGTACTTCATGGCGGCCACATTGGCGGGTGGTTGCCCCTTGAAACAATCAACCACCGCCTGAACAGCGGCCGTCTGATAAGCTTGAACTTTAAATTTTAATTTCATTATTTCTCTGCAATAAATTCTTTATAACAAGGACTTACGATTATTTATTCCTGAATTTTATTCTTTTTTTATTCTTTTTTATTCTTAAATTTTTCTTTCAACACCCACCTGGGCGCTTTGCGAGAACCGGTATTTTCAATAACCTCAGCTTGTCTCATGTTGGTAATAAGATTGCCAACCTTGTTCGCTTTTTGTTCTTCATCCAACGCATCGCTAAGCTTATCCAACAGCAAAGTATCAATCTCCTTGCGGCTTGCCTCACCAAATTTCTCCAGATAATCCGTGATCAGCTTTGCGTAGAATTCATCACTCTGCGCCCGCATCCGAATATAGTCCGCCTTTCTGTCTACGGCTTTAGCCACCGCAGCTGAAATGTGAAAATTTGGCTTTCTCCCTTCAATTAATCCCGCATTGCGCAAATGTTTTGCTACGATATCATCAATAGCTAAGCGTTTCTGTACACGATCTAGTGCCAGAATGTCAAACAAAGGTAAGCGTGTCTCCTGCATCAAAATCTCGCTATAAGCATGGTCAATCACCCCGCCGTAGAGCGTCATGCGCGTGACATCCGCTTCGCGGAGATCATAGTCAGGCATAGGAAAATAGCGCCGTGCTTGACCTAAATGTATCTGATAAATTCCGTATCCCATTGTGTCAATCATCCCTAATTCCGCCATGGCATTGACCAAAAACGGATTGCGGTAACGGTATGGCGTTTTACTGCCAGAAAGGTAATCCAGAGGTGAGCCTTCAAAAAAGTCGCCCAAATTTTCAAAAACCAAACGATCCTGCCATTCTGTCACTACTACGCGCCCATGCAGTGTGTAGTCTTGGTGAGCAATACAGTTATGCAATGCTTCCAAAACAATTTTTCGATCATATTTGGCAATTTCAACAGCCAGCAAAGAGTCCTTGGGCAACAGTCGAATCTGGAAATTGCGGATTTTTTGATACAACGCCGTCGTACTCAGGAAAAAAGGTGGCGAAAAATGTTGATAAGCCACCTCTTGCCCCTCTAGCCGCCAAGTCAATTGGGCCATGTGAGGCGAAAGATACCAAGTGGACTCTGCTTTACCCAGCAAAAGTAGTGTGGCACGGGTAATCTGACCGTTTTGCGTCAGGCGGGCACGATTCAGGAAGGTTGCCAAGGGCCATTGCATGACGTCTTCAGGCGTGAAACTATTCTCATACTTGCGGGCAAAAGCCACACGGGCGGCTTGTACCGCCAGTTCATCCAGATCCGCCAGGGTAGCTTGATGAACAATTTGCGCTGTCCAATCGAGATTAATAGTCTGCTGGCGAATCTCATCAAGCTTATCCAACCCGAGCGATGTACGGCTTTCTCCTGCACGAGCATAATAATGTCCCTTCCAGGCAATGGGTATTCCACGCGGGGCAGGTGGAATCTCAAACAGCACCACCCTTCCTTGCGTTGTATGTAACTCGTAAATATTACGCAAAGTGATGCTGGGTTCAGTGCTGGCAGCAATCTGCATTTTCAAACTTTGCAGGCGCTCGTTGTCTGGCCGGTAGTCACTCCCTACAATTCCACGGGTCTTGTTGTTGACTCCAAAAACTAGCCAGCCTGCCTCAACACTACGCAGATTCGCTTCATTACTCAAGGCGGAGAAGTATTCGCCGATCTTGTCAGTGTCGTAATCGTTACCTGCCTGCTTGAACTCAACCACCTCGTTTTCCCAGGTGGCGATGAGTTCATTTAGCAGCGTTGCCAGTTGGGCATGATCCATTTCAGTCTCCTCAGATGCACTTGACTTCGGTGCCCGGCGACAACAGCTTGAAAATCTGCTCGATGTTGATCTTGACCGCGCTGTCCCTGAAACCGGCATCGCGGAACACCACGCGTAGCGGCTGTGTTTTTGCCAGCTCCTTCACGAAGGCCTCGTCGATGTTGCCCGTGTTGTCAAAGCAGGCCGCCAGCGCGTTGGTATCGACAAAGAACACTTCAAACAATTGAGAATTGATAGTGGAAAATTGAGAATTATCAGCACTTAGCCTAACCCATTGTCCATTGTCCATTTTCCATTTTTCGCGAACGATAGGAAGCGAAAGATCCACGCCCCAGTCCAGCATCACCTGGAACAACAAATCTTCGGCAGTACGGTCTGGCTTAATGTTATCAACCTGATCAGACAGCAGGTCTTGCGATACCGCGTCGGGGGTGTAATACACTTCGGCCAGGTTGGATGTGTCAACTTTGAGGACACGGAAACCGATATCCAGGTCAGGTGCAGTGAGGGCATTTTCTTCTTTGATTTTTTTGCCTGCACGACGGATGCGTTCCTTGCCGATTTCAGCAATCGTTTCGTATCCAGCTTTGTAGGATTCGCTATTTTCTTCGCTGGCTTCAGGGATTTGCACCATGATATGGCGTCGCTTCCCACCATCTTCAGCATTGAGAGCCATGACGGCGTGGGCGGTGGTAGCGGAGCCGGAGAAAAAATCTAGAATGATTTCTTCCCGCCCTGATGTACAGGACTGAATTAGCGTTTTAATTAACCTGACAGGTTTAACAGTATCAAAACCATGACGATCACCTAGAATTTGATTAAGTTGATTTTTCCCTGCCTCTGACGTTGATGACCAATCTACCTCCATAAAGCAATAAAATGGGTCATGTTCAGCACCTTCCTCATCCTCGAAATAGCGTCGGAATGGCGTTCCATCACGGAATTCAATGTACCCATCTTCATTTAACTGATTGATTACATCTTCCCCAGCTTGCCAGCGCTGAGCATCTGGTGGCGAATAATCGCCAAGGCTAAATGTCATTGTAGACCGCTGGTTTGTGCCACGATTTGATTTCAAAATTGTAGTGAGCCTATATTTTCTTTCACCCAATTGGTGCGGATAGGTTCTCATGCCGCCGGTATACAAAGGAAAGAAAGTTGCTGGAGTAAGTTGCTTTTGATAAATCAGAACGTATTCCACTTCCTTTTGGGGGCGATACTTTGCTTCTCCGATATTGACGGGCTTTACACGAGCCTTCCAAGTAACTTGGCCGACAAAATTTTCTCCCCCGAATATTTCATCACAAATCTTTTTTAAGTTTGCTAATTCAGCATCATGAATTGACAAGAAAATTACACCGTTTAAATTCAACAGATTTTTAGCGAGTCTCAGGCGGGAGTACATCATCGTTAGCCAATCCGAATGAAACCGGCCATTGGACTCAGTATTAGCAACCATGTGATGTCCAACCTCGTCTTTCTGATTGGAGCGCTCGAAATATTTAGTAGCATCCTCCCTAAAATCGTCGTCGTAGATGAATTCCTTACCGGTGTTATATGGCGGATCAATGTAAATCATCTTGACCTTGCCGAGATACGTCTCCTGCAACAGCTTGAGTGCATCGAGGTTGTCGCCCTCGATGAACAGGTTCTGCGTGGTATCGAAATCCACGCTTTCTTCCCGACATGGCCGTAGCGTTTTGGCAATGGGCGCGTTCGCTGTTAAAAGTGCTTCGCGCTTGCCCGGCCAATTGAGGTGATAGCGTTCCTGAGGGCCTTCGACGATGGAATCGGAAAGTTCCTGCCGGAGCTGATCAAAATCCACCGTCAGCTTCACTGCGCCATCAGCATCCTTTGCTTCGGTGACGCAGTTCGGAAAAAACTCGCGAATGCGGGCAACGTTGGCTTGCATGAGGTTGGGCGAGTGCATTTTCAGTTGATCCATGTTTATTTCCTTAGTCCGCCAGTGTTCAACGGCTCAATTGTTCAAGTTCGATTTTCAGTTGCCGCAAGCTGGCGTTGATTTCCACTTTGCGGTTAAATTGTTTTTCTTTAGCGAGTTTGCTTACTGTTTTATCGATATCGCGCTGCTTTGAGCTGACCATCTCTGAACGCGCAACCAAATCGGCAAGATTTTCCAGCGGGCGGGCAGACAACGGAATCAGTCGTTTCAATACCTGCTCGTAAAGACCACCCAGATCAAGCGCCAGCGGCATAGCAGTGCGCTGAATATCACCAGACAGCCAACCAGTCGAAAAGTAATCACTGCATACCCAACGACTGGCATCAGCAACACTGACCCGCTTACAGGCTGCGACTACTTTAATTTTTCCATCATATAAGAGCTCAAAAATGACCGGAAAATGCCATACTTCATCCATACAACGCAATACATCAAGATTAAGCTCTGGAGTTTTCAGTTCCAAACTAAACACATGAAATTCAGATACGCCATCTTTGGGCGGCAGATTGCTTGTTGCACTCGCCAGCACATACTTTAAGGTGATTTTTTCGACCTGGCTTACAAAATATTCGCGAACTTTGCTGCTAATACTTCCGTATTCATAGAACTTACCCTTAGGCAAAATGCGGTTCATCTCAGCCCTGGCTGGATAAAGCAGATAAGCTGGGTGAAGGTTGATAATCAAATCACCTCCTGAATAACCAAAAAGGCAATCAGTTCGAAATCATCCAGCCCCTTGAAAGAACCTCCCAACGCAGTAGGACTCATTCCACGGAACAGGCTATCCATATCCGTTTCTTCCTTCACTGCGATCATCGAGCGGATGGTCTTGCCCAGCAGGTTGGAATACACCTGCATCTTGCGGCCATCAGCAGTTTCCTTGTTGAACAGACTGCAGGCATCAGGAAGTGCCTGAGATTGCCCCTTGCAGCAGCTGCGCACCAGATCTAGCAGTCGCTTGACCTCGGTGTGGTCGTGGATCACCTCACCTTCGCGGTTGATGTAGACCAGATAGTAGGGATGCAGTCGGTTATGCTGGCTGATGTTCACGTTCGGATTGACATTGCGCAGCGTGAAGATCACGCCCGGGTACAGACCCGTTTCCGGGTTTGCAGGCACTACGGCATGCATCCCACTCGGCATGTTGTTCAACTCACCATTGGCTTTGACGTAGTTAAGCAAATCCATGCGAAAGTCATTGAGTCCCATGTCAGTAATCGACACACCAGTCTTCAAATCTTCCAGTTCAATCACTTCTTCTTGCAGGCGACGCAATTGCTCCTTGCGGTAGGACACGTCGTTGGCTTGAGCGCTAAGGACGTTGTCATCTCCGGTGGCCGTGACATCGGCGATCATCATCCTGCTCTCAACTCGCTCTTTGAGGTTGATGTACTCGTCGAGTGAAATATCCGGCCAGTAGTTGACCAGCTGGATGCTGGCATTCGTTGAGCCGATGCGGTCTATCCGGCCAAAACGCTGAATGATACGCACCGGATTCCAGTGAATATCGTAGTTGATGAGGTAGTCGCAGTCCTGCAAATTCTGGCCTTCTGAAATGCAGTCGGTGCCGATCAGCAGGTCAATTTCAGCAGGTTCACCGGGAAGTACGATGGATTTTTCTTTTGAGCGCGGGGAAAACAGCGTGAGCAGCTCCTGAAAATCATAGTTCTTCGTCAAGTTCGATTTGGGCGGCGAACTACCAGTTACTTTAGCGCTATAGAGGTGCTGAATTTCCAACAACTCAGGTGCTAAGTTGGCGTAGAGATAATTGGCCGTATCTGCAAAAGCGGTAAAAAGCAGTATCTTTCTATTGCCCGGATTGATCGGGTTGGCGATTTTAGCCTGGATAAGCGCCCTGACATGCTGAAGTTTGGCATCATCGGCAGGTGTCACCCTGTTCATCGAGACCAGCAACGCATCGATGATTTCCATATCCGATTTTAGCTCGTGCTCCCAGGATGGCAGATCCATATCCGCCAGGCTGATTTTGACCTTGCCGCCGATCTCGTTTTCCACGGGTATCGGCAAGTCATCCTCATCGGCTTCCAAACTCTCCAACTGATCCGTCAAATCGTCGACGCTGGCAACACTGCCGCTCTGATTGAATGCGCTAATTTTGTCCAGCGTGCTGTTGTGCTTAGTGCGCAGTGACTGCAAGGTCAAGCGGAACGACTCAATCGAACTTTCCAGTCGCTTGAGCAAGTTGGTAGTCATTAGCGCCTGTAAACTCCTCTCGCGATCAACTTGCTTGAACTTGCTTTTGCCACCCGCCACTTGCGTGTCGTACATTTCTTCATACTTTTTTAGCCGGCTGGGTAGGATGTAACTGATCGGTGCATAGACAGCGAGTTTAAGCAACGAAAGTTGATCGAAAATCTCGTTGAAACTCATTACATCCGTGCGCTGAGTGAGCGGAGAATGAAATGACAAAGGTTTACGCCGCACGGGGAATGAGCCGATGTCCTTCGTATCGTAAAAAGTCTGAATATGCTTGCGCGAGCGTGCGATGGTAACGCTGTCGAGTAATTCAAAGAAATCGAAATCCAACGAATCGAGGATGGCACGAGCCGTGCGCGCTTCGACGGGCAACTTCGCCCATGCATTGAAGCTTGCCTGCGCGTTGCTAAAAATCTG
>Ga0316225_1003120_pt1 | contig 12955 bp, 10 predicted proteins | sample TBH18015metaG_FD_206010 | JGI IMG/M metagenome (GOLD analysis project Ga0316225, IMG submission 206010) | Freshwater microbial communities from Trout Bog Lake, Wisconsin, USA - TBH18015 | ecosystem: Environmental > Aquatic > Freshwater > Lake > Hypolimnion/Profundal zone | place: USA: Wisconsin... | reverse complement strand
CCAACTTGGTGTATGAAATTATTTTTATCTGCAGTAATTATTTGATCTTTCATTCCAAATATTTTTGCAGCAGCAATACGTTCGTCTTTATAAACAGATATATCTCTTAAAGCAACTGCAATATCAATGGTTGGAATACTTACAGGTAAATTCATGGCTTCCTGAGAAGTCCATTTGCCTGTTCCTTTGGATCCTGCTTTATCTAAAATAACATCAATCAGATCACTTTTTGTTAATTCATCTTTTTGTAAAAAAATATCAGCTGTTATTTCTATTAAAAAACTTTTCAATTCATTTTCATTCCACTGCTTAAATACTTCATGCACTTCTTGATTGTTTAATTGCAATCCCTTTTTTAAAACATCATACACTTCACTGATCAATTGCATGATGGCATATTCAATTCCATTGTGCACCATTTTTACATAATGGCCCGCTGCACCTTTGCCCATATAAGCCACGCAAGGTTCGTTATTAACTTTTGCTGAAACCGCTTCCAGTAAGGGTTTTAAGTAATTCCATGCAGCTATATCTCCGCCGGGCATAATGCTTGGCCCGAACCTTGCACCTTTTTCTCCACCCGAAACACCCATGCCTACAAAATGAATATTTTTTGTTTGTAAATAATTAATTCTTCTTAATGTATCGTTGAAGAAGGAATTACCGCCATCAATAATAATATCTTCTTTATCTAATAAAGGAATTAAACTTTCAATAACATCATCCACCGGTTTTCCTGCAGGAACCAACATCATTATTTTACGAGGCATTTTTAATTGTTGCACCATTTCACTTAATGTTACAACTGCTTTTACATGATGGGTTGAAGATGATTCAGTAAGCAAAGCATTGCCCTTGGTTTCATCTTTATCAAAACCAATAACAGCAAAACCATGATCGGCCATATTCAATAAAAGGTTGCGACCCATGGTTCCCAAACCAATCATTCCAAAATCAAATAAATCATTATTCATGATACTTCATAATTGAGCTCGCAAATTAGAGAATATGCAGTTAAGTTTTATCATCATAAAAACAATTACTGATTTCGATAAACTGAGAGCGCTTAATTGAAATACTTTTATCAAAATTTTTTATATGAGTGAATTGATAAAAGAATTTAATGACTATCGTTCTAAAATGAATGAAGTGATTTTGAGTAAGAATAATTTAGTGATGAAGCGTTTGTGGAATTTAGATACCAATACATATGAAGATGGTGCTTTGGATAAAAAAACCAAAGAAATGCTGGGGTTGGTTGCCAGTATGGTATTGCGTTGTGATGATTGCATTAAATACCATTTGGGTAAAAGCCATGAATTGGGTGTTACTACCGAGCAGATGTACGAGATTTTTGCCGTAGCCAATATTGTTGGTGGCACCATTGTAATTCCGCATACCAGAAGGGCTGCAGAATATTGGGAAGAATTACAAAACGAAAATGTGTAAGATTATTGAGAATCATCAGTCAATGAATTGATGAAATGATTAGTTTTGCGAACTAATATTTTTATATGAGCGATACACTTACAACTGCGCCATTAACAGCAAAAGATTTTGCCACCGATCAGGAAGTGCGTTGGTGCCCGGGTTGCGGCGATTATTCCATTTTAGCACAAGTGCAAAAGGTAATGCCCACATTAGGAATTCCTAAAGAAAATGTAGTGGTTATTTCGGGTATTGGTTGTTCTTCCCGTTTCCCTTATTACATGAATACATTTGGTATGCATTCTATTCATGGTCGGGCTACTGCTGTTGCCAGCGGGTTAAAGGCAGCAAGACCTGAATTGAGCGTTTGGATTGTGAGTGGTGATGGAGACAGTATGAGTATTGGCGGTAATCATACCATTCATTTGTTACGCAGAAATTTTGATGTGAACATGTTGGTGTTCAACAATCAGATATATGGATTGACAAAAGGACAATATTCTCCAACTTCTGAAGAACATAAGATTACAAAATCAACACCATTCGGAAGTATTGATCATCCGTTTAATCCATTGGCATTGGCCATGGGTGCAGATGCTACATTTGTTGCACGCAGCATGGATAGAGATCCAAAACATTTACAACAGACATTAATTCGTGCTAATGCACATAAAGGTTCTTCATTTGTAGAAATTTATCAAAACTGCAACATCTTTAATGATGGGGCTTTTGAAATATTTACAGAGAAAGGAACTAAAATGGAAGAAACCTTATTCTTAGAAAGTGGTAAACCATTAATTTTTGGCGCTACACAAAACAAGGGAATTAAATTAGATGGATTTAATCCTGTTGTTGTTGAATTGGGAAATGGTGTAACTGCAGATGATTTATGGATACATGATGATAAAGATTTTTATAAAGCACAAATCTTGGTAAGAATGTTTGATGATCCAAGAAAAGCCAATCATTTACCAAGACCATTTGGCGTGTTTTATGAAACAGAAAGACCATGTTATGAAGATGTAATGACATTGCAAATTGAAGAAATAATTACTTCCAAAGGAAAAGGAGATTTAGATAAATTGCTTCGGGGTAAAGAAGTTTGGGAAATCATATAATTGAATTATTACTAAAAATTAATAGCAAAAATCACTGAAACACTCAGTGATTTTTTTGTTTCTATACAACATTTTTTTCAAATAAAAAACGGGATTTTTCCCGTTTTTTGATAAATGCAGGTAGCCTATGTTTGTGGTGTTGAAATAACAACACAGCTCTTAAAATCTTTAACATAGAGGGGTTATATATGCAAAAACAAACAGCGGTTTTTTAATCGCTGTTCTTTCAAAAATCCTTTCTCATCTTTTTAATTTGGGGGACGCTTTTAAAAAGCGGACGGCGGTCTTCTGGCCGCCGTTTTTATTTGTATTGGCATCGGCAGATTGCTTCACCAGATGCAAATCTTTTTTATAATCAATAAAATCGTTGTTCTTTGTTGTATGTTTTTATTCATACATCCCGATAATCCCAATCCACGCCATATTAAAACGGTGGTGGAATGTTTATTGGATGGAGGTGTAATCATTTATCCAACAGATACCATTTACGGATTGGGCTGCGATATCTTTCAACACAAAGCCATTGAAAAAATTTGCAGAATAAAAAATGTTGATCCGCAAAAAGCACAATTAAGTTTTGTTTGTTACGATTTGAGTGATTTAAGTAAATACACCAAAAGTATTTCTACACCCTTGTATCGGTTATTAAAGAGTTATTTGCCCGGCGCTTATACTTTTATTTTACCGGCTAGTAAAGAAGTGCCCAAAATTTTGCAGAGTAAAAAAAATACTATTGGATTGCGTGTTCCTAATAATAATATTGCCAGAACCATTGTGCACGAATTAAACCATCCTTTATTAAGTGCATCATTACCGGGAGAGATGGTAGAAGAATATACCGATCCGGAATTGATGTATGAAAATTTTAAAAATCAAGTGGATATTGTAATTGATGGTGGCATTGGCGGAATGATCCCTTCAACTGTTATTGATTGCACTAAAGAGAATTATGAAATAATACGACAAGGTGCAGGCCTGTGGTCAGAATAAATTCATTTTTTGTGGTAAAATGTTAAAGCTTTTGCGATGATACTTGCATATCCCAAATTGTTCAATAGCTTTTCTATGTTGTAAAGTACCATAACCTTTATTGTTATTCCATTGATACTCCGGAAATTCTTCATGAATCATATTCATATAAGCATCTCTGTATGTCTTAGCTAAAATGCTTGCTGCTGCTATATTTGCGTAAATACTATCTCCTTTAATAATGCATTGATGTTTGATATTTTGATACGATACAAATCGATTTCCATCAATTAATAATAATTCAGGTTTAATTTGCAATTGGTCGATGGCGTGGTGCATGGCTTTAAAGGATGCCTTTAAAATATTTATCTTATCAATTTCATTATTGTCAATACTTGCAACGGCAAATGCCAATGCTTTTTCTTCAATGATCGTTCTTAAAAAATTTCTATCTTTTTCTTTTACCTGTTTGCTGTCATTTAATAGTGGATGAAAAAAATCTTTTGGCAAAATAACTGCTGCTGCAAAAACAGGGCCGGCATAACAACCCCTGCCTGCTTCATCGCAACCTGCTTCTATTAATTTTTTTTGTAAAGTAGATTTCAGCATTTCATGCAATTTCAGTTATTCCTGTTACAATTAAAAACTCTTTGCTTTAATGGTTGTTATACATTTGCATTACAGGAAAACATATGGATAATCATCGATCAACACGAATTGTTGCTAACTGGATATTTCTTGGTGTTGCCATGTTAATAGTGCAGGTTTTATTAGGTGGAATCACCAGATTAACAGGCTCGGGTTTATCTATTACAGAATGGAAGCCCATTATGGGTGTTTTACCACCATTGAATGAAACTGAGTGGCAGCAGGCATTTCAAGAATATCAAAAAATTGCTCAATTTAAATATATCAATAGTCATTTTACTTTGCCCGATTTTAAATTTATTTTCTTTTGGGAATGGTTTCATCGCTTATGGGCAAGATTGATCAGTGTTGTTTTTTTAATTCCTTTCATTTATTTCATCAGTAAAAAATATTTTCAGCAATGGATGATCAATCCATTGATTATTTTATTTTTAATAGGAGCGATGCAGGGAGCCATTGGCTGGATTATGGTTAAAAGCGGATTGAATGATGAGAATGTGTATGTAAATCATATTCGATTGGCTATACATTTTATTGCGGCAATGATCTTAATCTGTTATGCATTGGTGTTTGGATTGATGCTCACTATACCGCAAGAGCAAAGAATTGTAAATACTTCACTTAAGAAAAATACTGTTTATATTGTTGCAGTTGTAACCATTCAATTATTATACGGCGCATTTATGGCAGGGTTAAAAGCTGCAAAGGCTGCACCTACCTGGCCGGATATCAATGGAAGTTTTTTCCCTTTACAAATGAATGATGCAACATTTACAAATAGTTTGTTTTTTAATCCTGTTACTATTCATTTCATTCATCGGTCATTGGCATATATTTTATTAGTATTGATTATTTTTTGGTGGATTCAAGCCAAACGAATTGATTCATCCGCTATGTTTTCAAAAGCTCGTAAGTGGCCGTTGCTATTGGTTTTTACGCAAGTGTTGTTGGGAGTTTTATCTGTTATTAATAGCACGAAAATAAGTATTGGACATTTTGGAATTTTTGAATGGTTTGCGCAATTACATCAATTAACAGGAATGTTATTGTTATTGTCGTTAGTAGGGAATTTATATATCATCCGTTCAAAAAAATAATTTCTCATTTCTTTTTTGTAACTTTTGTTATAAAGCAATTGCTTTGCGATGCAGCTTTAATTAGTAACCTGCAATCATTCATAATATGAAAAAATACCTGATCGGTTTTTGGTATTCAATGCCTGTGCAATTGGTGTTATTGCATTTTAGAAAGTATCAGGTGTTTTTAATTTTCTGGTATATTTTATTTGCAACAGTTACCGGTCATTTCATGAAAACATTTGGTGGGGATTCTTTGTATCTGGCTCCAGAATATTTTGATGAAGTATCTCCTGTAAGTACCGCTATTGTTGGTGTTGCGATAGGTGTGTTTATTATGAGCTGGAATATCACTACTTTTATTTTATTCAGTAAATATTTTAAATTTTTAGTTACTACTGCACAGCCGTTTTTAAAATATTGTATTAATAATGCAGTAATACCTATTTCATTTTTATTGGTTTATTTATTCAGTGCAATTCATTATTCTTTACATGAAGAATTGATTCCATCTTCAAAAATATTTTTCCTGGGATTGAGTTTTGTAGCAGGATTATTCTTATCCGTTTTCACGGGTTTTGTTTATTTTTTTAGTGCTGATAAAACTATTTTCTATAGCATTGGCAATGTCATTATTAAGGCTAATAAAGAATATGAAGAAGCTTCGAAAAAAAATCTTTTGCAAAAAGTTAAGGCAGAAATAAGAATTGATTGGTTTTTGAGCGGCAGATTAAAACTACGAAAACCCAGAGATACCAGGCATTACAGCGAGGAATTTTTTGGAAGTATTTTTAACCGATTGGATATTGCAGCCGCCATTGCTATCATCGTTGCTTTTTTATTTTTAATTGCTGTTGGTTTTATTGGTGACGATAAATTATTTCAAATTCCTGCTGCAGCAAGCATCACTATTTTATTTGCAGTATTAATTGGTGCATCAGGCGCTTTCAGTTTATTTCTAAGGAGCTGGAGTATTCCATTGTTCTTGGCGTTATATCTTATCTTAAATTTTTTATATCAAAATGAAATTATCGATCCGCGAAATAAAGCATATGGCTTAAATTATCTTAACAAAAACGAAAGACCAAAATATACGAAAGACGGTATTGCCAAATTATTATCGCCGGATAATATAAATGCTGATAAAGAAAAATTTTTACAGATACTCAATAATTGGAAAGCCAAGCAGAAAGAGGATAAGCCCATTCTGTTTATTATCAATACCAGTGGCGGAGGCATACGCAGTGCCAATTTTACCTTGCATGCTTTGCAACAATTGGATAGTGTGATGCATGGTGAATTAATGAAGAGAACATTATTTATTAATGGTTCTTCGGGAGGTTTATTGGGTGCAGCTTATTTCAGAGAATTGTATCATCAACAATTAAGAAATAAAAAAATTGATTTGCATGATGAACAATATGTGAATGATATTTCTAAAGACCTGTTGAATCCATTGTTTTCCTCCTTTATTTCTCGAGATATTGCAGGGCCCGTACAAAAATTTTCTTATAATCATTTTGATTATACTAAAGATCGCGGTTATGCATTTGAAGAAAAATTAAATGAGAATACCAAGGGTATTTTAAATAAGAGTTTAAAGGATTATGTATTGCCTGAAGAAAAAGCAGAAATACCTTTTATTTTTTTCAATTCAGTAATTAGTCGTGATGGAAGAAAGATGATTATCAGTTCACATCCTGCCCGTTTTTTAATGAAACCTAATTTTGACGAATCGCATATTACTTCATTCGATGCTGATGCGATTGATTTTAATTCTTTCTTCTCTAAACAGAACAGTAATGAAATCCGCATCCTGTCTGCATTGCGTATGAATGCAACATTCCCTTATGTATTGCCAAATGTTTGGTTGCCAACCGATCCCATCATTGATGTGATGGATGCGGGACTGCGAGATAATTTTGGAACAGAAACTACTTTGCGTTTTATTGATGTGTTTAAAGATTGGATGAAAGAGAATACCCGTAAAGTGATTGTGTTACAAATACGTGACAGAAGTTTGAGTGATTGGGATAAGCCGTTTGAAAGCAAAAGTTATATTGATCTGTTAACAAGACCGATGTTGTTATTGCAAAACGATTGGTACAAGTTGCAGGATTATTATCAGCATGATCAATTAGAATATTTGGCAGAAGCTTACGGGCCGCAGTTTTACAGAATATGTTTACAGTATGTAGCTTCTAAAAATGATGCACCCGCCAGTTTAAGTTTTCATTTAACAAAAGGAGAAAAACAAAGTGTAGCAGATGCATTGAAATTAACTATCAATACAAGAGAATTAAAACGATTAAGTGAGTTGGTGAAGTGAGTTAAGTTTTTAAATTTAATACATAAAAAAAATAGTTGTTAATTTTTTATTCATACTTGGAGTAAGCCAAGTTCTGTCACAGTAAAATAAATCTATTCCATTATATAAAGGAAAATATCCTGCAATTAATAAAATGTTGGATAGGCAGGTTTGGTCATTGTTTGATTAAACATATATCAACGGATTTGTAATGGTGAGTTTTAAAATTTCCGAAAAGGAAATGTAGAGAATATTAGTTTTTCATCAGATTTCCCTGACACTATTAAAACACTTATTTCCACGTCACTAAGTTCAACAAAAAATGATTGGAAGCCAGCTTATGAAAATCAAATTCCAGTTAGAAAAAGATTAGTACATCCCATTGTTTATCAATATGGAGGCTATCAAAATTTCAATTTTCAAATCGATAAGATTATTAATGCCTTTGATATAATTAATAATAAAAATTTTAGTGATGTTATTATATTGCCAATTTGTTCAACAGGATTTGCGATAAGATAAATTTCCTAATTCGGCTGTATCAATTCAAAACAATTTTTAATTATCTTGATGGTAAATTCTTCTGCAGTTTCTTTGGGTTCGCCATCAATATGCAAAGGCGCTAATTTTAAATTGCGAATCGTTAATGATGGTGTTTGAAAATACAACACATTCTTCTTGCTCATATCATCTACCATTTCCTGTAATTTATTGTTACCGCGAATTTGTTGTAATAAGGCGAAAGGAATTTTTGCTTTATTCATTTTTTGAATAATTACCACATCCAATAACCCATCATTCAAACTTGCTTTGGGTGCAATGGTAACATTGTTACCAAACTGATTACTGTTGGCAATACTGATAGCAAATGCTTCTGTAAAAAAAGAAAAATTATCTAACACTACTTCAAACTGATAAGGGTTAGCTTTAAAAAAATTAATTAAACTTTCTTGTGTATAAGTAAATAAACCACGTCTGGTTTTTTCTGCAAAATTATGTGCCACTACTGCATCAAAACCAACACCGCTTAACATGCAGCTGTAATGTTCATTAATATAAAATGCATCAACCGGTTTGGGTGTTCCGTTAAAAACAATAGCCAAAGCGCCAATAACTTTTTTAGGAATATTCGCTGAAAACGCAAGCCCATTGCCAGACCCCAAAGGAATGATGCCAAAGCGGACGGGCAATTCTTTTAATGCATAAGTTACCTGATTCACTGTTCCATCACCACCAACAATTACTACATCCGTTATTTTTTCCTGAAAAATTTTATCTTTCAAAGCGTCATAATCACCTTTGGCATTGGTAGGTAAAATCTCAAAATCAATACCTTGTTCTGTTGTTTCTTTCTCTATTAATTTTTTAATGCTATCTTTTTTTGATGTACCTGATATAGGATTAATCAAAAAAATTATTTTTCTTTTCATCTTCACTTATCTTTTGTAAAACTAATTTTTCGAATTAAATGAACTCCATTTTAACGATTTGTATAATTAGTTTTAATCAGTGTAATTATTTTACCATTTTAATAACGCACTTGCCCATGTAAAGCCGCTTCCAAAAGCTGCTAAACAAACAAGATCGCCTTTTTTTATCTTTCCTTTTTCCCATGCTTCGCATAGTGCAATGGGAACCGAAGCTGCAGTAGTGTTACCGTAATGTTGAATGTTATTATATATCTGATCATCACGTAAACCTAATTTTTGTTGTACAAATTGTGCAATACGCAAATTAGCTTGATGTGGAATCAACATGTTGATATCTGATGTTTGATATCCATTTTTATGCAATGCTTCGTTAATTACTTCCGGAAATTTTACAATTGCTTTTTTAAATACAGATGGTCCATCCATAAATGGAAATAATTGTGCATTATCAATCATACGATGACTCATAAACATATTGGCGATTTCTGCATCATCAAAACTTGCATAATTTTTATCAGCCCAATGATTGGCATGTGTTCCCGGACTATACATCGCTAAGATTTCTGCACTGGCACCATCACTATGTAAATGTGTGCTTAATATTCCTTGCTCTTTATCTTCCGTTGGTTGCAATACTACTGCACCGGCACCATCACCAAAAATAACAGAGATATTTCTGCCTCTTGTTGTCATGTCTAAACCAAAAGAATGTTTCTCTGCGCCTACTACTAAAATATTTTTATACATGCCCGTTTTTATGAATTGATCTGCTACACTTAATGCATAAACAAAGCCACTGCATTGATTGCGCACATCTAATGCGCCTATCTCATTCATTTGTAAAGCACGTTGCAATAACACACCACAACCCGGAAAATAATAATCGGGAGATAAGGTTGCAAAAACAATAAAATCTATTTCGTTAGCTGTTGTGCCGGCTCTTTCAATAGCAATCTTGGCAGCTTCAACACCCATGGTGGTAGTGGTTTCTTCTGTTCGGTGTGCATAGCGCCGTTCTTGAATACCTGTTCTTTCCTGAATCCATTCATCGCTGGTTTCCATATACTTCAGCAAATCATTATTCGTCACAATATTCTCCGGAACATACATTCCTGTTCCGGCAATTTTACTGCGGAGCATAGCAATCAATTTAATGAAGCGGTGAAGGTAAGCGAATTCATTTTTATAAGTGCTGATGAATTATTTCAATGGCATATTCATAGTAGTTGATAAAAATGAAGTAATCTCTTTTTGGGGAGAAATGATATCATGTGATACAATCGGTGAACCCAATACATGATTACCTGCATTGGGGATAGCAATCATTTTCTTTTTATCATTTGCTGTTTTTAACTGAGCAAACATTTCTTTCATGGCAGAGACTTTTACCACATTGTCTTGATGTTGTTCATCTTTATAATAATATAATACCAATGTTGGTTGTGTTACTTTATTAAATATTTTTTTTGTCATGGAAGTTTCTACCAATTCTTCTAATGCAACAGCAGCTTCAATTCTGTAATGTGTATTCCAGTATTTTTTATAATCAGGATTATCGTTGGTAACATTTCTGTAATCAGATTGTAAAACCAATCGGGCAATTTGTAATCCCCATGGATCATTCAATAGCCATGCATTGGGATCGTTGATAGCGATATTGGGAGATAATAAAATAATGCCTGCAACATCAGGGTAAGCAGCTGCCAATTGAATGGCTAATGAACCACCGGTGGATGTTCCCATTAAAATAACTTTCTTGCCTAATTGTTTCCCGATAGCGTAAGCTTGCTTGGCAGATTCCCATAAATTGTCCGCCGTTAAGTTTAATAATTCTTCTGTTGTATCAATACCATGTTCTGCTAATCGGGATAAATATAAATTGCATCCAAACATTTTTGCAATATTCCGATGAGTAGGATTGCCTTCTTCCTGCGATGCACTAAAACCATGCAAATACACAATGGCATATTCTGTTAGTTGATGAATTGAATCATTAGCCCAAACAATTCTTGCGTTGTTGTTTGGCTTTATTTTATGTTTTGATTCTATATTGTTGATATACTTTTCTAAAGAATCTGATTGAGCCGGAATGCCCGGTATTGTTGTATTGTAAACAGGTGTATCAGGATGCGGGCCTAATAAATATGCGGTAACCAGAATAACAATAGCTATGACGATTCTTTTTAGCCATTTCATAAGCAGCATTTATTTTAATAAATGTTCATTGATTTTGATCAAAGCCCTGAACAGTATTTTTTCCTTTTGTTTTTTTAACAGGTTTCTGTTGCTTCATTAATTCTTTTTGTTTCTTATAAGAAAAACTATTGTCAATCAAACAAACACATCTAAATCCTAAATATCTGTTGGGTCCCTCATAAGAAAATTTTTCTTTTACCTTGCAAAATTCAACGGGTGCATCATAAAATCCACCTTTCGACAAACCTTTCTCTGCAACCATTTCACCAACATTGCCAATAATATTATAAATGCCATACGCATTGGGTTTACCTGAAAGAGAAGGCAGCACTAAATTTTGCAATGTTTGTTGTAATGAATCTATATCGGGATAATAACAATTAAACATTTTTATACTGTCGAATTTTGCTTTCTCTTTTATTTTTTCATAACCATAAGGAAATTTCACCACATCTAATTTTCCGGCAGCAGCCAATTCCCATTCTGTTTCTGTTGGTAAACGATACACCACATTTCTAAAATTAGGGTCTCTGTTTTTTTCTAAATATTCATTTACTCTATCTGTACGCCATTCGCAATAAGCCACTGCTTGTTCATAAGTAATTCCTACAACAGGGTATTCGCCAAAGGCATAACTTTTAAAATAATTGGCAACATAATTTTCATGTTCAAATTTTAAAGTATACCAAACAGTAGAATCGGGTTGCATTTTCGCATATGTTGCGGTATCATCTTCTGATTTTAATAACCAGCCCTCTGTATAAGCACGCCACATTTCATTGGTGATCTCAATTTTATCTATATATAAGCTGTCTTTTAATTGAACCGTTCCGGGTGGTGCGGTAATTTTTGCAGGTGCAAATTTTTTCTCAGAAATAAATGAGATCAGCATGGCTGCAAACAGGAAGACTATAAAGGATTTGATCATAATGAGAATGTATAAAGAAAAAAAGGATTATTAAAGTTAGTGCAATCAAATTGATACCAATCAATTTTAAATTCACTATTTTGAAGTGAATTTAAAAATTTTATATGACTAATACAGCACAACGTTTTACTGCATTGGATGTATTTCGCGGAATGACGATCTGTTTTATGATTATTGTAAATACACCCGGCAACGGAGATACAACTTGGTCGCCATTGCATCATGCTAAGTGGGATGGCTTTACACCGACTGATCTGGTATTCCCTTCCTTTTTATTTGCAGTAGGTAATGCAATAAGTTTTGTAATGAAACAATGGGAAACATTATCTCAACAAAAAGTGTTACTTAAAATATTTAAACGAACCGCAATTATATTTTTATTAGGGTATTTAATGTATTGGTTCCCGTTTTTTGATTTGGATGAAAATCATCATATTGTTTCATTTTCTATTCAGCAAACAAGAATATTAGGCGTATTGCAACGTATTGCATTGTGCTATGGAATTGCTTCTTTATTAATCTATTATTTCAAATCAAAATTATCAATGATCATTTGCGTAGGACTAATGTTATTATATTGGATATTATTGTATGCATTTGGAGATGCCGGTAATGAATTAACGATGACAGGCAATGCAGGATTGAAATTTGATTTATGGTTGATGGGAGAGCAGCATTTATATCATGGCGAAGGCATTGCATTTGATCCGGAAGGATGGTTGAGCACCTTGCCCGCAGTTGGAAATGTGGTTGCAGGCTTTGTTGCAGGAAAATTTATTCAACAAAAAGGAAAAACATTTGAAGGGTTGACGAAATTATTATTATCCGGTTTTAGTTTATTGGTGATTGCTTAT
>Ga0316225_1003113_pt1 | contig 12985 bp, 15 predicted proteins | sample TBH18015metaG_FD_206010 | JGI IMG/M metagenome (GOLD analysis project Ga0316225, IMG submission 206010) | Freshwater microbial communities from Trout Bog Lake, Wisconsin, USA - TBH18015 | ecosystem: Environmental > Aquatic > Freshwater > Lake > Hypolimnion/Profundal zone | place: USA: Wisconsin... | reverse complement strand
TGGAACATGGTTAATCCTTTATTTAGTAGTTGGTTACATATTTTGTTGCGATGCACCATTCTAATAAAGAATTTGTTGTGTTGCAACATTTATTTGCGGCAATGCAACATAAACCCTAAAACTAATGTGGTTTTTATATACAATAGGCAACAAAAAACCCAGTAACTCATTGAATTTACTGGGTTTAATGAAAGTACTGGCGGAGACGAGATCCGACGAATTATAGTTTATAGAACTTCCCCATTTTTAGATTTACAAAATTTATGAATTTTGAGGACTAGGCGCCGTATTTTTTGAAAGCAGCAATCTATGAGTTTTTGCGAAAACTGTGGTTCCATGTTGCAATTTAGGCAAAAGTTTTGCGGTGAGTGTGGTTCTACGGCAGACATCAATATCCAATCTCACAAAAAAACATTTATTGAAAAGCTTTCACATCCAGTTACAAGTAAGTTAGAGCTTGATGATATTCAATCATTTTCTATTGCAGAGTTGTTTTCAAATGCCCTAAAAAGACATAGCCAAGATGAAGTAGAAAGTGCTTTATCGATTGGAACTCTTAACAGCACACCCGTACTTGATGAGTCAATGACTGTGCTACCGCATCCTTGGATGTTTAGTAAATTTTTACTGATTTATATCACGGCATTTATAATTTTTTTATTTTTGTGGAACATTACTGAGAATTTAAATTTAATTCCAGCTTTAATAGTGATAGGAAGTTTTGCAGTACCTGTTTCTATGGTGATATTTTTTTATGAACTCAATACACCAAAAAATATTTCCATATATAAAACTATTTATGCTGTTTTCATTGGTGGAGCAGTTGCAATTTTATTCACATTAGTTCTCTATCTAACAACGGGCTTGGATGCTATTCTTGGCCCACTTGGCATAGGGGTTATAGAAGAATTAGGAAAGTTTGCTGGGGTACTTTTTATAATGAAAAAAATGGGGCATCAGCGGTATCCATATTTATTAAATGCACTTCTTCTGGGTTCTGCTGTAGGGGCTGGTTTTGCAGCTTTCGAATCTGCGGGGTATGCATTTAACGCTCTCTATAATTCTGAGCATCCAGAGGTTCTTAATTTCGGCTCAATGTTTCTAAATATTTTTTTGCGAGGATTTTTATCCCCCTTTGCGCACATTCTATGGACAGCTATAGCGGCATCAGCATTTTGGATGATTCGGGAGAGAAAAAGTCTTAAGGGGACGGTAGAACATTTAAGAAATCCAATAAAGCTTTTGGCTCTGTCGGTTGGTTTACATTTCCTCTGGGATTTAGATTTTATGGAATTTATGCTTAAGGATATATTGCTGGGAATTATTGCCTGGATAGCTGTAATAAGTATTATTCAGCTGGGTTTAAAACAAATAAAAATAATCCTTGATTCATATAAGGATGTCAAAGCAGGCTAGCGCTATCACTGAGCATGCTTAGCTACTTGGTCCTGAACGAAGCGTTTAAAAGTAAGTGGGTCATCGATCATCTTGAATGGGTCATGAGTATTGCCAGTCCCCGTAATTACAACTGAGCCATATCCCAAGATTCGGCCTATTATTGATTGATCTACTGAGATACTCTCAACTTTAGTTAAAAATAATTCTACTGATTTGCGTCGAATAAATCCGATCTTACAAATAACACGCATGTTTGTAACAAAAAACTCTGATGTTCTAACAACGATTAAGGTAATGATTAATTGAATAATTGACCAAACAATTAGAGATGCTCCAAGGTTGCCCAAGAAATCATCCTCAGAATCACTTAGTCTCAAGCAAAAAATAGAAATGAGAAAGGTGACAACTGAGCCCAAATAAATTATCCAGTGCAGTTTAGCCCTGTAAATAATAATCTCTTCATTTATAAGGCTCTGCTCCGTATAGCTACCGAAGACGCCAGATTGTTTTGGAGTCTGGGGATTTTTTTCAAGAACAGACTTATAAGGCTCTCCACCGGTGTTTGACAAAATGGATACCCCGCATTTCATGCAAAACTTTGCATCGGAAGTAACTTCAGCTCCACAATTTGTGCAATATTTCATAGAAACCTCAAAAATTAGTTAAAAATGGCGAACAAAGTCATCGAGAAAAAAGATATGAAAAAAAGCAATGTGCCTGAGTAAAAAGCAACCTTGTCATATTTCACTAATAAAGCTTGATTAAATTTTTTATCGTATAAATATCTATTGAATACTGAATAAACCATATAAAGGAAAATAATCGCTATTCCAAGGATATGGAGTTTATCAATCAAAGTCAGATCGATATGCTCGCCTATTCGATCATCAGCAAATTGTTGGTTCAAGACAGTCGCCAGAAGTGCTGTACTAATAATCACCATTCGACCGCTAAAAATTTCTGCTTCAAATGTTGGCATATGACATGAAAAAATTGCTAGCAGTACTGCAGCTACAAGGCCAAGTGTCATTTTGATGAAAATTAAATATGCATTACGTGATAAATCAATTGAGAAATCTAGATGTGAGTATTGTTGATCCCGGGGTACGTCTACATCACCAAAATTAGAATCGTATTCTCTAGTAGCGCTAATGAGTTCGACCCCATTAATTTTCCACCCGTCTAATTTGATTGTCTTATCGTAACCAGATGAGTCAAGATCTGGAAGATATCTAATCTTGGTAATATCTCGATCTTTATCTTCTAAATGAATTGTTAGTTTTTGGTGATCAAATGGAAAATTTGCTAATTCATACTCATGAATAAAAGTGCCCTGCACTTTTCTTAGTTGATATTGCAAACCGTTTTTCATCACAAAAGAAGCATCTTCTGAATAGATAATCGGGTGCTTACTATTAAAATAATCTATATCTAATGAATCTTTGAGACTGTAGTGATCTGTTACCTTGGATACTGACCATACCCAGATATCAGCGCCAAATGAATTTTTTTCGGAGCTTAATTCATATAAATTTGAAAAATTAGCGCCAAGCTTGACTGTGGTTGATTCAACAGCAATAGCATTAGAGGCCGCCCATAGAGAAATCAAGAGTACTGCCAAATATTTAGAAAAAGATTGTTGATTCATGAAATTTTATTAATGCGCTTCCTCGTCTCGACCACCTAAAAATTTTGGATACCTAAGATGGTAATGATAAACAAGCAGTCGCAATAAAACTATTAAAGCCATTCCGCTAAAAATTGTTATGAAAACTGGGAGGCTACTGTGCTCATAAGAGTTTGAAAGCACAAGTCCTCCAAAAATAAATAAGCCACCAATTATGGCCGTTTCTTCGTAAATAACGCCTTTAAAAGTCATTGGCTCTTGATTGATAACAATATCCCTCAACATACCACCACCTGCGCATGTGAGAGCGCCTAGGGCTGGAGCCCAGTACCATGGCATATCTGAGACAACGGCATAAATTGTGCCCGCAACAGCAAGCGCTGAAAATCCGAATACATCCGAATATTTCTTCACCTTTTTAAAAGTTTCACTTTTATATGCATTTGGATACTTTGCCACTACGATTGACGTAAAAAGTACAACAAGCACGATTCCCAAAGGATAGCGGTAGTCTTTGACGTAATAAAACGGAAGCCTGTCACCACCTATTATTAGATCTCTCAATGTGCCCCCTCCGATGCCTGATAAAAATGCAAGGATAAGCCTGCCCCATAAATCATAATTTCTATTGACAGCTTCTAACACTCCAGAGAGCGCATAGGTAAATACACCAAAGAAAACTAAAACTTTAAAAATCATCAAGTGAGATATGTGATCTACATAATATTTTGTAGCAACTGTCAGTGGGTGGTATTCTCCATCCTCATTTTGTAATTGAGTCCATATGCCGTGAGTCCAAATATTTTTTGGGGCGAACCCACCAATGTTTTGTTCCAAGTAGCGGCTTGATTCTTCCTCAAAAGTTTCTATATCTAGTAATCCAAACTTTTTTTGGTCACTTGGAACAATTCTGAGTATTGAATCCAAGCTTTTGGATTCATGATCTCTATCAAAGTTTGATGATTTTATTTTTACAGCTTCCAGTGATAAATTTGGAGCAATTCTCGTTTCACGCCATCCATTTCTTAGGGCACGAATAAATCCAACTAACGCACTTCTAAATTTTTCAGATTTCAGATCCTCGGCTCTTACATAGACCCCATCAAGTAAATAAGGGATTTTGAACGAGGCAGGATCGATAACTATTAGGTCGCTATACGGCACCCCTTGCTCGATAATCCTGAAATACTCATCAAAAATCATTGTAGTTACGCATGCAGCCTTTCTATTCACCAAATCCTGACCATCTGGCTTTTGCGCAATGAAATTTACAGAATTCAAGGGTATGTTTATTCTTTTTAGCATCTCCTCTACGATAGATTTGTCATCATCAGACCAAACGCCGATGCTTTTGCCGACAATATCTTTAGGGCCATAAACACCCGAGCTAATTCTGCATGCAACAACTAATGCTGAGCCAGTAATGATTTGGGCAACATTGGTTAATTCGACATTCTCTTTAGATGCTCTCCATGCGCTTCCTAATCCATTAATAGAGATGTCGACATTACCCTTGGCTAATTCTGTGGCAGCATCTTTATTGGGGCTGCCCTCAACTAGTTCAACACTAATACCTTCATTTGCGAAATGCTTTCGAAATTCAGCCACATATAAGCCAGTAAACTGAGATGAATGCATCCAAGGAAGTTGCACTTTAAGCTTGGTATATTGGGATTCATCGGCCTTGACGCAAGATGAGGAAATCAATATAAGAATTAAAAGTGCTTTTAGAAAAATACTAGGCATGGGTATTTAGATACTTAATTTAAAACACCTAATTAAATACAGCAATTAAAAAACCTAAAAATGCCGTGAAGTAGATAATGTAAAGAAATACTCTTATCGTTGTGGCTAAAGCGGGTTTCTCTTCGATCCAGTTTTGACCAAAAATTCCAGAAAATAAAGCTCCTAGCAATGAATTACGCATAATCCATGTTGTGATCTTGCCCATATGCTTTCCCCTTAGAGTTTAAATAAATTTTTTAATAATTAGCATAACATATATTGCATATCAAACATAAAGTAAATCCTGGCGCTATGGGTAATCCACTTAATGTTGAACTTTGAATACGGGGCTAGGAATTGGGTACTGATTTTTAGATTTAAATCTGCAAAAATATCTGAAATCGTTTGAGAATATTAATGTGCGAGGGTAGATTCGATGGAGCCGCATTTAAAAATGGGGGGGGTGGTGTTGGTGGGTGGTGGCTCAAAGGAAAATAGATATGGGTTGGCCTAGCAACTTCTTGCATGCAGTTACCCAGTATTAAGCCCTATGAATAGACGGAAGTTTGCGTCGGCATACCCGTAATTAGCGACTGGGATGAAGGTTGGGATAGGACAAAAGAAATTAGATTCCGTTTGATGAAAGGTATTTCGCAACACCCCTTACAAGCCCATGTTTTTCTTTCAAATCGAGAAAAACCCACTGCCCGTTTGCATTGTATTCAAGAAAAATGATGCCCCCTTCAGATTCCATAAAGTCAATTCTTCCCCAGTCAACGCCTAAATCATCACAAAAATTTCTTACAGATTTTTCAAAATTAAGCGACATAGAAACTCGTAACCACTCCTCTGAATCAATATCGAAGTTTTGTTCAGCTCGCCAATCAAGACCTTTTAAAGTAGCTCTATCACGTGAGAATGTAAATTGCTTCTTGCCACAAATAAAAGTTGTTATATCTGCTTTGCTATCTATAAGCTCTTGTAAGTACCATGGGTAGTCTGGGTGCAATGCAGCTTTATTAACCGCAGTTGTCATTAACGCTTTATTTGTTGTAGTAAGCCCTGACGTAAAAGATTTAGCTACAACAGATAGTTCACCAAGCTTATCAACACCGCCCAATCTAAATGTCGCAAGTGTTTTGGGTGTTTTAAAGTACTTAGAGGCAATTGATAAAATATTCATTTTGCCCATGTGATTATGGAAATCGTGGGGGTTGCCTTTAACTAATCCTCGTAAGCGACACCAATGGTACAGCTCTCGGAATATATATTTTACTTCCTCAACAATAAATTCCTCTTGATCCATTAGATAGAAGTTGAAAGCCTTCCACCAAAAGCAAGAGGTAACATTATTGGAGTCAATGGAGTGACCTGTTGGATTAGAAATTTTCCAATAATCAGGTGTGAACTCTAGGGAGTAATCTTTGAATAAGTCGTAATTAAAGCGAAATACCTTTTCAATGCCTAACTTTAAAATAAGTAGGCTACTAGTAGGATCTTGTGATCCTGTAATAAGCAATAACAACTAGTAGCCCCAATACTTAATTAATCGTTATCTGAATCGTGTGGTTTTCCATTGATGTCATAGGTTTGTGTGCCGCTGCCAGTATATTGAAGGATATCTTTTGCGCTATTCATCGCTACCATTTGAGTGCCGTGGTTATATTGGATGGGCTCAGATGCTACAACCGCAGTTGGAGCGGTTGCCAATACTAATGGCGTAATTAACTCGATTAACATAATTTCTCCTCTAGAAGATCGTTCGTCCTAAAGTTGGACGCCTCCATCCTAACCTATAAATATTTAAGAAATTGGAAAAATATCACCTTTAGGGTAATTACTTATAAAGTTTCGTAATTACATCCTTATCTGACATTCTTCAATACTTCAGCTCTTTGTTGCGCAATCTTTTTCTTAGATTACTCTAGTTCTCAAAAAAATCTGCGGGATTATGCGAAGATTAATTTACTTTGCTCAATGGGGATTGATGCAACAGTATCTTTCTATTGCAAGAGAACAGTTTGAGGGGTATATAGGGAAATTTATGGTGTTATGGGGAGGGAAAGTAGATTAAGGGCCTTCTGGCCCTTAATCTACTTGACAAAATGGTGGAGTCGGCGCAGTGCATCCACCAAGCAAAAAACCGATCAATAAAGCTACTGACAGTGATAAGCGTCTGAAGAACATAACCCACCTAAAAATTATTTATAAAATCAAAAATATTCTGTAAAACAACAAAAAATTAAAAAAATAACCAATCATTTGAGCGGATTAATGTGCAAGGGAGAGTCAGATGGGACCCATTTCCAAAATGGAGGGGGTGCCGGGTGGGTGGGTATTCTCCCAATAATTTCATAATGAGGTGACACCGACCAATGAGCTTGATATGCTCTCTCTAACCAGGAGGCGGCTTAATGAATAAATGGGTACCAAAGCGGGTACTACAGAAAATTAAGGCAACAAAAAACCCAGTAACTCATTGAATTTACTGGGTTTAATGAAAGTACTGGCGGAGACGAGATCTAGGTTTTGACCCTCCCAATAGATCCACCAATACCCAGAAATCCCTTTATTTATAAAGGCTTAAGAGCAACCCTACTCCAATCTAACCCATTCTGAATCACTAAAATCTTGGTTTAACTGGTGGGTAGGATGGTGGGTACAGTGAGCACTATTGCAGCAGATAAAGGGACTAGCAAGAACCGAAAATCAAGCTTTACTGCTCGAGGAATTATCTCACTCACAACGCCTGGTTACCATGCTGATCCTGAGAATAAAGGGCTTTATCTTCAAATAACAAAGTCCCAAGACTCTATTCATAAGAGTTGGATTTTCCGCTTCTCTAGTCCGGTAACCTTGAAAAGGCGAGAAATGGGAATCGGGTCACTTGAGTCGTTCTCCCTTGCTAACGCCAGACTCAAGGCACTAGACCTTCGCCGATTAATCCTAGATGGAATCGACCCCCTTGAGCAAAGAACCATTAAACGCATAAAAGCCATTGAGGCTAACAACCATTCAATCACCTTTGCAGATGCAGCCGATAGATGCATTAAAACTAAACAGGCTGAATGGTCGAACTCAAAACATAAAGATCAGTGGGTAAGCACAATTAAGGCTTATGCCCTACCAATCATTGGAAAGCTAAAGGTGGATCAGATCACCACTGCTCATATCGTTAAATTACTAGAGCAAGAGATCAAGAAGAAGAATGGCGAGGTTGAAGGATCGTTTTGGAAAGTCAGAACGGAGACTGCAACAAGATTACGTCAACGCATCGAAGTCATTCTGGACTGGTGCAAGGCTCATAAATATATAAGTGGCGATAACCCAGCACGTTATCAAGGAGCCCTATGCCACCTATTGCCTAAGGCTAGCAAGATTAAGAAAGTAGTTCACCACCCCGCTCTTCCTTACCAAAGAATCGGTGAGTTTGTAAAAGACTTGCGTCAACATACAGGCTACTCAGCATGCGCACTAGAGTTGCTAATCCTTACCGCCACCCGCACTAGTGAAGTTATTGAAGCGAGATGGAGTGAATTTGATTTAGAGGCAAAGGTTTGGACTATTCCCGCGCAGCGTATGAAGGCCGGAAAAGAGCATCGCGTGCCACTCAATACGAGGGCCATGGAAATTCTCGAGCATCTCAAAACGATCAGAGTCAATTCCTATTTATTCCCTAGCTCTCTACATAAGGAGCGCGCCCTATCTAATATGGCTCTACTTACCATGATGAGAAAGATGCCCAAGTATGCAGACTACGTACCGCATGGCTTTAGATCTACATTCCGTGACTGGGCTGCTGAGACTACTGACTATTCAAATGAGACTGTTGAGTTAGCGTTAGCGCATACCATTCAAAATAAAGCTGAGGCTGCATACAGAAGGCAAGATCAGCTTGAAAAGCGAATAAGATTAATGCAGACTTGGGTAGACTTTATAAACTCATATTAACCAAATAACTCAATAACCCTAGGCTGAAGACGTGTTGTACCATGTACTAACGCAAGAAAACCTAATGGAGCAAAAAATGAATGAAGGCATCGAGGATTTAAAGGATATCGAAGAGGAGCAAAAAAATGTTCTTGACGATGCTAGCAATGATGAAACGTCCGCTCCTCAAACTTACAATATATCGAGTTATGGCGCTGATTTTGATGTTGATGGTCTTGTAAAGAGGATGCGAAAAGGGGATATTTTTATCCCTCCATTTCAGCGTGATTACGTATGGAATCTTTCTGATGCTTCTCGACTAGTAGAGTCTCTGCTTTTAGGGCTTCCGGTTCCAGGAATCTTTTTAGCCAAGGACATTGATACAAATAAGTCACTTGTTATTGATGGACAGCAGAGATTAAAGAGTCTCCAATTTTTCTACGACGGCTATTTCAATCCAAAGCCCGAGCAAAAGACACGTCGTGTTTTTAAATTGATTAATGTCCAACCCCAATTTGAAGGAAAAACATATGATGAACTCGATGAGAAGGATAAAGTCAGATTAAACGACAGCATTATCCACGCAACGGTAATTAAACAAGAATCACCCGATGGGGATGACACAAGTGTTTATCATGTTTTTGAACGCCTAAATACTGGCGGCCATAAACTAATGCCGCAAGAAATAAGAACAGCCATTTTTCATGGCAGTCTTGTTGAGATGATGCGGGAGCTAAATACAACAAAAGAATGGCGCAATATTTTTGGGAAAGAAAGTAATCGCCTAAAAGACCAAGAACTCATACTGCGTTTTTTTGCCATGTATTACGCTGGCGATACCTACACTAAACCAATGAATGAGTTTCTCAATAAATTCAATAAAGTAAATCGAAATCAATCTTCTGAACTTAACGAAGAATTTGCAGCAGTATTTCGTCAATCAATTGAATTAATCCATCATGCTATTGGTACAACTGCTTTTCGACCAGAGAGGGCATTAAACGCGGCGGTATATGACTCAGTCATGGTTGGGCTGGCAAAGCGCTTACAGAATGATAAAAAAATACCGGTTGAGGGGCTTAAAAAAGCATATGAGGAGTTACTATCCAACCCTGAATTTAAGGCTGCAACCTCAGATTCCACCTCTGACGTTAATAATGTATCCACGCGTCTTAATTTAGCCATTACTAAATTTAAGGACATTTAATTTACGATGGAAAATTTCGAGGTCGCCAAGCAAATACAGAGACTTCATTCCCTCATAAATAAAGCCATACAAGCCTCAAGTGATGATATTTCGTTGCAAGGCCATTGGGCTAGGTATTTATGTGTCATGGTAGCAGGCCTCATTGAGAATGGACTTAAGGAGATTATCTCTGAATATATAAATAGCAAAACGCACAAACCCATTGCTAATTATTCGATTTCTTACCTTACAAAATTTCAGAATCCCAAGGCTGAGAAAGTTATGGAATTAATTGGACTATTTAAAGCAGAATGGCGGCATGATTTAGAAGCTTATCTTAACAACGAAGGACGCAAAGATGCGATCGACTCCATTATGAATAACAGAAACCAAATTGCTCATGGCAAAGATGTTGGCATTACAGTGGTCAGCGTCAAAAACTATCTTGACAAAGTAATAAGTGTTCTAGAATTCATAGAAGTCAAATTCAAATAAGCTGCAGCAAAATTACCCAAGTAATCCCACGAACAACCAGATTTCCTTAGGGCGTAATTCTCTCAAAATGCGGCACATCAACAAACCCCTTGAAGTTCCCTCCCCACCTATTTTTGGGACTTAGGCTCTCCCAGTATTCACCTACGGTACGGATAAGCTCTTTATCCCAAACTAGTCTTCCTTTCCAAAAGAAGTTCAGATCAATAGCGCAGCGTCTTAGGTGATTGCTATTCATGGTTTTTGATCTACCGCTTTTAAAGTAGATTTCCTGTTGTTCTGGTGATCGCCAGAGCTCACCCCCAGTAACCACCCATCCTTCTGCGGTTGCAAATTGAATGAGGCGGCTGACATCAATCAAGAATGAAGCTTGCTCTGCTACTAGGCCGCTCATGCTTGCTCTTCTCCTTTATTTAGGCCATGCATGCGCATCTCAAAGATCTTCTCTACTGATCTGCCACCAAAGTAAGCGAGCATCACTAACTGACCCCACTCTCCCAGTAGCTTTACATAAGCTTCATTGATGTCTATCCCCACGGCTGAAAGCAATGCAAATAGTAAGTAGGCCGTTAAGATATAAACCAGTGTTCCAGGTCTAATGTTCTTTGATAACTTGGAATCACTTCCCATATCGGATTGCCAGCGCTGTGTCGCGTTCTCTTGAGAAGCTTTATGCATCTGCGCTAAAAGCTTGGACTCTTCTATCTCTAGTTCTTTTTGCTTAAGCGTGTATTGCAATAGAAGTTGCTCTTGCTCTACCTCAAGTTGCTTGAGCTTGATGAGATCCTCATGGCTGGGATTCTCTGGAATACGCGCCCCAATCTTGCTCTCAATAAATTCCTTACCTTTAGCCTGAACCGCGCCCGCAAGTAAGCCAAGGCCATTGACGGCCAAGGTTTGCACTAGAGAAGTAATTATTGGAAGCATTCTTGTATTTGTTCTTTAAGTCACCGCCCCACAGCCGCGTGGGATATGCTGGCAGTGGGGCGCAATTACGCGCGCCCACACACCACCATTACTTCAACACCCACAGCCGCACCCAAACATTGGCCGCTAGCGGTGATCATCCCTACTGCTAGCGTTTCTTGGCTCCCTTGGTTTCGGTCTCAATTTCTGGAGCCTTTTCTATTGGAGACTCTTGAGGCGAGGCATTTTCAGACATCAGACCTTCTACGATCTCCATTAGGCGATCACCATCATCCTCTCCAAAGACTTTGGCCACTACTTCATGGCCATACTTGGCACATAGACGGTCGTACTCCTGCTCAGGGGTAATCGTAGTTTTGGATTGGCGCTCGAACACCGTGACGTTCTCGCGCCCAAAAAGGTTTCGCAGTATGTTGGTTTCATACGGCGGCACATACACGTGGATAGTGGTGAAGGCATCCCTGCGCACTACCGCCTCTACCTCTTTAATTTGAAAATCACTATGAATCAGTTCTTTTGCATTCATTTGCCTTTTCCTTATTGAATGGCCAATACCGCATGGGCATTTGCTCGTGAGATAGATAAGGCGCAGCGCAAGTTCACCATGGCATACATGGCTAGCGTGTCATGCGGACGAATTGGGGCAACGATGTCTAGATCGTCATCCCGCAGCTTCATAAAGCGCGTATTGAGAAAATAGCAGCGCTTACTCCACTCCACCGTTCGATTAGCCATGGCATCTAGCTCATCAAATTGCGGATCCCAGATGATTTCAATACCCTTGAAGGAAAGACCAGTGTTCACGCCCGCACCCACCCCAGCATCGATGTATTTGGTCTCACCAGATCCAGCAATTTGAGTCACAGTGACTTGCTTACGATAGGTATCAATGAACTTACCACCCGCAATAATGAAATCAGGGCTACCGCCATGCTTAATGCATTGACGCCATGCGGTCTCCATCTCGCCCACTAGATTCCCTGGCGCTGTTGAAGCAATATCTTTGACCGCATAGTTACGCCAGTAGCTTGCTTTGGCTCGATCAATACCGCCTACAGTGCCGGCATCTGGCGCCAAACTCACCAAGCTATCAAGTCCGACCAATGCATCGGCGCCATGTGAGCCATCGCGATGTAACTCCAGGTCTAACTTATTTAAAAAACCCTCCCTGAGTACTTCCAGCTGCTCGTCTAATAGGTTAATCAGTTGCACGCGCTCGTTATATTCGAGCTGAAAGCCTCGCGCCCCACCCTCACGCACCTTGATGCCGTTACTAAAGAGTCGGTCATAGTCTATGTACAGCCCATCCACCGCTCTTCGCCATGGGAATGAGGCCTGTTCTGTAGTATTGCGCTTATTGAATTTGACCGTCTCTTCGCCAAATGCCCAGCTAAAGTTACTGCCATGTTCTTTACGGATGTTCTCGACTACGTTTTGCTTTGCCCCTAATAGACTCTTACGACCCTCCATGAGCTTTTTAAGGAAAGGTCTCTCTACGGCTATTTGATCGACTGGAAGATTACGCAGGTACTCATCTAAGGAAACCTTAGCTAACTCCTGTAAGTCAGTATTTGAAATTGGCATATGCCACCCCATCAATAGTTATTTATGAAATTAGTTGGCTTCACACCAATTGATGGAGCGTGAGTTCATCCATTACTACGCTGCTAGGTGCGACTCTAGCTTTAACGCAAAGGTGT